>Ga0114934_10001979_pt1 | contig 13261 bp, 13 predicted proteins | sample 4SBtaG_2_FD_99695 | JGI IMG/M metagenome (GOLD analysis project Ga0114934, IMG submission 99695) | Deep subsurface microbial communities from Kolumbo volcano to uncover new lineages of life (NeLLi) - 4SBTROV10_white metaG | ecosystem: Environmental > Aquatic > Marine > Volcanic ... | reverse complement strand
TTCTGATTGCAGTGACTATTTTGTAGCCGGCTTATTACATGATTTTGGAAAAATAGTTTTTGCTGAATTTGATCCGGAAAACTTCAAACTAGCCTTAGCTAAAAGCCAGGATGAAAATATTTCGCTGCATGAGGCAGAAACAACAATCATGGGCATAAATCACGCACAAGTCGGTAAAATTCTTGCTGAAAAATGGGAGCTTGATCCAATATTAATAGAAGCAATTGAACGTCATCACGAGACTGAAAAAGATAAAACAATACTATTGGACTGTATTACTACAGCCAATCAAATAAGTAAAAAGCTACAATTTGGCTTTTCTGGGAACCCTGTCATTGAGGAAACACCTGATCAGCTTATACCCCGGTTTGAGCAAACATTAGATGACTTAATTATTTCATTAGGAGACTTGTCATCCGTTAAGTCAGAAGCACTGTCATTTATTAACTCTTAAAAAGGATATCTCAAGTGAAATTTAGATTCTGGGGCGTAAGAGGGTCAATAGCAACACCCGGTCCATCAACAGTTAAATATGGAGGCAACACAACCTGCATAGAAATTAGAACTGATAATAATGATTTGATTATTCTTGATGCCGGAACTGGAATCCATCCCCTAGGGCAAGATTTACTAAAACAACTGCCTGTTAACGTTCATCTATTTATCACCCATACCCACTGGGACCATATTCAGGGTCTGCCTTTTTTTTCACCCATTTTTATCCCAGGCAATGACATAAAAATTTATGGCGGTCTTGACCCCGTCACCTCTGAAGGAATCGAACGTGCATTAGGTGTTCAACTACAATACAGCTATTTTCCTATTCGCGAAGCAGAACTCAATGCCAATATAGAATACAACACCATAAAGCCTGAACAACCTGTTTATATTAACGATGCAAAAATAACACCGATTTTGCTAAGCCACCCCGTGCTTAACTTTGGCTATCGCGTTGATTGTGATGGACAATCAATCTTTTTTACTGGAGATTATGAACCCATTTTCAATATTTATGATGAAAAAGATAGCGAATACCAAGAATATCAAGCCTTTATTGACCAGAAACATCAGGAGATAGCGCTCGCCATGAAAGGCGTTGATGCACTTATTATTGATTCTTCCTATACCACTGAAGAATATGCCTTTAAAAAAGGCTGGGGACATGGCACTTATGATTCAGCTATTAATTTGGCAAAAGAAGCCAAAGTAAAAAAGTTATTTTTCACCCATCACGAGCCCACCCGTACAGATGAGCAACTTGATGCTATTCATCAACAGCTTCTAAAGGAAAATACCGAACTTAATTTTGAACTATTATTAGCAAAAGAAGGCACTGATATTAGTCTTTCTGATTTCCCTTAAGCAACTGCTTGCATGTGGCATTCTGTATATAAATTAATCAGCAAACTCAAACCATTGATCCAGTAAATCATGTACTTCCTCAATACCTTTTTTCTTCAATGATGAAAATAATTGCAAAGTAACCTCAATATCACTTTGTTGCAGCTCTCTTTGTACTTTTAATAGAGTGTTTTTTGCCGCTCCATAATTTAATTTATCTGACTTAGTTAATAACATATGTAATGGCAACCTGGCATATTCACACCATTCAATCATTTGCATATCAAAGTCAGTTAAAGGGTGCCTGATATCACTCACCAAAACAATGCCGCATAATGAATCACGTTGATGTAAATAATCCTCCATCATCTTATGCCACTGTTTTTTTACCTGCAAAGGTACTTTTGCATAACCATACCCTGGTAAATCAACAAGCTTATGTTGTGCATCCACTTCAAAAAAATTAAGTAATTGTGTACGCCCGGGCATTTTACTAATTCGGGCCAAAGCATTTTGTCGTGTTAGTGTATTAAGCGCACTTGATTTACCCGCATTAGACCTTCCCGCAAAAGCAATCTCCTTCCCTTGATCTTCTGGCGCCTCAGTTACTTTTGATGCGCTCAACATAAATTTTGTTTGATGATAAACTGGGTTCATCGTTCTCTCGCTTAGAATGTAGAATTCGGCTATTATATAGCCTATCTATAAAAACGGCCTTAATAAACACACACTCCCCAGGGGATAAAGATGATAAAAAAAATGCTCGTTCTTTCAATTTCTCTCGCTTTTTCAACTGTATCTAGCCCATTATTAGCTGAAGGTAATATTTCAGTAGGAAAAACCAAAGCCGCTAGCTGTGGTGGTTGCCATGGAGAAGATGGCAATAGCATGGTTGCAACATTTCCTAAATTAGCGGGGCAACATGAAGGTTACATAATCCAGCAGCTTAAAGCATTTAAAGAGGGCAGTAGAAATGCTCCAATGATGGCACCCTTAGCAATGGGGCTAGATGAAGGCTCAATCAAAGACATTGCAGCTTATTACGCATCTAAAAAAACCTCAAAGAATCCAATGCCCATTTTGGTCTCTGATGATGACGATGACGATGAAGAATCTGGAATGTCAGAAGAACAGAAAACAGAAGAAATCAACCGTTTAATTGCAATAGGTACCGACTTATATAGAAATGGCAATTTAGAAACTGAAGTTTCTGCTTGTATTGCTTGTCATGGACCCTCAGGAGAAGGCAATAAACCGGCTTCTTTTCCATCACTACGAGGACAGCACGCTGATTATTTAATAAAAGCATTATCTGACTTTAAAAAAGGGTCTCGCAGTAATATTCGAGATAATATGATGCATATGATTTCTAGAAAAATGTCTGATGAAGAAATCACAGCGGTTGCTTATAAAATATCAATAATGAAATAACTTCTCCGTATAGATAGCCATTCACTTTGTATTAATAATGGCTATCTATAATTATCTTTTTTTACAACACCTAGCTGTTATCACGTCAAATAACATCTAAAATCTGTAGTTATACTAGGCTAATTTACCAAGCTGAACTATATTAAGTAATAAAGGTCTTTTAATTCGCCTAGCGCTTTGTTCTGAAGCTCGTTTTATAAAATAAAATTGATTTTAGCCAATGTAAAATGACTAGGTAATTAACTTTATTTCACCCATCTATTCAATTGAGATCATTTAAAATGTTAAAAAAAGCTGTTTTTTTATTGTTAATTTCATTTGCTTCATTCACACAAGCTGAATCGCTTGGATATGAAACTTTATCACCCGCTCAACCCACTCAAAACCCAGACAAAATAGAAGTCATCGAATTCTTTTGGTATGGCTGCCCTCATTGCTACAACCTGGAGCCTACTCTGGAAAAATGGTTGAAAACCAAACCTGCTAATGTTGAGTTTATTCGTCAACCCGCTATTTTTAGTTCACTATGGGAAAAACATGCTAAAGCCTATTTTGTTGCAGAAGCCTTGAACATGGTTGATAAAGTCCACGCTGATTTTTTTGATGCCATCCAAAACAAAAAACAAAAACTAACATCAGAAGATCAGTTAGCCGAATTTTTTGTAGCTCACGGCGTTGATGAAACTAAATTTAGAGAAACTTATAACTCATTTCTTATCGATGCAAAACTACGTCAGGCAAAAGCAATGGCTCCTCGTTATGGGATTACAGGTGTTCCGGCTATTATTATTAATGGTAAATATAAAACCAGTGGACCCTTGGCTAAATCACACGAAAATATGATTAAAGTTATGGATAAACTAATCCAGCAAGAAAGCCAAAAATAATAATATTACCACAACCCTATAAACGACTCAGTTACTTACAAGCGTCTTAATCCCTATCTTGTTGCACAGGGATTAAGAGTGCTTTTTTATTCTACTAATATACTGAGTCATTACACACCTTTCTATATTAATTTCAGAGCAATTCAATGGGTATATTAAGCAGTAAAAATAATCCCGATAAATGGAAAAATAAATATTTTGATTTACTCCATGAAAATGAAGATACCGAAAAAGCCCAGCAATTAAAAGAACAACTTCTATGTAAAACAATCATGCGGCTATCTTTAGCCACAACTGGGCTAAATAAGCAGCTGGACCCCCACCTTATACGCATTCGCAAACAGTTAAAAAGTGGTATAAAAAACGAACAACTTAAGCTTGAACTGGAAAAGTTTTCAAATGCATTAATGAGACTGGAAGATACTGTTCCAGAACACTTACTCCCTGATGCCAGCCTGCTATTTGAATTTCTATTTCATCATTTTCCAGAACAAAAAAAAGACATTCAATACATTGAAGCCAAATATGAAAAACAGGGCTATGCTAATTCACAATATTTAATTATTGCGATTAACGACCTTATTGATAGTATCCAACATATTGAACCTATTTTAGACTCCCCAATTAATCATGATGCCTTTGATATTGATGCCTCTTCTATTAACATCAAATTACAAAATTTATTAGAAGATACTGAAATACCAGAAAAATTTGAGTTGCAAGCAAAGGCGTTAAAACAGAAGTTATATGGCAATATGCCTATTTCCAGTGTTTTAAATGAAACTATTGCTTTGCTATTTCAAATAAAAAAACATTTCCAATCTGAACAACAAGATATGGCCCTGTTTTTAGGCCAATTAACCGAACAACTTGCAGATCTTGGAATTAAAGCGTCCGGTGTAAAAATTCAATCAAACGCTAGTTCCAATAAGAGAAACCTACTTGATGAATCTGTTTCAAAACAGATGTTGGATTTACAAAACAGCTCAAAATCTGCAACAAAACTAGACCCCCTAAAATCACTCATTCAGTCACGCCTACAAAATATAGCTCAGCAAATTCAAAAGCAACACGCTGTTGAGGCAATTGAGCATGCAAAAACAAATAAAGAACTTGAGCTTCTCAGTAATAAAATTAAAGCGATGGAGCAGGAATCAAAACAGTTAAAAAACAAACTTGAGTCTGCTCACTATAAATCTATTCACGACCCACTCACAAACCTGCCTAATCGTTTAGCTTATGATGAACGGTTCAGCATCGAATTTGCTAAATTAAAGCGCTATCAGACACCGTTATCTCTACTTATTTGGGATATTGATCTGTTCAAACATATTAATGACCAGTTCGGTCATAAAGCAGGTGATAAAACACTTATTTTGATTGCAAAACTACTTTCAAAATTCTGCAGAGAAACAGATTTTGTTTCTCGTTTTGGCGGTGAAGAATTCACCATGTTACTCTCAAATACTAAAGTAGAATCAGCATTGAAGACCGCTAACCATATTCGTCAAACTATTGAAAATACAGCTTTTAATTCAAACGGAAAAAAAATATCAATAACCGTTTCTTGTGGCATTACTCAATTAAAAAAGACAGATAATGGTGATTCAGCTTTTATCAGAGCGGATAAGGCCTTATACAAGGCAAAAAACGAGGGCCGCAATCAATGTATTATTATTTAAATAATATTTAACTCATTACAAATCATAGCTAGAGGCTGCGTATATGCAGCCTCTAGCTCTCATCAATCTATTCTGCAACATCTCAATATTTACTTATTTTTTTTCAGGCCTTTGCCAACCTTCAACAGAGATTTGTTTTGCCCGGGAAAGTGTCAACTGATCGTCAGCAGTATCTTTCGTAATGGTTGACCCAGCACCTATCGTTGCACCTTTACCTACTGTAACGGGTGCAATTAACTGGGTATCAGAACCAATAAAAGCCCCATCTTCAATGACTGTTTTAAATTTATTGACCCCATCATAATTACAGGTAATTGTTCCAGCACCTACATTAACGTTGCTTCCAATGCTTGCATCTCCAATGTAACTCAAATGATTAATTTTACTTCCAGTCGCTACAGTGGATTTTTTTATTTCAACAAAATTACCAATATGGACATGACTTGCCAATTCGGCTTGAGGCCTTAGCCTTGCAAAAGGGCCAATCCGACTTCCCTCTCCCACTGAGGCATCGTCAATAATACTATTGGCTAATATTTCAACATTATCTGCAATCGAAGCATTTTTAAGCATACAGTTTGCACCAATTGTTACATTATTCCCAATACTGTTTATGCCTTCAAAGACATTATTAATATCAATCTCTATATCTTGCCCCAAATGCGAAAATTGTCCCCGTACATCTATTCTTGCAGGATCTCTAAGTGTTACACCTTTAGCCATTAATTCTTGAGCTTGTTCTAACTGATAAACGCGCTCCAGATGTGCTAATTGACTTCTATCATTAACACCAAGCACTTCATCCATACTTTCAGCTTGATTTGTTTTCACTTCAATACCATCGTTAACAGCCATTTCTATAATATCGGTTAAATAAAATTCATTTTGTGCATTGCCATTTTCAAGTTTTGACAACCATTGCTTTAATAAATTTCCAGCTGTTGCAATAATTCCAGTATTGCCTTCTGTAATGTGTTTTTCTTCCTCATTTGTATCTTTCTGTTCTACTATCTTTAAAATCGCCCCATCAGCAGTTCTAACAATACGCCCATAACCAGTAGGATCATCCAGCTCAACGGTTAATAGACCAATTGACTTTGACGTTACATTTTCTAACAACTTTTCAATGGTTGTCTTTTTCAATAACGGAACATCGCCATATAAAATAAGCACTTTATCCTCATCATTAATAAAGCTTTCCGCCTGTTGAACTGCATGTCCAGTTCCTAACTGTTGTTTTTGCTCTACCCATTCGGCCTCCAGGCCACTTAATTGTTCTTTAACTAATTCGCCACCGTGACCGTAAATAATAACTATGGAGTTATTATCTAATTGTGTACTGGTATCATAAACATGATGCAACAATGCACGATCAGCCACTTTATGTAATACCTTCGGCATATTTGAACGCATACGCGTTCCTTGTCCTGCCGCTAAAATAATTGTTTTAATATCCATGGTTAATTCTAATTAATATGCTGAGTTTAAAAGAATATATCTGCTCATAAAGAAGACCAAATAACTGAAATTGATAACTCATATTATAGATCATTATTGAATATGCAAAAAAAAGCCCGAAAATGTATGCACATAATCGGGCTTTTTATGACTATCAGTAAAAAACTATTTAGCTCGTTTTCTCAAACGATCCAATGTTCTTAACTGTGACATTGCCTGAGCCAGTTCCGCTTGAGCTTTAGCTAAATCAATTTTGCCAGACTTATCTGCCAGCATTTCTTCCGCTTTTGCTTTCGCTTCCAGTGCAGAAACCTCATCAATATCTTTTGCTCTAATAGCAGTATCAGCCAAGACAGTCACTAGATGTGGCTGTACTTCTAAAATACCACCAGAAACATAATATTCCTGTGTTTCTGTATCATTAACCTTTACACGAACTTCACCTGGAAGTAGTTTGGTTATTAATGGAGCATGACGTGGAGCAATACCTACTTCGCCAAGTTCTGCAGGTGCGAAAATCATTTCCGCTAACCCAGAAAATATTTCATTCTCTGCACTCACGATGTCTACATGTATGGTCATTGTCATAATATCCCCTAAAAAGATTACATTCCTTTCGCTTTCTCAACGGCTTCATCAATGGAACCCACCATATAGAAAGCTTGCTCAGGAAGAGCATCATATTCACCATCAATGATACCTTTAAAACCAGCAATCGTATCTTTTAATGATACATATTTACCTGGAGATCCAGTAAATACTTCTGCAACAAAGAAAGGTTGAGACAAGAATCGTTGAATCTTACGTGCTCTTGATACAGTTAACTTATCTTCTTCAGATAACTCATCCATACCTAAAATCGCAATAATATCGCGTAATTCTTTATAACGTTGCAAGATACCTTGTACACCACGAGCCACTTCATAATGCTCATTACCAATAACTAAAGGATCTAACTGACGGCTACTTGAATCCAAAGGATCAATCGCAGGATAAATACCTAGCTCAGCAATTTGACGTGATAATACCACTGTCGCATCCAAATGCGCAAAAGTGGTAGCAGGTGATGGATCTGTTAAATCATCAGCTGGTACGTATACCGCTTGAATAGAAGTAATAGATCCTGTTTTAGTTGACGTAATACGTTCTTGTAATACACCCATTTCTTCAGCCAATGTAGGCTGATAACCTACCGCTGATGGCATACGCCCTAATAGCGCAGATACTTCAGTACCCGCCAGCGTGTAACGATAAATATTATCAACGAAGAATAAAACATCACGACCTTCTTCACGAAAGAATTCAGCCATAGTCAATCCAGTCAAAGCGACACGCAGTCTGTTTCCTGGTGGCTCATTCATCTGCCCGTAAACCAATGATACTTTATCGATTACGTTTGAATCTGTCATTTCGTGGTAGAAATCATTACCTTCACGAGTACGTTCACCTACACCAGCAAATACAGAGAAGCCACTGTGCTCAATCGCGATATTACGAATAAGCTCCATCATGTTGACTGTTTTACCAACACCAGCACCACCAAACAGACCTACTTTACCACCCTTTGCAAACGGGCAAATCAAGTCAATCACTTTAATACCTGTTTCTAACAATTCGTTAGCAGGTGCTTGCTCGTCGTAAGCAGGTGCATCACGGTGAATAACCCATTTGTCTTCTTCACCAATGGGGCCTTTTTCATCAATCGGGTTACCTAGAACGTCCATAATACGTCCTAGTGTTTTTTGCCCAACAGGTACTTTAATAGCCTCACCTGAATTTTTTACTTCCAGGCCACGACTTACACCGTCTGTTGTACCCATTGCAATGGTACGTACAACTCCATCACCTAATTGTTGTTGAACTTCTAGCACCAGGCCATTACTTTCAACATTTAACGCGTCATATACTTTCGGCAAATCTTCGCGTGGGAATTCCACATCGACGACCGCTCCAATAATCTGAACGATTTTACCATTACTCATCTTCGTCCTCTCTAAATCTAAAATTCGTTAGCTATCGGCTATTTTTTATAAACAGCCTAAACAGCGGCAGCCCCTGCAACAATCTCTGAAATCTCTTGCGTAATAGCTGCTTGTCTAGCCTTGTTATAAACTAGTTGCAGTTCATCAATAATATTACCAGCATTATCGGAAGCACTTTTCATCGCCACCATTCTTGCTGATTGCTCACAAGCATTATTTTCAACTAAGCCTTGATAGACTATTGATTCTATGTACCGAGTCAGCAATGTATCTAATACATCTTTAGCGTCAGGCTCATATAAATAATCCCAGTATTTATTACCAAAGTGATCTTCTGCATCATCTTCTAATTCGCCGGCAACGACGGGTAGTAGTTTTTCAACTGTTGGCTTTTGAGTCATCGTGTTAACGAACTCATTATTCACAACATACAACTCATCTACTGTGCCATCACTAAATGCATCTAACATTATCTTGATAATACCGACAATATCATTCAGATGAGGAGTATCACCAAGCTTACCAATTTGACCCACTAGATTTGCATTTATACCAGAAAAGAAACTACTGCCCTTTGTACCAATAGTACAAAAATCAACCGCTATGTTATCTTTTTCCCATTTAGATAAGTCTTTTAGTATCGTTCTGAACAAATTAGAGTTCAGACCGCCACATAAACCTCTGTCAGAAGTAATAACAATCACTCCAACACGATTAACTTCACGGTCAATAAGAAAAGGATGCTTATACTCTGGATTAGCATGAGCCAGATGTCTAATAATCTGGCTGATCTTTTTAGAGTAGGGGCGCGTTGCCTGCATTCTGTCTTTTGTTTTACGCATTTTACTCGCAGCAACCATTTCCATTGCCCGAGTAATTTTTTGAGTATTTTTAATACTTGCAATCTGTGTGCGTATTTCTTTACCAACAGCCATAAGAAACCCCTTACCAGCTACTAGTTTTAATGAAAGCTTCTATTGCAGATTGAATGCCTTTCTTAATTTCATCACTATAATCGCCTGTATCATTGATTTTTTGCATCAAATCAGCTTGTTCAGACTTCATATAAGATTGTAGAGCCGCTTCAAAATCACGTACTTTTGAAACTTCTAATTCATCAAGAAAACCTTCGTTTGCAGCATGTAATGAAACACCCATCTCAGCAATTGACATAGGTGAATATTGATCCTGTTTCATTAGTTCTGTAACACGTTGGCCACGTTCAATTTGCTTACGTGTGCTTTCATCCAGGTCAGAAGCAAACTGAGCAAATGCTGCCAATTCACGATACTGAGCCAAATCAAGACGAATACCACCACCAAGCTTTTTAATGATTTTAGTTTGAGCCGCCCCCCCTACACGAGAAACCGATAAACCTGCATTAACCCCAGCACGAATACCCGAATTGAATAAATCAGACTCTAAGAAAATTTGTCCATCGGTAATAGAAATTACGTTAGTTGGTACGAAAGCAGATACGTCACCACCTTGTGTTTCAATAATGGGTAACGCAGTTAAAGAACCTGTTTTACCTTTTACTTTACCGCCTGTTAGCTTTTCAACTTCATCTGCATTAATTCTAGATGCTCTCTCCAATAAACGAGAGTGAATATAGAATACATCACCTGGATAAGCTTCACGTCCTGGTGGACGACGTAATAATAATGACATTTGACGATATGCCCAAGCTTGCTTAGTTAAATCATCATAAATAATCAGTGCATCTTCACCTTTATCTCTAAAGTATTCACCCATTGAACAGCCTGTGTAGGGTGCAATGAACTGAAGTGCCGCAGATTCTGAAGCAGATGCTGATACGATAATCGTATGAGCCATTGCATCATGCTCTTCTAGTTTACGTACTACATTCGCAATCGATGAACGTTTTTGTCCAATGGCAACATAGATACATTTAACACCTGTACCTTTTTGGTTGATAATCGCATCAACCGCAATCGCTGTTTTACCTGTTTGTCTATCACCAATAATTAGCTCACGTTGGCCGCGACCAACAGGAATCATAGAATCGATTGATTTTAAACCTAATTGAACCGGTTGATCTACTGATTGCCTGGCAATTACGCCTGGAGCAATCTTTTCAACGGGCGATGTTTCTGTTGTTTCTACAGCACCTTTACCATCGATTGGATTACCTAAAGCATCAACAACACGCCCTAGTAATGCTTCACCGACAGGTACTTCTAAAATTTTTCCAGTACATTTAACTGTATCGCCTTCTGTAATATGTTGGTATGCACCTAGCACGACCACACCGACAGAATCTCTTTCCAGGTTAAGCGCCATGCCGTAAGTATTTTCTGGAAATTCCAGCATTTCACCTTGCATTGCTTCAGAAAGGCCATGTACTCTGACAATACCATCAGTCACACTGACTACGGTACCTTCTGTATGAGATTCGACATTAACGTCAAAATTCTCAATCTTCTTTTTAATCAGATCACTGATTTCAGATGGATTTAATTGCATATTTATTTTTTCACCCTAATTTAGTAGTCCTTAACGGAATGCTAGAGTTTTTTAGCTAATTGTTGAAGCTGACCTCGTATGGACCCATCTATTACTCTATCCCCTGCTTTTGCAAGAAATCCACCAATTAAAGTTTTATCAATTGATGTTGTAATATGAACTTTTTTGTCCAACTGTTTTTCCAGCGTCTTCGCAAATTTATTCTGCTCGTCTTTCGATAAAGCATAAGCACTGATGACGTCAACATCGACATAACCTTCAAAATCTGCTTTATAGGACTCATAAAGTTCAGCTATTTGAGGCGCCAATATTAATCGATCATTCTGAACCAATAATTTAAGAAAGTTTTCGCCTTCTTTAGAAAGTTGATCCTGACAAATATCTAATAATAACTGAGTCATTTTTTCCTGACTCACTCTAGGATTAGCGATAATTGCAGCTATTTCTTTATCTTGCATAACGACAGAAAGAAATTCCAGCATGCCAGACCACTCTTTAGTTGACTTGCTTTCTACTGCTGTTTTAAAAACAGCTTCTGCATAAGGCCTTGCTAATGTTGGTAATTCACTCATTATACTTACCCTAATTGACTAGACGCTTTGCTAAGAATAGCTTTATGCTTCTCTTTATCAATTTCTGCTTGCAAAATTTGTTCTGCTGCTTGCAATGCCAATAAAGACACTTGTTTGCGCAAACCTTCTTTTGCTTGTTGCATTTCCTGCTCAATTTGTGCTTTTGCTAATTCAATCATTTTTTCACCTTCCAACTTGGCGGTGTCTTTTGATTCATCAACAACTTCATTCGCACGTTTTTGAGCTAGCGCAATAATATTTGCAGATTCAGCTTTAGCTTCCTTAAGATAAGTAGTCGCTTTTTTCTTAGCCAACTTAATGTCTTCCTCACCTTGTTCGGCAGCAGCAAGACCCTCAGCAATTTTCTTTTTACGTTCTTCCAGGGCTTCAATTAGCGGTGGCCACACATACTGCATGGTAAACCATACTAGCAGTGTAAAAGTGATCATTTGACCGATCAGAGTAGCATTAATACTCACTGTGCGTTCCCCTTATTGCTAAAAAATAACAAATTAACCCGCTGCCGATGTAACGGCTGACAAGAATGGATTGGCAAAAGTAAAGAACAAGGCCATACCTACACCGATCATGGTCACTGCATCCAATAAACCAGCAACAATAAACATTTTAACTTGTAACATAGGCACTAGTTCAGGCTGACGTGCGGCACCTTCAAGAAATTTACCGCCAAGTAAGCCAAAACCAATGGCTGTACCGACAGCTCCCATGCCTAGAATAATGCCGACAGCAATAGCTGTTAGACCCTGTACATCTGCAATTAACGCTGCAATTTCCATAATACCTCCAAGATATTGTTTTAAAATTTAAAAAAAGAATTAGTGATCTTCGTGTGCCATGCTGAGATAAACAATGCTCAGAACCATAAATATAAAAGCTTGTAACACAATGATTAAAATATGAAAGATTGCCCAGGGAAAGCTCAATATAGGTTGGACAAAAGCGGGTAACAAAGCAATTAATATAAAAATCAGCTCACCCGCATAGAGATTACCAAATAACCTGAGTGCTAATGATATAGGTTTAGCAAGTTCTTCAACCAACTTCAATAACAAATTGAAGGGCATCATCCAGGGACCAAAAGGGGTACAGGTTAACTCTTTGGCAAAACCAAAGACCCCTTTGATTTTGATGCTATAGAAGATGATGAGTAAAAATACACTGATTGACAAGGCAAAAGTGGCATTCAAATCAGTACTGGGAACCACCCTAAGATACTCCACTCCCATCATTGAGCTAACCAGTGACAATAAATCAACTGGTAATAAATCCATCACATTCCACAACAGAACCCAACAAAAAATACTCAACGCTAAAGGTGCGATCAGCTTACTTCTACCATGAAAGGAATCCCTAACCTGTTGATCAACAAATTCGATTAGCATCTCAGCAAAATTTTGGGC
>Ga0114934_10001978_pt1 | contig 13263 bp, 11 predicted proteins | sample 4SBtaG_2_FD_99695 | JGI IMG/M metagenome (GOLD analysis project Ga0114934, IMG submission 99695) | Deep subsurface microbial communities from Kolumbo volcano to uncover new lineages of life (NeLLi) - 4SBTROV10_white metaG | ecosystem: Environmental > Aquatic > Marine > Volcanic ... | reverse complement strand
GGTGCTTATATGGATAGAAGTATCCTGGAGGGGGATCCCCATAGTGTAGTGGAAGGAATGATAATTGGAGCCTATGCTATCGGGGCTAAACAAGGTTATATTTATGTGAGAGCAGAGTACCCTTTGGCAGTTGAAAGGTTAAAAGAAGCTATTTCGCAAGCAAAAGAGTATGGATTTTTGGGCGAGAATATCTTAAATACAGGATTTAATTTCTCCATTAATATCTATCGAGGAGCAGGAGCTTTTGTATGTGGAGAAGAAACAGCTCTGATAGCCTCTATTGAAGGAAAACAAGGTGAACCTCGTCCAAGACCTCCTTTTCCTGCTCAATCAGGGCTTTGGAGTAAACCTACTATTATAAACAACGTGGAGACCTGGTCCAATGTGCCAGTAATTATTGCTAGGAGTGCAGATTGGTTCTCTCAAATTGGTACTCAAATTGGTACTCAAAAGAGTAAGGGAACCAAGGTTTTCTCTCTTGTAGGGAAAATAAACAACACTGGTTTAGTAGAAGTTCCTATGGGGATTAGCTTAAGGGAAATTATCTACGATGTTGGAGAGGGGATACCTGGAGGAAAGAAATTTAAAGCTGTACAGACAGGTGGTCCTTCTGGGGGTTGCATTCCAGAGAGAATGCTTGACTTACCTGTAGATTTTGAAGAGCTCACCAAGGCTGGTTCAATAATGGGCTCAGGTGGTATGATTGTTATGGATGAGGGTACCTGCGTGGTGGATCTTGCTAAGTATTTTCTTTCTTTTCTACAAGATGAATCCTGTGGAAAATGCACTTCCTGTCGGGAAGGGATAAAGAGAATGCTTGAGATTTTAACTCGTATCACTCAAGGGAAGGGAGAGGAAGGAGACATTGAGCTTCTGGAGGAAATATCTGAAGTGGTCAAGGAAACATCCCTGTGTGGTTTGGGAAGAACTGCCCCTAATCCTATTTTAACAACTATTCGTTACTTCAGGGATGAGTATGAAGCTCATATCAGAGACAAAAAATGCCCAGCTAAGGTGTGCCGTAATTTGATTACCTATACGATAGATGAGGAAAAATGTACAGGGTGTACGAGATGTAGTAAAGAGTGTCCTCAGCAAGCCATAGTTGGAGAGAAAGGAAAACCTTATCACATCCTTCGGGAAAAGTGTATAAAATGTGGTATATGCTATGAAGCTTGCAGGTTTGACGCAGTAAAGGTGGAATAAATGGTTAAATTAACTATAAATGGACAAGAAGTTGAGGTAGAAGAGGGATTGTCAATACTTGAAGTAGCGAGCAGAATGGGAATTAAAATCCCTACTCTGTGTTATCATCCTGCAGTTAGTGCCTATGGAGCTTGTCGGCTGTGTACAGTAGAAGTGAACGAGGGAGGATTATCCAGATTAACTACTTCCTGTACCTATTCTGTAAAAGAAGGAATTAAGGTAAAGACAGATTCAGAAAAGGTTAAAAAGGCAAGAAGACTGATAATAGAAATGCTTCTTGCTCGTTCTCCAAATGTTAAAGTTATCCAAGATCTAGCAAAAGAGATGGGAGTGAAAAAGGCAAGATTCCCTCAAGAGGAGGAAGATTGCATTCTCTGTGGGCTCTGTGTAAGGGTTTGCAAAGAGGTTATAGGAGCAAATGCCGTTGGATTTGCTAATAGAGGAGCAAAGCGAAAAGTAACCACCCCTTTTGAGATCCAATCAGATACTTGTATTGGATGCGGAGCCTGTGCAGTTGTATGCCCTACACAGGCAATAAAAATAGAGGATATAGAAGATAAAAGGGAGATAGATGTTTGGCACACAGAGCTGAAAAGAGCTAAGTGTGAAAGATGCGGTAGGTATTTTTTCCCAGAGGCAACAATTGATTATGTAAAGAGAAAGGATTTGGAAAAAGTAAAGGACCTTTTAAGACTTTGTCCCGAGTGCAGAAGAGATACTCTAATCAATAAGCTTAATAAAATAAGGTACAAGAGCAATCTTATTAAAGTACCATAATTTAATACAAGGAGGTCAAAAATGTCCAAAATAATTGCTTCAGCAGCAATACGTGGAGCATATAAATATGTAAAAGAAGCTGAGGAAAAGTTAAACAAATTAATTGAGGAAAAAGGTGAAAAGCAAGAGGTAGGTTTTCCCAATACTGCTTACTATTTACCTGTTATTTTAACTCTTACCGGAATAGAAGTGAAAACTTTAACCGATGCTAAGAAAGCTTTAGAACGGGCAAAGTCTCTTCTTCCTCCGCTTGTCAAGGAGAAACTCTGGCTTCCTTACCTTGGAAATGCACTTGATGCAGGGATTGCCACTTTAATTGCTACTGAAATTATTGAGGCATTGAAATATCTCACAGGGGATGAACCTAAGGGGATATGGCTTGGTTTTACCGATGATGCTACTTTAAGAATGCAAGGAATAAAGTTAGTTGATGGAAGAATGCCTGGTTTTGCTGCCTGCGTAGGAGCTCTTCCTACAAATGAACAGGCAGTTGAGCTTGCCAGAGCTTTGCAGGCGAAAAATATATTAGTCTTTATGGCCTCATCCTCAGGTGGAAGAAGTATGGCTGAACAGCTTGCTGAGGAAGGGATTGAGATGAGCTGGGATACTTTTCTTGTCCCTTATGGTAAGGATACATCAGCCGCCATCCATGCTTTGAACTTTGCTGCCAGAGCTGCTTTAACTTTTGGAGGAATAAAACCGGGAGATTTTGATGCTGCAAGAAAGATTCTACTTTATAATAAAGATAGAGTTCATGCTTTTGTTCTTGCTCTGGGAAAAGATCCCGAAGTAAACGGAAATGGTCAACTTATTACTGATGAGAAATATGCAGCAGCCGCTGGGGCTATTAATTTTGGCTTTCCCACTTTATCTGATGTTAATATACCCCAAATTTTGCCTACGGGGATTTGTACCTATGAGCATGTTGTCTCTGGTATTCCTCTTGATAAGATAGTTAGTAAAGCTATTGAGACAAGAGGTCTTGAGATAAAGGTAACTGAAGTTCCCATCCCTGTTCCTTTTGGGGCAGGATTTGAAGGAGAAAGGGTTAGAAAAGGACAGTTCCAGGTTGAGTTTGGTGGAAAGCGCAGTGTAGCATTTGAGCTTTTAAGAGGAAAACCTATGAACGAGGTAGAGGATGGTAAAATTGAGATAATTGGCCCTGGCATTGACTCAGTTGAAGAGGGAGCAGCTATGAATTTGGGAACCTTAGTGGACGTTGCAGGAAGAAACTTTAGTGAAGATTTTGAGAGCGTTGTCGAGAGAAGAATCCATGAATTTATATCCTACGGTAATGGGTTATTCCATATGGGCCAAAGGGCTATTGCGTGGATAAGAATAAGTAAAGAGGCTTACCAAAAAGGATTTAGATTAGAACATTTTGGGAAACTACTCATAGCTAAAATCCATGATGAGTATTCAAAAATTATAGATAAAGTTCAGGTTACACTCATTACTGATGAAGAGAAAATAAAGAAACCTTTGGAAGAGGCTAAAAAGATTTATCATGAAAGGGATGAAAGATTAGGTGGGATGACTGATGAAGATGTTGATACTTACTATAGTTGTATTTTATGTCAGTCCTATGCACCGGATCATGTATGTATTGTAACCCCTGAGAGATTAGGTCTCTGTGGTGCTTACACCTGGCTTGATTGTAAGGCATCACATCAGTTAAATCCTCGTGGACCTAATGAACCTGTACTAAAGGGTAAGTGCTTAGACCCAGTTAAAGGAGAATGGGAAGGAGTGAATGAATACCTCAAAGTAAAATCTCATGGAAATCTGGAGAGGTTTAGCGCTTACTCTATGATGGAGAACCCGATGACTTCCTGTGGATGTTTTGAGTGCATTGTTGCGGTCCTACCAGAAACTAATGGAGTTATGATTGTTAACAGGGAATTTACAGGAATGACTCCCATAGGAATGACTTTTAGTACTATGGCTGGCCAGGTAGGGGGAGGAATACAAACTCCAGGAATTATAGGAATTGGTAAAATTTATATTACCAGTAAAAAGTTCATCTCTGCTGATGGAGGTATAGAGAGAGTAGTTTGGATGCCGAACGAACTTAAGGAAGAGATAAGAGAGAGATTAGAGAAAAGGCTGGAAGAGATTGGAAAACCTGAGCTTATGGAAAAAATAGCTACAGAAAATGATGCTACCACTTCAGAGGAGCTTTTAAAATTCCTGCAGGAAAAGAATCACCCTGCTCTTTCTATGGAACCTATGATATAATTATTAATTAGAACGCAGAATATAAAGGATTTAAGCATAAAGAATTAACTGAGAAAATCATTAAAGTTTTCTATGAAGTTTATAACAAACTTGGTTATGGTTTTTTAGAGAAAGTTTATGAGAATGCTATGATGATAGAATTAAGGAAAGAAAATATTCCTGCGGTATCCCAATCTGGAATAAAGGTGTTTTATAAAAATGAAATTGTAGGAGAATATTGTGCAGACCTACTTGTTGATAATAGAGTGATAGTAGAGATAAAAGCGACTAAGAGTTTAGTAAAGGATAATGAAGCACAGCTATTAAATTATCTAAGAGCAACCGATATAGAAGTTGGACTTTTATTAAACTTTGGTCCTAAACCAGAAATTAGGCGTAAAGCATTTGATAATTCAAGAAAAGGTAATGCCAAACAAAGTATAAAAGGAACGCTTATAAACATAGATGTAAAGGGAATTCCGTAGATAAAAATAGGGGGAAGAAAAAATATTGTTGGAAATCAGCGCTAATCTTTACAATCTTGTAAATCTGCGTTCAACTTTTTTTGGCAATATTCCTGATTAAAGTAGGAGGGAGCGAATGGCTTTAACCGGATTACAAATTTATAAACTTTTACCCAGAACTAACTGTGGGGACTGTAATTTTCCTACCTGTATGGCTTTTGCCATGCAAGTAGCAGCAAAAAGGGTTTCTGTAAACAAGTGTCCTCATTTAAGTGAGGAAGCAAAGGTTCAACTTGCCGAGGCTTCAGCACCACCTATGAAGCTTGTGTCAATTGGCAACCAAAACAAGCAAAATAAACTGGATATAGGGCAGGAAACAGTACTTTTTCGGCATAAGGAAAAATTTTACCATCCAACAGGAGTAGCTATCTTGGTTGAGGATTCTTTAACAAATGATGAGCTAAATAAACAGATAAACTCTATAAATCAGCTTAAGTTCACCAGGGTAGGTGAGGAGATAGGGATAAATCTTGTAGCTTTACAGCACAAATCAACCAGTGGTGAGGAATACGCTCATCTTGCAGAAAAGATTGCAGAAGAAACTAATCTTCCTCTTATCCTCATCTGTCAAGACCCTTCCATTACAGAACCTGCTTTAAAAGTTATTGGTGATGGAAAACCTTTGATATATTCTGCTAATAAGGAAAATTTTGAAAAGATGGCTTCTCTTGCCAAAAATTATAACTGTCCCCTTGCTGTTTATGGCGAGAGTTTAGAGGAACTTGCCAACCTTACCCAGAGTATAAAGAAAATAGGAGTGGATGATCTTATTCTTGATCCTGGGACAAGAAAAACAGAAAGTGCAATTCAGGACTTAACTAAATTAAGAAGACTGGCGGTAGAGAAAGTTTTTCGTCCCTTAGGATATCCTACCATAATGTTTACCAGTGATGAGGACCCTTTTCAAGAAATTATCCAAGCATCCACTTAAGTATGCAAATATGCAAATATTGTGGTGATGAAAGCAAAACAGCCCTGGCAGATTTTACCCTTACTCACAGTAAGACAAAATATCTATACCGATCCTCAAGTGCCAAATGCTGTAGAATCTAAAGTCTATGAGATAGGGACAGTAACACCTGCCTCACCAGTAATTGTTACCACTAATTTTTCTCTTACATATTTTACTGTGGAATCAGAGGTAGAAAACAGTAAAATCCCCACTTATATTTCTGTAGTGGAAACTGAAGGGATGGGTGTTTTAAATGCTTATGCTGGAGATAAATGGTCTGCAGAAAAAATAGCAAAAACTTTAGAAAAACAAAAGGTGAGAGAAAAAGTAAAGCATAATAGTATTATTATTCCTGGTCTTGTTGCTGTTTTCAGAGCAGAACTTATAGATGAGTTTGGCTGGAATGTATTGGTTGGTCCGGAGGAAGCAGCAAGGATACCAAGCTTCCTTAAAAATGAGTGGAAGGAAAGTAGTAAAAAATGAAAAAAAATAAGGTTAAGGTAACTTTTTTACCTCAAGGTGAGGTAATACAGATAGAAAAGGGTGTAACTCTTCTTGAAGCATCAATAAGAGCTGGTGTTTATGTTAACTCTATCTGCGGAGGAGATGGAATTTGTGGCAAATGTAGGGTTATAGTTAAAGAAGGTGATGTTATTACTCATCCAACTACTCTTCTTAAAAGGGATGAGATAAAAAGAGGTTATGTCCTTGCCTGCCAAACTGAAGTAACAGGGGATGTAGTAGTTGAGGTTCCTCTTGAGTCACGTGCAAAAGGGAAAATTTTAATAGATAAGGATGCTCAGAGATTTAGAGCTCTTTATGCTCCTATGAAGGGGCAGGTATTTTTCAAATATGAGCCTCTTATCCAAAAAATCTATCTTGAACTTCCTCCTCCTTCCCTGCAGGATAATATATCTGATCATGTTCGCCTTTACCGTAGCATAAAACGCCAGAAAAAAATTCCCATTATGCAAAGCGGCCTTAAGACGATAAGGTCTCTTCCTTATATTTTAAGAAGTTATGATTGGAAGATAACTGTTACTTTAGGAGTGAGAGGAGGAACAGTTGAAGCTATTCAGGTAGAGAAGGGAAATACTACAGATAGAAACTTTGCTGTAGCTGTGGATGTGGGAACTTCAACAGTGGTAGCTCATCTGGTAAATTTAAATACATTTGAGACTATGGATGCTGAGGCTACTTATAACTCTCAGATGGTTTATGGAGAAGAGGTTACCCGAAGGATAATTTATGCTGAAATTAAAGGAGAAGAAAAACTAAGAGAAGCAATCGTTAATGATATAAATAATCTTATTACTGCTTTAATATATAGAAACAATATCCGTCTTAATGATGTAATGGCTGTTGTTTGTGCAGGAAATACAGCGATGATTCATTTCCTCCTTGAATTAAATCCTTCTTACCTTAGAAAAGAACCTTATATTCCTGTGTGTACTTATCCTCCACCTATAAGAGCAGCTGAAGTTGGGATAAAGATTAATCCCAGAGGACTACTTTACTCTCTTCCCAGTATAGCAAGCTGGGTGGGAGCTGATGTTACTGCAGGAATACTTGCAACTGGCTTATACCAGGCAGATGAGCTTACTATGCTTATAGATATTGGGACAAATGGAGAAATTGTAATTGGAGATAAAGATTGGATGGTCTGTTGTTCTGCCTCAGCAGGTCCTGCTTTTGAGGGAAGTGGGGTTAAAAGTGGAATGAGAGCAGCCGAGGGAGCTATAGAGAAAGTTAAAATCTCTGAAGAGGGAAAGGTTCACTATACAACTATTGGCGAAGGGAAACCAAGAGGTATATGCGGCTCTGGATTGATAGATATTATAGCTGAGCTGTTTAGGACAGGTTTTGTAGACCGATCTGGTAGATTGAATCCTAACATAAATAGTAAAGTGAGGGATGTGAATGGAGAACTGGAGTTTATCCTGGTTCCATCCTCTCAAACTGCGACTAAAGATGATATAGTTATAACTCAGGCTGATATAGAGAACCTTTTAAGAGCCAAGGCAGCCATTTTTGCTGGAATAAGTGCACTTACTAAAATGTTGAGTATTAAGTTTTCAGATATTAAAAGGATTTACTTGGCTGGAGGATTTGGTAACTATCTTGATAAAGAAAACGCTATGACTCTTGGTCTTATCCCTGATGTTCAAAGAGAAAGGGTGTATTTTGTAGGTAATACCTCTATCTTAGGAGCGAAAATGGCTCTTCTGTCAAAGGATGCTCTGGATACTGCTTATAAGATCAGTAAGAATATAACTTACTATGACCTTATAACTTATCCAGATTATATGAATGAGTTTATGTCAGCAAAATTTTTACCTCATACAGATGTAAGTAAATTTCCCACTATAATGAAAAATATAACAAAGATGGCTTAAAAATGAGTAAAAAGGTTGTTTGTACAGGAAGAGGCGGAACAGGCAAAACAACTTTTGTAGCTTTACTAACTAAATACTTAAATTCACATCCTTTACTTGTTGATGCTGATTCCGACCAGAGTCTTGCTGACATGCTGGCAGCAGACTTACAAAAAGAGGGAATTAGGACTATTTCTGAAGTTCTTTTTGATATTCAAAAACACAAGGTTTCCGAGGAATTAGGCTTTATGAGTTTGCCTGATAAAATAGAATATTTACTTAATGCTTCTTGTTTATATGAGTCAAAAAGATTTGATATGATCTCTATAGGAGTGAAATGGACAGAAGGTTGTTACTGCGCGCCAAACGACATTTTAAGAAGTATTATTCCTAAAATAGCTAACAGTTATGAGTATACAATTATAGATTCACCAGGTGGCTTGGAACATCTTAATAGAAGGATAGCTCCAGAGATAGACGATGTATTTGTTATATTAGACCCTTCTAAAAAAGCTTTAAATAACGTAGAGAGGCTTAGAAAAATTGCCTCTGAAATTGGAATTCATTTCAATAACCTTTATCTTATAGGGAATCATAGGTTTAAGAAAACAACAGAGGAATACATTAAAAACATAAATGAAAATTATTTAGGAAAAATAGAGTATGATCCTGACCTGGAAGAGTACAATTGGAGTGGAAGGTCTTTGCTTGAGCTGCCACAGAGCTCACCTGCCTTTTCCTCTGTTAGGAAAATACTGGCAAAAGTAGGATATAAAATTACTAAGAGTGATAAGTGATTAGTAATATGTAATTAGTAATTTGTCACCTATTACTCATCACTTATTACCTATCACAGATTATTTGCTTTAAGGTAAAAGCTCAGCGAACCCCGTGTTATCGCGAGGGATGAAATCCCGAAGCAATCTCAGCTTTTGCTTAAGTTAGGACAGGCGGGACGCCCGTCCTACCAAACCAAAGATAATCAATACCTCGGAGAACAGGCGTCTCGCCTGTTGGCTACAAGGAGCAAGATTACTGACAGCCAATAGCGGCATACGTGGTTTACTGAATATTTATGCTTTAAGAAGGAGGATACAATGGATATTCCTGACGTTAAACAGAACTGGCACAATCCAATAAATGAGGTAATTATAGGTGCTACTAAAGAAGAGGGAGGAACAAGGTCTCATACTATTACTGTGGGAGGAGAGAGTACTTTGCCTTTTCTTTACTTTGAGGGAAATATCCCTCATCGGCCAGTGATAGCTATGGAGGTTTGGGATTTTGCTCCAAAAGATTGGTCTGAGGAACTTGGAAAATATTTTTCCGATGTATGGGATGACCCTGGGAAATGGGCAAAAAAATGTGTAGATGAGTTTAAAGCAGATCTTATCTGTTTAAGGCTTCAAGGATGTGATCCAGATGGAGAAAACAAAAATAGTGATGAAGCTGCCGAGGCAGTTAAAATAGTTTTAGAATCTGTAAAAGTCCCTCTTATTATCTGGGGTTGTGGAAATAAGGAAAAAGATAATGAAATATTCCCTGCCTGTTCTCAAGCTGCTGCAGGAGAGAGATGCCTTTTAGGAACTATCACTGAGGATAATTATAAAACTCTAGTAGCACTATGTAAGGCTGATAAACATAAATTAATTGCTGAATCTCCTGTAGATATAAATATAGCTAAGCAAGTTAATATCTTAGCTACTGACATAGGTTTAGCACCTGAGGATATTGTTATTTATCCCTCTACTGGAGCTTTAGGATATGGAATAGAATATGTATACTCAATTATGGAGCGAGGAAGAATAGCAGGATTATCTGGGGACAAAATGTGGGCTATGCCTCTTTTAGCAGATATTGGGAAGGAGGTATGGAAGGTAAAGGAAGCTGTAGCACCAGAAGAAGAAGTCCCAGGGTGGGGAAATCATGTTCAAAGAGGTCCCCTCTGGGAGACAATAACTGGTTTGGTTTATCTTCAAGCTGGGACAGACATTTTCGTTATGCGGCACCCGAAAGCAGTAAGGGAGCTTAAAAGATACATTGAGAGCTTGATGAATAAAGAGGCTAAAGGCTAAAGATAAATGCGTAATGTGTAATATATGATGAGTAATGGGCAAAAGAATTAACGAAACAAACCACAAGATTAAGACAGAAGAGAAAAATCTCGTGAGAATCTGTGTAATCTCGTGGTTAAAAAGAACGAAAATAACGAGATAGACGAAATTAACAAGATGGGGAGGATAAGATGATCTTTATAGGAGAAAGAATAAATGGTGGTTTTAAGGATATTCAAAGAGCTATAAAGGAAAAAGATAAGTCAATTATCCAACGTTGGGCAAAGATTCAAACAGAGGCTGGAGCAAATTATATAGATGTCAATATGGGGGCTGTCTCTAATAAGGTAGATGATTTTATCTGGATGATTGAAACTGTTCAGGAAACAGTAGAAACGCCAATCTCTATTGATAGTAATAAGCCCATCTTTGTAGAAAAAGCTATAAAAGTTTGTAAGCATCCTCCTATAATTAACTCCACCACTGCTGACAAGGAAAAGTTAGATCAGTTTATTCCAATGGCAGTAGAGCATAATGCAGGTTTAATTGGACTTTGCATGGATAAAAAAGGTGCTCCTCAAGATGTAAACCGTAGAGTAGAATTAGGTGCTACTATATTTAGTGAGGCTGTAGAAAAGGGACTTTCTGAGGATAGGATTTTTCTTGACCCTGTAACTATGCCTTTGAAATTTCTTCAGGTGCAGGCACGGAACTTAATTGAAGCTGTTCATCAGTTTACGCTTCTTTCAAGCCCTCCTCCTCACATAATTGTAGGATTAAGCAATATCTCTTCCAAGGCTAAGGAGATGAAACTTATTAATCGTATATTCCTTGTTATGTGTATTGAGGCAGGACTTGATGCAGCTATATGTGATGTAACTGATGAGGAGCTGGTAAATTCAGCTATAACCGCTGAGGTTGTGTTAAATAAGCATATCTATTCAGATTCATATATAAAAGCTTACAAAGATAGTAGGAGTAAATGAGTTCTCATAAAAGACTTTTCGTAGCTGCAACTCGACAAAATGATGGCAAATCTACTATTTCCTTGGGTTTACTTCAAATTTTGAGAGAAAAGTATTCCAGGGTTGGCTTTATTAAACCCGTTGGACAACATTATGTTGAGCAAGAAGGCGTTAAAGTTGATGAGGATGTAGTGCTAATGAGAAATACCTGTTGTATGAGCAACGGTTTAAAAGATATGAATCCAATTGTAGTGGGAAAAGGATTCACAGAGAGATATATCCAGGAAGGTGGATTAGAAAGATATACAAAGATGATAAAGGATTCCTATAACCACATATCCAAAGATAAAGACATTATGCTCATTGAGGGAACAGGCCATGCAGGAGTAGGAGCTGTGTTTGATCTTTCCAACGCTTCTGTAGCAAAGCTTCTTGAAAGCAAAGTTCTTTTAATTTCCACTGGAGGAATAGGCAAACCCATTGATGAGATTATGATAAATAAGGCCCTTTTTGAACAGGAAGGGGTTGAAATAATAGGGGTAGTGATAAATAAAGTTCTTCCTGAAAAATACGAGAAGATAAAACAAATTACGAGAATTGGCCTTGAGCATAAGGGAATGAAACTTTTAGGTGTGATACCTTTTCAGAAAGAACTTACCTATCCAACAATGGAACAAATTATGGAGGCCACAGGGGCAAAGATCCTTTGTGGCAAGGAGTTTCTCCAGAGAAAAGCAGTAAACATTCTGGTAGGAGCAATGGAACCATACCATGCCCTGGATTATATTGCTCCCCATAGCCTTATAATTGTTCCCGGAGATAGAGAAGATCTTATTCTCGCAGTTGCTGCTGAGGAGAGGATTATGGAAAGTACCAATGAAGTGGCTGGTATGATTCTTACAGGGGGTCTTTTACCTCACAGGGGTATTCTGAAATTGATTAAGAACTGTTGTTTCACTGTTCTATTTTCAGAGGATGATACTTATACCGTTACCAAGAAGGTACACGAGCGTCGGATTAAAATTAGGCCCACAGATGAGAATAAAGTGAGAGAAGCTGTACAGTTAGTAAGCGCTTATTTAAACATTGACGAGATTATTAGCCAGATTTGACCCCATAAGGGATGAAAAATTTTTATGCATATATTAATTATAATTCAAGGAAAATATGGTCAGAGGATAGTTCAAAAACTTCGTTTAAATGGGCCCAAGAATTGGAAAATTGAGAGCTGGACCGCTCCTCTTAGGCTTCCCCCTATTATTGATGACCCCGAAAAGTTTTTACCTCAAAAGTTACCTCAAACAGACCTTCTTCTCTCTCTTGGTGAGAGCACCGGAGTGGCTGAGCTTATCCCTGAGATAGCTAAGATGAGCCACGCTAAAGCTGTTATTGCTCCTATAGATAACCGGGACAATCTTCTTCCTGGATTAAAGAATCAAATAAAAGAAGAGTTAAAAAAGTTAGGGATAGATTCTACCTTTCCTCTCCCCTTCTGTTCCTTAACTCAAAGGGCCAGCGATAATGAATATATAAGAGAGTTCGCTCAATATTTTGGGAGACCAAAGCTAACAATTATCTCTAAGCAGGGAAAGATTCAAAATATCACCTTAGAAAGAGAGGCACCTTGTGGGTCTACCCGATTCGTAGCGAAAAAGCTTATAGGATTAAAAGTTGAAGAGGCGGAAGAGAAAGCAGGACTTTTTCATCAGTATTATCCCTGTCTTGCCTCACCGAAAGTGGATAGAGAATTTGGCGATTCTATTCTTCATAGAGCGACAGATATAACAATGCGTGTCATAAGGTTGGCCCTTACTTAACTCTTACCTTCGTAAGACCATTGGGAAACTGTTTTAAGAGGGAAGTGAAAAACCAAATATTGTAGCGATTCGGTCTGTCGAACCTCTCAATGTAGCGGTTTGATTTATCAAACTTGTTAATGAAGTTGGTTAAGTAAAACTTCTACAAAAATAACTTTTACACCAGCCTCTTAAGATACTTCGGTACCAGAACTGGGAAATACCTTTTCCACAATCCTGTCCCAGGAACTATCCTTGCCATTCATTTTGTATTATCCTTATTTTCTGCGTTAGTTAGTATTTATAAAAATGGAGTGAGGATAAGGTAGTTGCTGACACAAAAACAGTAGCTTTTTAAAATTCCAAAGTACAAAAATGGTTATTAACGGAGGAATAT
>Ga0114934_10001977_pt1 | contig 13274 bp, 9 predicted proteins | sample 4SBtaG_2_FD_99695 | JGI IMG/M metagenome (GOLD analysis project Ga0114934, IMG submission 99695) | Deep subsurface microbial communities from Kolumbo volcano to uncover new lineages of life (NeLLi) - 4SBTROV10_white metaG | ecosystem: Environmental > Aquatic > Marine > Volcanic ... | reverse complement strand
CTTGCACATTTTGCTGCACTACTAAGAGAAAAGAACGAAACTGTTAATTTAATATCTAGAAGGGATATTAAAAATATAATTGAAAATCATGTTTTTATTTCTGCACTTATTTCAGAATATTTACCGGATAAAGGCACAAAATTTTTGGATATTGGAACCGGAGGCGGATTCCCAGGTATCCCTATCGCAATAATGAATCAATTTTTACGGGGCGTTTTGGTTGATTCAACCGCAAAGAAAATTGATGCGGTAAGGGAATTTATAAGCAAGTTAAAATTGAGCAATATTGTTGCCGAAAATAACCGCGTTGAGGATGAAAAGTTTAAAGAAAAATATGCAAATTCTTTTGATATTGTTGTTAGCCGGGCAACTGTACCTTTAATAATCCTTTTCCGGTATGCTCTTCCCCTTGTAAAAAACAAAGCATATATTATTTCTGTTAAAGGCGGAAAACTTGACGAAGAATTTGCAAAAGCTGAAATGAAATATAAGTCGTACATAAAAAAATCAACTATTTTTGATTTATCATACAAACCGAATAATATTAGGAACACAAAAGGTAAAAAACTAATTGTATTAGAACTAAGCAAGTAAAATCTGATATATTATATTTGAACAAAAATTTTAATTTTTAATTTAAAGGATAACAAATGCATCTTTCAACTCGTGCAAATAATATTTCGGTTTCGCCCACAATGAAAATTTCCGGAATGGCAAAAATTATGAAAGCCGAAGGAAAAAATGTTATTAATCTAAGTGTTGGCGAACCGGATTTAATACACCTCAAAACATAAAAGATGCTGCTGTTAAGGCAATCAACGAAAATAAAACACGATATACTATAAATGCTGGTATTCCGGAATTACGAAAAGCAATTTCGTCCAAACTAAAAAAAGATAATAATGTTGAGTTTAATATAGATGAAATTATTGTATCAAACGGTGCAAAACAATCTTTATATAATACATTTCAAGTTATTGCAAATCCTAATGACGAAGTTTTAATTCCGGTACCATATTGGGTTTCCTATCCGCAAATGGTAAAACTTGCCGGAGCGAAACCGGTCTTTTTAAGTACTAACGAATCTACAGGATTTAAAATTACCGTTGAACAATTAAATAAAGCAATTAACGAAAAGACAAAAGCAATAATCCTATGTAATCCTTCAAATCCTACAGGAGCAGCGTATTCAAAAACGGAATTACTTAAAATAGCTGAATTTTTATTCGATAAAAATATTTATGTGGTTTCGGATGAAATTTATGAAAAGCTCACGTATGGTGAATATCAATTTAATAGTTTTGTTTCATTAATTCCTGAAATGAGAGATAGAATAATTACCATCAATGGAGTTTCAAAAGCGTATGCAATGACAGGATGGAGAATTGGGTTTGCCGCAGCACCAAAAGATATTGTGCAGGCGATGAACAAAATACAAAGTCACAGTACATCAAACGCCAACAGTGTTGCTCAATATGCAGCTTTGGAAGCATTTTCAGGGAATCAAGATTCTGTGAATTCAATGAAAATTGAATTTGAAAAAAGAAGAAATTATTTATTTTCAGAATTAGAGAGCATTGAAGGAATTTCTTGTTATAAACCGCAAGGAGCATTTTATCTTTTTCCGAATATTTCAGCCCTTTTGAGAAATATATGTGAAGACAGGGGAATAAAAGATTCTTATGATTTTGCAATGGATTTATTGAAAAATGCAGAAGTTGCTACAGTACCGGGAAGTTCATTTGGAGCCGAAGGATATTTAAGATTATCCTATGCAACCTCAATGGATAATTTAAAAGAAGCCATAATCAGAATACGAAACTATATAGATACACTAAATAAATAATTTCATGTTTATTGGTGTAGCCTACCTTTAAATTTTGGTTCTTCCACGTCTGTAGTTTTACTTTTTGGCGAAAAATTACTTAACAATGAAATTAAAAAAGTCAAAACAAATCCAATCAAAGAAAGCAAAACATCTGATAAATCAACCGTGAAATTTTCCGAATTACCAATCAAACTGCTTAAATATTTGCTCAAAAGTAAAACTGTAAAAAATATTGCAAAACCAAAAAAGCCCGATTGAACTGCTTTAAAAATAATTTTTAACCAACCAATAAAAAAGGTATCCTCATTTTTATTTTCACTCATTTGATGCCCTCAAATGTTGTTAAAGAAATAAGTTGTTTATTATAATTTATAACTATTATTTTACAAGATTTGTGATTCAAATCATAAATAAAATCATAAATAATAGAATATTATATAGTAGAGGAAAAGAACGCAATTTTGAAAAAAGGGAACAGAATTATTCGGGAAAGCAAATATAGTAAAATTATTGTAGGTTTTTCAAGAGGTTAATATTTTTTATTTCACCGGCAACAATTAAAATATCTTGCTGTTGAATTTTAAAATCGGGGTTTGGAATTGGAATAATTTTTTCATCTCTTGCTGTTTTTTGTTTAATTGAGAGTACGTCAACACCGAATCTTGCACGGATATTTAATTCACGTATTGTTTTTCCAACAAAGGAATTTGGGGTTTTTATCTCATTTATTGAATAACCTTCAAGAAAATGAATATTGGCTTCATTCTCTTTCATAACAATACTGCTTGCCAAGTGTTCTGATAATTCTCTTCGGTCAATTTCTTTTTGGTAAGCTTCCTGTATATCTGCCGAACAAAGCATTCCGATTATTACTTTTGATTTTTCCGATTCAACAACCGGTAAACAATCCAAATGAAATCGAGACATTTTATCAAGAGCCGTTTGACAAGTATCATCTTCGGTTAAAACTTCAAATTTTGTATTTGCAATATCAGCTGCAATTAATACATTTTGTAAAGATTCTCTGTCGAACAAATAATCCTTTATTGAATCCATTGTAATCATTCCAATAACTTCATTTTTATTATTCAGAACAGGAAATTCAGACCCGGGTTGAGTAATAACTGTATTTACTACTTTGCTGAAATTGTCGGTAACATTAATTTTATTGAAATCTTTCTCATAAACTCCTTTAATGAAAATGGAATTCATCACATTAAGCTGTGTTCCTTCCTTTAAGTTTATTCCGCGAAGTAATAGTTTTAATGTGTAAATTGATTCGCGCGAAAGTTTTGAAGAAAGAATTGTACTGATAATACATGTAATCATCAACGGCAAAATTATGTGATAATCATTCGTAAGCTCAAACACAATAATTATTGCAGTTATCGGAGCACGAGTTGTTCCAGCGACAAGTCCACCCATCGCAACAAGTGCGTAAGCTCCGGGCGTAGCAGTAATTGACGGAAATAGCGTGTGAACCAAACCGCCAAAAGCAGCACCGAGAGCAGCTCCCATAAAAAGAGAAGGTGCAAAAATTCCACCCGAACCTCCGGAACCAAGTGTTAATGCTGTCCCAAAAACTTTTACAAATATTAAAATGAGTGCAAAGTACCAGATAAGATTTCCGTGCAGGGCAAGATTAATACTGTCGTATCCGACACCCATAACTTCGGGATAAAATATTGCAATTATTCCAATACCTATTCCACCTAAAACAGGCTTAAAGTATTCCGGAAATTTAAGTTTGTTATCAAAGAGATCCTCGAAATAATATAGAAGTTTAATAAACAAATATGAAACAAGACCTGCTAACGAACCGAGAATAAAATAAAAAATAAGCTCTTGCGGACCAACTAAAAAATATTTAGGAACATTAAAAGCCGCAAAGTCGCCCTCAAACTGACGGGAAACCACTGTTGCCATTACAGATGAAATTACAATAGGAGAAAATTGGGCGACTGCAAAATCCATCAAAATAATTTCTACCGCAAACAAAGCACCCGCAATAGGAGCATTGAAAGCAGCCGCAATTCCCGCTGCAGCACCGCATCCTACAAGCGTTTTCATTCGGTTGGGGCGAACCCTGAAAAACTGTCCGATACTGGAACCGATACTCGACCCAATTTGAACAATTGGACCTTCACGTCCAACGGAGCCTCCGGTTCCGATTGTGATTGCAGAAGCAAGAGCTTTGATTAGAGCAACACGCGGACGAATTTTTCCGCCTTTCTGAAGAATTGCCTGCATTACTTCCGGAACTCCGTGCCCTTTTGCTTCAGGTGCCCAAAAGTAAATCATAGGACCAAAAAGTAAAGCCCCAACTACCGGAGCCAAAATTTTTAAGTACCATGGGGCCGCAATTACATTTTCTAAAAAAGTCCCGCCACCGCTAAATGATAAATCTGAAATTCCCTCGATTAAAGCCCTAATACCTATTGCCGAAAATCCACCCAACACCCCAATAATCAAAGCGATGATTATCATAAAAGTGTGCTCTGTTAATTTTGCTCGCTCAACATAGTCGGCAGTCTTTCGGGAGAAAGATGCAAACAAATTGGATATTGGAGTTTTAATCGAAGTAGATGCCATTCAATATTTTAGAATTAAATAAAATTAAATATACTAATTATTCTCTCAAAAAAAGTTAAGTTTAACCTAATGGTAATTAAAATACATCTAAAGCAAAAATTTTGCAAATACTACGATGTACTCAATTCAATTTTATTTTGAATATTTTCAACATCAGCTTTTAAAGATGCATCAGTAATCATTGCTTTCTTAATAGTATTAAAAGCGTGAATAACTGTTGAATGATCTCTTCCACCGAAGTGAAGCCCAATTGTTTTAAGAGAAGATTTTGTTAATTTTTTTGAAAGATACATTGCAATTTGCCGGGCCGCAACAATTTCCTTTTTTCTGTTTTTTTCACGGAGGCTATTTTCATCTATATTAAAAAACGAACAAACTTCTTTGGTTATAAATTCAATGGAAACATTTGTTTGCTTTCCGGTTGAAATTTCCTTTACCGTTTTTTTTGCCAAATCCAGATTTATTTCCGTTGAATTTAATGAATGATTAGCAAGCAAGCTAATTAAGCAGCCTTCAAGTTCCCTGATATTTGATGTAATGTTGAGAGCCAAATATTCAATAATTTCATTTGGTAAATCTATTCCGATTGATTTGCTTTTTTTATTTAAGATTGCCACACGAGTTTCAAAATCAGGGGGTTGAATATCAGCCGAAAGTCCCCATTGAAATCGAGACATTAACCTTTCATTTAGTCCTTTTAAGTCTTTCGGCGGTTTATCACTTGTTAATATAATTTGTTTTCCTGATTGGTGAAGAATGTTAAAGATTTGAAAGAATAAGTCCTGCGTTTTTTCACGCCCGACTAAAAATTGAATATCATCAATTATTAAAACATCCATTTGTTTGTATAAGCGGGCAAATTCATTAATTTTATTAGATTGAATGGCTTCAATGAATTCAACTGTAAATGAATCGGCTGAGATATAAATAGCTCTCTTATTTGGAAATTTTTCAATAATTTTATTTCCAATAGCTTGAATAAGATGGGTTTTTCCAAGACCAACTCCCCCGTAAACAAAAAAAGGATTAAAAGAAGTATTCCCCGGATTTTCGCTAATTGCAATTCCTGCAGCACGAGCTAATTGATTTCCTTCGCCCTTAACAAAATTATCAAAGGTATATTTTGAATTTAAGCGATTATCAATAAATTCATCATTAGAAAAATGGGTGTTCGTCGTGTCTTCTTTGTCAATATCAACTGTATTATTCTCGGAATCGGAAAAATCTACAGATTCATTACTAATTACATAAATTAATTTTGCATCATCACCCAAATTTTCGGAAAGCATTTTATTAATTAATGAATTGTAATGCTCGTCAATCCACTCAACAAAGAAATTGCTTGGTACGGAAATTTTAATAACATTATTAGTTATAGATATTGGTTTAATAGGTTCAAACCAAGTATTAAAAGCAATCGCGGAAACATTGTTTTTTATCGTTGTTAAACAATTTTTCCAAACAGTATTGATATCCCTTTGTTCTAAAATCTTTTCGGGAAGAGCAGTCATATTTAAGTTATCCACATTTAAAGTCTTATAAAAAAAGACAAATTCATAAGATTAATTACAAATTAGTTACAAACCGCCAAACTTATCAACACTTTATTAACATTAAGATACAACTGTTAATTTATTTGTTTTTAATAAGTTATGGCAGTTATCTGAAAACAACAAACAAAATCAAAAGAAAATAGGGTAAAAATACAGGTACTTGCTTTTATGTGAAACGTTTCACGGAAAACAGTTATCAACAAGTTATCAACACTTGGTTTTACCCCTTTGTAAGTGAAATAAAAATAGGATTATTTTCATATTTCTGCAAATAATTAATGATATTTTTTTCTAAGTTGTTTATAAATAACAAAATAAATTTTTGTGTTAGTAGTAAACTTCTTCTTATTTTTCTTAATAAGAATTTTAAATTAAATTAGAGTAAATATCGTGAAAATTGTTGTTACCGGCGGTGCCGGTTTTATAGGGAGTAATATTGCGGAATATTGGAATAATAATGGTCAAGAAGTTGTTGTTATTGATAATTTAAGATCGGGTTATGCGAGCAATATTGAAAAATTTGAAAATGTAACTCTTATTAAAGAAAGTATCACTAAAAGAGATGCCGTGTTTGATTCATTAAAAAACGCAGATTATGTTTTCAATTTGGCAGCTTTGGTTTCTGTTCCTGAGTCTATAGACAAACCGTTAGAATGTGTTGACATTAATGTGAAAGGTCTTATTAATTTATTAGACGCCTGCAAAGAACATAAAGTAAAAAAAATCGTTCATTCAAGCTCTGCAGCAGTTTATGGCGATAAACCGGAATTGCCTAAAATAGTTTCTATGGTACCCGCCCCTAAAACCCCGTATGCAATTACAAAATTAGACGGTGAATATTATTTGAATATGTACAAAGAACAATACGGATTGAATACTTTGAGTCTGCGATATTTCAATGTTTTCGGACCACGACAAAATCCCAAAAGTCAATATGCTGCGGCAATTCCGATATTTATTGAAAAGGCTTTGAATAATGAAAATATTACAATTTACGGAGACGGAAAACAGACCCGTGATTTTATTTTTGTTAAAGATGTTGTAAAAGCAAATGTTCTTGGGGCGGAAAATGAGCGTATAAATGGAGTATTTAATGTTGCGTGTGGAAATTCAATTACAATAGAAAAATTAGCTTTAAAAATTATAGAATTGACAGGTTCTAATAGCAAAATTATTTTTGAACAGGAAAGAAAAGGTGACATTAAATTTAGTTTAGCTTCAATAGAAAGAACAAAAGAGCAATTAGGTTTTTCACCTGATGTTAAACTTGAACAAGGATTGCTAAAAACGATTAGTTATTTTAAGGGTATCGAAAAGAACCTAGCGCAACAAGCTGCAAAAAAAATGATTTAAGAACAAGGATGAACGATTTTTGATTTAAGAAGTTAAAAAATCTAAAATCTGAAATCGTTAATCGATATTCATTGTTCAAAAAATGTGTGAACTTAGAAAAAAAACTAAAAATTCGGCTTTGACGAATATCCGGCGTGTGTCGGATAAATGTAAATTCGATTTCGACTATTCGGGAGGAAAACTAAATTGAAAGAAAATAAAAACAACATTACAATAGTTTTTACCGGCGGAACTTTTTCGATGGAAATTGATGAAAAATCCGGGGGAGCGGTTCCGCGTTATCATGCTGACGAATTATTAAAAAAAATTCCTGAAGCGAAATCCTTAGCTAATATTAATGTTTACGAATTCGGAAATATTCCAAGTCCACATATGACACCGAAGAGGATGTTTGAATTATCAAAAATTGTAAAAAATATTTCTTCAGATAATAATGTTGACGGAATAATTATTACTCACGGAACTGATACTTTGGAAGAAACAGCGTATTTTTTAGATTTAACAATCAAGACAAAAAAGCCGATTGTTATTATCGGTGCAATGAAGACAAGTACCGAGCCTGATTGGGACGGAGCTAAAAATATGCTTGATGCAATTCATATTATAAATTGTAATAATAGTAGAGGTTTTGGAGTTTTAACATGTTTAAACGGAGAAATTAATGCAGCGAGTGAAGTAACTAAAACACATACCGAAAGCGTTGAAACTTTTCACAGTCTTGATTTCGGAGCTATCGGCTTTGTTGATAGAGGACACGTATTTTTTAATCGAGCACCCAGAAAACTTGAGTATATTGAAACAGAAACTATTAATTGCAATGTTGATTTGATCAAAACTTATTCAGGAATGGATGAAAAGTTCTTTAAGTTTTCTGCCGATAGCGGGGCTGACGGAATTGTAGTTGAAGCAATGGGAATTGGAAATGTACCGCCCAAAGCGTTTAATGGAATTAAGTATGCGAGAGGAAAAGAAATCCCGGTTGTTCTCGTTTCAAGATGCCCTTCAGGAGAAACGCTGGATTTATATGGTTATCCTGGAGCGGGAAAATGGCTGAAAAAAGAAGGTGTGATATTTTCGGAATATTTGAACGGACAAAAGGCAAGAATAAAACTGATTCTTGCACTTGGTAAAACTACAAACGAAAATAAATTGCGGGAGATGTTTTAAAAAGCCGACCGAAAGATCGGCTCATAAAAACACAATTTTTAGAATGGTAATTGAACTCCACCGGTTAAGACAATACCATCTTGTCCCCAAGCGGCATTTCCTACAATTCCAACATTTGGTCTGTTCAAAAAGCGAATGCTCACGCCCGGATTAACATTGAATCTTCCGGTAAACCATTTTCCGTTAAAAACCTGACCAACATCAATGAATGGAGCCATTTCAATGTCCATCGGAAATCCCGGGATTCCCATGTGCATAAGGGAAATACGAAATTCCATACTTGCAAAAAACGAATTTTGTCCGATAAATCTTCCGGCATCAAAAGCTCGGTCGGAAAAATCACCGCCGAGTGTTGCTTGATCAAAAAACGGAATATTTTCATCTGTTGTCAGCGTCCAAGTATTTCTAAAAAGAAGCGTAAACATTTGATCGGTTGTAGAAAAATATTTTCTTAAATCAACATAAAACTTACCGTAATTATTTACAGGATTGGCAGTTGTAATTACTTGTTTTGTAACGTTATTATATTCGGCTGTTATTTTTCCATAAAAACCGGAAGTTGGTAAAAACTCGGAATTTCTACTATCATAAACAATATTAAAACGTGCACCGGCAACTGTTCCGCCGCGAATACCGGGAACGTTTGCAAATTTTCCGCCGGGTCCGTTTAAGTCCGTAGTAAAAGGATGTTGCCCTCTCAATTTTTCAGCAGCATCGGCAACATCAACTTGTAAATATTTTCCGCCTAAACCTATTCTAAAATGATCAGCCGGAAGCCAATAAAAATCCAATGTTCCGCCGTATTCTTTTCTTGTATATAATGAAATATCAATATCGCGGGTTGACTGGCCAATTCCATAAAAACGTGAACGTGGTTCGTGAAAGTCATCGGTTTGTAACTCATATCCGAATCTGTCATCTTGGCCAAGTGTTAAATTTTCGTTATGGAAATGAAACTGTTTATCTTCGCCGTTGGTGGAAATTTGTGCAGAAAGCCAATAATTAAAATAAGCGGCCGGACAACTAACTGCTTCCAAAGCAAATGTTGTTCCCGTATGCTCGTTCCAATAACCGCGTAATTGAACAAGTCCGGTCATAATTCCTTCTTTTGTTACGTTTACCAAAGCAACGCCCATTCCGGCTGTTTTTCCATTATTTTCTGTGTCGCCAAGAAAGGGCATCCAAACGGTTTGAATATGTTTGCCATGATTTTCAGGATCAACCCAAACCCAATGTAGTGCTTTCGCTACGGAAGATTCTTCTGAAATTCTGAAAAACAATGAGTTCAACGGTTCAGGTAAAACCCGTTTGTCTTCGTAAACCAAAAAATCATTCGGAACTTTTCCTAATGAAGGGGAAGGAATTTTATTTAAGGATAATGTTTTACCGTTAGGATTTACATTAAACGTTGCGGAATAAGGCTCTTTAATGTGAGTATTTAAATGTCCGGCATTTAGCCCCGGTGTGTATGTTAATCTTGCTGTAACTTTATGCTTACCGGCGGGAAGATTTTTACTCGTAGAAAAAGGGACAATTATTGTAACTTTCCCGTCATAAACATAAGTGTTTCCTTTATGTACCGGGACGCCTCTTGCAACTGTTTTGGGAAATCTTGCTTGCTCAAAAGTGATATACGGATCGGGCTCCATTTCAACAATTGTAGGAGCCGGAAGTCTTGTTGATAAATCTTTAGAACCAATCCAATAACCACGAGGGACTTTCATTTCAATAATAAGGGCAGATTTTTCTCCCGGCACAATTGTTGAAGAAGCCGAATGCATAGAAATAACAACAGGCATATTCGGGGATTGTGAAAAAATAGTTGAGTTTAAAAATAATAGTGAAATTCCAAGAATCATTATTCTTGAAAATAATTTTGTAATTTGATTTCTCATAGCGAACTCCTTAAAAATTAAAAGTATGATTTTTTTGATGATAAATTTCAAAAAATACATTTATAAATTACACCCATCATAATGATTTTAATGTAAATTGGAAGTCAATTATTAACAATGCGAAAATGTTTTATAATAATAAAAAATCCGATTTATTAGCTGACTCAAATAAATCGGATTGTTAACTTTTTTAAAAGATAATCTTTTGAGATTAAATTATTTTCATCAAAACAAAACCTCAAAAGTTATTTTGGAAGGATACTTATCCGAGAAATAAACTCTGTTGGTTGCCTTTCTAAAGTCCGAATATTTTGCATTATAAATGTCAGTGAAAGTCTGCGGATTTACATCAAAGAACGGAAACATACTGCTTTGAATTTGAATCATAATTTTATGTCCTCGTTTGAAAGTATGTAAAATATCCTGAAGCGGAATTTTTACTTCGGTAACTTTCCCGGGAATAAATGCTTCCGGTTTTTCAAGACTATTTCGATATTTCCCTCGCATAATATCATAGCGGACCAACAATTGGTAATTACCCATTTCAACATTATTCGGGTTTGGTTTCGGATTGGAAGTACTATCCGGGAAAACGTCTATTAACTTAACAACCCAATCGGCATCCGTTCCGGTTGTGGAAACAAATAAATCAGCTGTTATTTTTCCTGCGAGAGTAATATCGTTATCCAAAGTTTCGGTTTCATAAACCAAAACATCAGGGCGATAGGCCGCAAATCTCTGGTCTTCGTTCATATACGCCTTGTTGTAAAAAACATGAGAGTCCTGAATTTTTGCAGTGTATGGAACGGGTTTTCTCGGATCGCTTACGAATTCGTCGAATTTAGTTTTTGCGATAAATTTCTTTCTCACAAAAGATAATTCATGATTTACATCAAGATAAATTGACTGTTTAAAAACATTTTTGGGAGGCCATTGTTTGAAGGAACGCCATTTATTAATTCCCGTATTAAACATTTCAGCTTCAGGCATTTTAAATGAGCCTTTCCCTTTTAAGTAATACTTAAAAAAAGGCAATTGAATTTTTTCTCTATAATAAACACTTGTACTGTCACCAAAATTTATATCACCTAACTTATATCCGTCACTTCGTGCCCACCAGCCATGAGGCCAAGGACCGATAACAAGTATATTTTTTGCATCAGGATTTTTTTCTTCAATTGATTTATACGTATTAATTGTACCGTAAAAATCTTCGCTGTCGTACCAACCTCCGACAGTCATAACGGCGGGTTTAATATTTTTAAAATGAGGCAGTGTGTTTCTGCTTTTCCAATATTCATCGTAGTTCGAATGTTTAAGAATGTCGTTCCAAAAAGCAATTTGTCCGTGATAAAAAAACTTGTTTATATTTTTTAAAGGTTCTAATTTCTGCATAAACGAGTACGCATCGGGTGACGGATATTTTTTGCGCTTGGGCCAATGTGTTGTTAAACTATCACGATGAACTCCAAAAACAGAAAAGAAATTGTAAGACATTAAAAGCGACAAAGCTCCGTTGTGGTGCATGTCGTCATCAACAAACCAGTTGGAAATTGGAGCTTGCGGTGAAACAGCTTTTAAGGCAGGATGTGCATCAATCGCAGCCATAGCTGCATAAAATCCCGGATATGATATTCCGTAAACTCCAACATTACCATTGTTATTGGGAATATTTTTTACAAGCCAGTCAATTGTATCGTAAGCATCGCTGCTTTCATCAACCTGCGAACTGTCTTTTTTATTTGGAATGTACGGACGCATATTTACATATTTTCCTTCAGACATAAATCTACCGCGAACGTCCTGATAAACAAAAATAAATTTTTCTTCAGCTAATTCTTTTGGAATATGCCGATATTTGTTTTCACCATAGGGATAACACGAATAGGGTGTTCTCCAAATTAATATAGGATATTTTTCAGAAACATCTTTCGGAGAATATACTGCTGTAAATAATTTTTTACCGTCCCGCATCGGAATACGATATTCTTTTTTTGTATAATTTTCTTTAATTGAAAAGTGTGTTTGAGCAACCAATTGAACTGCAAACATAACAATTAAAAAATAAGATAATCTTAAAATTTTTTTTAAGTGATTTTTCATAATATTACCTTTTAGTTATAATTTAAATTACTGCCCAGCCATTTTTCAATTTCGCTAACGGAAACTTTTTTTCGTTTTGCATAATCTTCAACTTGGTCTTTACCAATTTTTCCGATGGTAAAATACTTTGATTTCGGATTAGCAAAATACAATCCGCAAACCGAAGCAGCCGGAAACATTGCAAGCGATTCGGTTAACTCAATTTTTGTTTTATCCGTTGCTGACAGCAGATCAAACAAAGTAATTTTTTCAGTGTGGTCAGGCTGTGCCGGGTAACCCGGGGCCGGACGAATTCCAATATATTTTTCCTTTATAATTTCTTCGTTGCTTAAATTTTCATTTTTTGAATAACCCCAATCTTCTGTTCTTATTTTTTTATGCAGATACTCGGCAAAGGCTTCAGCAAGCCTGTCTGCAATTGCTTTAACAAGTATTGCATTATAATCATCGTGGGCGTCTTCATATTTTTTAACTAATTCAGCAACACCAATACCCGTAGTTACAGCAAACAAACCGATATAATCATTTTTCCCGCTTTGTTTTGGTGCAACAAAATCCGATAATGCTATGTTGGGAATTGTATTGGCTTTTTTCCCTTGCTGCCGAATTGTGTGAAATGTTGCAATAATTTTATTTCTATTCTCATCTTCGTAAATAAGGATATCATCATTTTCAGAATTTGCAGGAAAAATTCCCCAAACGGCATTTGCCGATAATAATTTATCAGCAATTATTTGTTTCAATAAACTTTGTGCATCGTTAAATAATTTTTTTGCTTCGCTG
>Ga0114934_10001975_pt1 | contig 13280 bp, 11 predicted proteins | sample 4SBtaG_2_FD_99695 | JGI IMG/M metagenome (GOLD analysis project Ga0114934, IMG submission 99695) | Deep subsurface microbial communities from Kolumbo volcano to uncover new lineages of life (NeLLi) - 4SBTROV10_white metaG | ecosystem: Environmental > Aquatic > Marine > Volcanic ... | reverse complement strand
TCAGGAGCACCTAAAATAGCATTACCACCTAATAATCCGCCATTTAATTTCATTATTGCAGAAGAATTAATATAAAATACTTCAATATAATATTTACATCTAATTCCTCTAGCAGCATTCATTGGTTCCCAATTTAACATTTTTCCTCTAAGATCCATAAAACTATCTTGATAAATCATACCAATTGGTTTATTTCCTGGAATTTTTAAAGCTTTAAAAGCAGCTTCTTCAACAGAACCATCATATGGATTCTGAACAGCAGTACTTGCTATAGCAGCTTGTCCAAGATCATCTTGCTGTACAGTAAATTCAACATCATGATCACTATAATAATGATATGCATCAGCAGGAGCACCAAGTCCATCATTCCATGCACCATTTGCAGGTACTAATAAAGAATTAGTATCTTGTCCACCATATCTGAAAAAATCATCAATATCCACATTAGCTATTTTTTGCGAAACCTTTAAAGCAGAACCACTAGAAACTAAAGTTCCTTTTGGAATAACAATTGGATCTCTTAATTCTACATCTATAAAAGCTGTAGGTAATTTTGGATCTGGATAGAAAGATTGTGCAGGTGTTTGTCCTTCAGATATTTCTACCATACCTCTTAATTTTGAAGTAGAGTATTTACTTCCTAAACGTCTTACTCCTAAGTTTGTAATATCATTACCATTAGCACCTGAGTTACTAAATGATAAGTCTGTATAAGCATTACCGCCTCCAGTTTTTTGTCCTGTTGAATTCCAAGGTACAATTGGTGCGGTTCTTGCATCGTTAACTATTGCCATTTACATTTCCTCCTAATTTGAATATTTTAAATAATGAGATGTTCTGCTATCTATTACGTTAGCAAAGTCATCTTTGATTTCTCTATCAGCTGTAGGATCTTCTACAGCTCCTTCAGCAGATTTAATTAAAGGTTTAGAATCTTTAACTTCACCATCTACTTTTTCTTTACCTGGCTTTTCTTTACTATCTTTTACAGCCGGGATTGCTAATAAGTCTACTAATTTATCATTGATTGAATCTTTAGATCTAGAACTATATTTTTCAATATATTCAGCTCTATCAGTAGATTTGATAATGTTTTTACTTATTTCTAAATCAACACATCTTTCAATATTCATTGAATTTAATTGTTTAGATAAGTCAGAAACTTTATCAGTTAAAGCTTCAGTAGCAGATTTACTTTCAACTAATTCTTTTTTAATAGAATCATTTTCAGCTTCAACTTCTTTTTTAGTCTTTAACAATTCAGACATAGCTTGTTCTAATGTACTTTTTGATGAATCTTGTTCATTATTAATTCTTCCAATTTCTTCAGTTAATTCAGATATTTTAGAATCTTTTTCTTTACAATTAGGACAATCAAAAGTATCAATTGCGTGTTTTATTTCAGCAGCAATATGATCTTTTACTTCTTGAATTGCTAACATTTCCTCCAAAGTCATACTTTCTCCTCCTTTTAATGAATCTTTAATATTTGCTTCATCGTTACATATACATTGTAATTTGTCTGCTTGTCTTTTGACAAAGTTATAAATTGACGAATCTTTACCAGGGATTTCATATTTATCAAACAATTTATACATTGCAGTAACGTGTTCACATTTAGTAATAGGACATAAATTAAATGGTCCACAAAAAGAATCAGTAGATAATTTTTGTTTAGCACTTACAGATACTTTAGTATCACTAACGCCCATTTCATCTAGTTTATCATTTAATGCATTATCTAGAATTTTCCATTGTTCTTGTGAAAGATATCCACCACTTGCATTAATATTTAAAATTTCTTCAACAGTAGTTAAACTGTCTTTTACTTTATTATCTTTTACACATGATTTTAATATATCAGATACTTTATTTTTACAATCTCTAAATTGTTTTGTTTTTAAATTTATTAATTTATTATCTTTAGTAACAGCATAATAATCAATAGAATCATACACTTTTTCTATTGAAGGATTGCCAGCATATCTGTCTGCAGGAAAAGGAGTAACAGTAACTGCATCATAATCTATTTCACCATTGAAAGTAAAGCAAGGCATTGTAGTACCTGGTTCAATAAAGTTATATACTCTAGATGTTGGTTCAACTTCATATGGTTTTCCTTTTTCATGGCCACAATCTGTTGTTAATCTATTAGCTCCACATATACCACATTCAACTGCAGTGTTTCCACCTTCAATTGATACAGTAGAATATCTACCATCTAAAAATCTTTCTATAGCATCTTTGTCAGTTATTTCCATATTAAGCCATATATGGCATGTTGGTTTATTATCAGATGTTATTCTGTAAACATCATTAAGTCCAATTTCATCATATTCTTCATATTCAGCATCTAATACTCTTCCTATTACACTTTCAGCTTTCATTTCATGATCAAGAGTTACATATTTTTTATATGGTACAGTCCATCTTTTATTTTGAACTGCATCCTTCATTCCTTCTGAAGTATAGAAAGTCATATTACCATTAATGTATCCACCATGAGTTGCAGGTATTCTTAATAATAATTTAGTAGGTAAATCAGTTTTAACACTGTCTTTTACTTTATTAAATCTTTTTAATTTATTATCATTTATAGCTGGAAGTTGGTAGGTAACACTGTCTGTTGTTCTTTTAAATTTATCCATTGAATTCCTCTAAATTAACCTCATATATTTAATAATAGATTACGTTTTTATTATGTCAACAAGACAATTATTAAATATACAGATTATTAATATATTATTTAAATATTTTGTATTATTATATTATCATTATTATCAAAGATAACATTCATCATAGTTATATTCTATGGATTTAATTAAAACTGCAGTACCACCATAAGTAGAACTTAATCCATCATAATAATCTTCTTTGGTAATTACATTGTTAGAATCAACTATAGCTCTAGTATATTCTTTATAATAACCAGATTCAATTATTCTTCCATTTAAATTATCTATTGTTATTTTATTAACTTTTAAATCATTTTTAAATTCTATATCTGCCATTTATGTTTCCTTTTTTAATTAGTTATCTGATTAAGTAATAGATTTCCATCAAAAGGTGTGTTAGTATTAGACATTTTAATAGTACATGTGCCATCATTGTTATTTTTCATCCATATACCTTGTTGAACTACTTGGTCGACATCATTAACTTGCATCATTAATATAGTATTTCCTATAACTCCAATATGATGTGTAAAATTAATATAATAATCGGTACCATCATCTGTCCAAGCTGATGAAGGAAATCCCATGACTTTGCTTTTAGCATCAACATATTCTTTATTAGCTGCATCTGTAGAAACTGTAGGAGTAGCAACATTAGTTACTTTTACATTGTTAACATCAATTTCAGTACCACTAAGTACTACTTTACCGCCATCATCATGTTGAATAGTTAAAGCTGTGCTGTCTGTTTTTATAAAAGATTGAGTACTAGAATCATTATCAATAATAACTATTTGAGGACTATTTACTGATTGGTCATTAGATATAACCATATGGTCATCTATGAAGACGCCATCTCCAACTGCACTTATATGGACTTCATGGTTTTCTGAATGTATTTCTATATTAGATGAGACATTTGCTAAATCTATATAGTTATCAGTAATAACATCATTAGTAATCTTGTCATTTGTTGTCATTAATATATTAGTTCCACCAGTAGTGTTTCCATTAGCTAAAACTTCAGATAATTCATTATTAGCACCGACTTTACCATCAACATAGTTTTTAGTAGCAGCATCTTGCGGGTCAACAGGATTTTTTACATTAGATACTATAGCATCTGACATGATTATATGTTTATCTTGAGTAGGGTCAAGTACAATTTCTCCAACATTATTGATTTTTATAACACTACTTAAGTCTGAATATAATTCTGCTCCTGTGTTAAAATTCATTCCACCATGAGTACCATTAATTGCATCATTTACAATAGAAATATCTTCAATATTTACACCATGATTTAATGTATTTTCAAGTATTGTATCTGTTAATACTTTATCTATAATAACACCGTCTCCTGCACTACCAATTATTACATTTCCATCTTCAGAATGAATATTAAGGTTTCCACTATCATTTAATTTTATATAATTAGTTGAAGTAGTTGTTCCTTGTATTAAAGGAGTTGTAAGTTTAGTAGAAGCTATAATACTTTGTGCTTGTACTTGTAAAAATGCATCAATCATTGAGTGATTTTGACCATCAAGTAAAGTATCAGTGATTAATATATCATCACCATCATTAGTTATCTCACCAACTGTTAATTTCTTACCTGACTTAATAGTTGTATCTAAGTTATTATATATAACTCCATCTTCACCATTAACTGAAAACAATATGTTATTAGATGAATCTGAAAAGGTTAATGTTGCAGGGTCTGTTATTGATAAAGAAGATTGTGCTCCTTTAAGTATGATATCACCTTTATCTTCAACTCCATTTAATGTAGAAGTTAATACGAAAGGTACATTTCCAGCTCCACCAACAACTTTATCATCAATATAAACTCCATCTCCAGCAGAATCTAAATGGACTTCATGGTCTTCTGAATGAATTTCTACATTAGATGAGACATTTGTAAGCATTATATAATTAGTATTAATTGTTCCTCGTATTTCATCAGTTATGCCTTTATCTATTATAACTCCATCACCTGCTGAAGTTAATTCGATATTTCCATCTTCGGAATGTATTTTAACATTACCTATATTATCCATATTAATATAATTATCTATATGTCCTGATGCTTGAATTTGATCTCCAGTTGTCATTAATATATTATTACTGCCTGTTGTATTTCCATTTGATAGGACTTCAGATAATTCGTTATTAGTTGCTACTAAATTATCAACATAGCTTTTATTTACTGCATCAGTTGGATTTGAACCACTTGCTAAATTAGTAATATAATCAGTATTTATATCTATTCCATTACTTGCTACAATTTTGTTTGATACTGTAACATTGGCTCCAGGAGTCAATTCTACTATTTTATCTGTAGCTATACCACCAGCATGGAATTCAACTGGAACATTTACATCATTGCAATCAAAAGTGGTTGGGTTACCATTTTCAGAATGAATAATATTAGTACCATCCCCAGAAACTGCAATATAATTATTATTTAAAGTATGAGTTAAAACTATTTCATCATCAGTAGATATAGTTGTTGCAGAGCCATTTATAACTAAATCTTTTATTAATGTCCCATCAATATTCACACCATTATTTAGAGTTGTTTCAACTATTGTATCAGTTGAAACTTTATCTATGATTGTGCCATCGCCGGCAGCACTTAAATGGATATTGCCATCTTCACTATGTAAGTGGATATTTCCAGAGTCATCCATATTTATATAGTTATCTGAATGAGCTGAGGCCTGAATTTGATCTCCAGTTGTTATTAATATATTATTCCCATTTGTGGAATTTCCATTGGACAATATATCTTCCAATAGTAATGAAGATGATACATTATTAATTTCTACTTCTAAGTTAGATATTTTATCATTAATTGTATCACTAACATTAATATATATATCTGCTCCAGTTAATGCATTTGAATTTGATGGATCTAATTCAATCCATTTTTTATAAAGTTTTCCCATTAGTTTTCTCCTAATTTATTTAAAATATTGTAAAGTACATTCATCATTTTGTTGTACTAGTCCCATTAAACCTTGAGAACAAAGCCCATTTGATGTTGTCCATTCCAATGAATTACCACTTACTCCAAAATCAATTCCGTTTATTAAAGATGGACCTCCAGTAACAGATAAAGTTGCATTATTATCTTTAGATGTATCTGGCAAAATAACTATACCATTGGCTTCTTGTGCACCTGTTACAGTAAATGAATACATAACGGGAGTATACAGTAATGTATCGATCTCAGTCTTATCATAATAATTATTAAATTCAGAACTTATGTTAGTTAATTCTACACTAGTTATTCCATTACTATACATCAGTGGCATGTTGCTAACATTTTTATTAACCCATATTCCAAATTTAGAAGACCTTATTGGGTCAGCCACTTGCGGAACTAGTTCCAGGCCAGTTGGGTCAATTAATCCATCTACAGTAAGCTTACCTGATACATTCAAATCTCCAGTTATATTGACTTTATTTTCATTGCCATCTAATGACATTACTTTAACATTATTATTGTAAATTTGAGCTTCTTTCGCACTTTCATTTAGTGTTATATTTCTTATCTCAAGATTAGTACTAACAACACCGGAAAACGTAAGTCTATAATACAAATATGATATATTATTTTCAAATATAATGTTATTTATAGTATTTGATTGTGTTGTCATTCCCATTACGTCATATATATCATCCCATATATTTTTGTCATTACTTCCTTCTACTTTAAAATATGTTGGGAAATCTACAGCTAAATTAGATTCAAGCATAATTGACTGTATTCTTTTAGATTCGGGGAGAGTAATAGTTATGTCCCTATTATCCATTAATAATAATCCATCATCTTTCCATGAATCTTCAGAGATATTGAATGCTTTCCATGCTTCAAATCCAATATCAGCATCTGACCATTCAATAGTATATCCGTTGAATGAAGAATCATTTGGAGTAATTGATACTAAATTTTGCCAATCATTTGGTGTCTGCCTTATATATGTAGAAACATTTTCAGTTATAAATGTATTAGATAAGTTAATATCACTAACATTTATATTTCCTATATATGATATTGAATCATATGATACATTTTTTATCCAGTACTCTGGAATATCATTTAATTTATTACTTACATTATTTATTCCAGCTTCATTTATGTCTATCCTGGTATTTGTTAAATCATATTGTTTTATTGTTATTGTAAATGATGTACCATCAAGATAAGGCTGGTTCTTTATATTTAGTTTTAATCCTTTATTAAAACAATTATATTCAACACTAAAAGGAACAGTATCTGTATTTCCATAAATATCTGTTAAATCCCAGTTATTGTTTGAAATATTATATGTAAAAGTATATATGTTATTAGGTATATCTGAACCAGAAACTATATAGGGATATGTATTAAAGTTATCACCTATATTATTTATTGTTAAATAATTAACTGTCGTTCCTGAAAAATTAGACAACTGAACATGTCCTTCTGTGAAAACATTAGCATTTATACTTGCTACTGTTGTTTTATCTGGAGATAATTCAGGGTTGGATCCTGTATATTTTGTTGCAGTATTTACTTGAGTAGATGAACTAGTGATATATGATCCATCAACATATGATATAAATAGATCATCATTTCCGCCATCAGCAAAGAATCCATTTAATTCTGTACCAGGTGAATTGGTTGGAGTTGCTGAGTATATATCAAAATTTCTCATATAGTAAATATTTCCATCTTTATACCACTGCGGTGTCCAAATTTGTCCACCACCATTATCTGTAATATCTTTCACTAAATTATCAGTATCAACATTCCAAATTCTTAGACTTTTACCATCATTTTTTTTAAAAACTAACTGAGTTTCATCTGGACTCCAAGAAAGACCATCATATAGATTTTCATTTATTGTTGATAGCTTTACAAAAGATCCTGATTTATTTGTATAAACTCCTGTAGGATTATTACTAGTTATATCTGAAGATGTTATTAATGCTAATTTACCTGTAGGAGATACTGCTATTTCTGTAATATGTTCATTTGTAGGAACTCCAGTTGTATTAACCTGAGTTAAATTAGAACCATCTTTTCCTACTGTAAAAAGTTTATAGTATATTCCACCATCTTTGGTTGTAATATATAATGTTGCATTATCTTTCCATCTTACACTAAACTGTGTATCTATGTATTCTTTTGAAGAAGGTAAAGTTATATCATTTATGATTGAATATTTTTTATTTGAGTTTGTAGTTATTTCACTATATATATCATTAATTAAAAGATTATTATTATCTAATTTATCTTGAAACTGTTGAATATAGTCATTTGGATTTATTAATTCATTTAAAGTTAAATCACCATCACTCCATGCAGAATTAGAACCTATATATTTTTCTATATTTTGAATTGCAGTAGATAATAGATTATATTGTTTTTCTATAATAAAATATGCAACTATTGTTCCTTTTCTATGATAAGATGCAGTAGTTCCATTTGCACCTCTTGTTACAGGATATTTACTAGACCCAAGTTCCCAGTAAGATCCCATATTGAATTTTTTTTGATAATATATTAATTCATATATATATGTTCCTGATTCATTATCTATTAATGTTATATATCCATTATCAGGAAGTCTACTAGCGTCTTTAATTCTTATAATGCTATCTGTTTCATCTACTATGTCAGCATATAATAATGTTTTAAAGTTATTAACGCCTTTTAATAGGTTCTCATCTGTATCAAGATATTTTGGATACAAAACCATTGGCTCATTATCTGATGTGTTTATATATTTTATTGTCATGTTACAATCAACTCACTTTTAACTTCAAATATTTTATTTATTATTATATCATTTGGAATACTTATATTATTATTGTAATGTAAATTATATATTCCAGGTTTAGTTGGTACAAATATAACATAATGATAGAGAACATCATTTTCTCTTATCTCACCATGTATATTTCCACTATACTCTATATTTCCATCTGGTCCACATATTATAATAGTTGGCCATTCTTTCTTTGGTTTGGATAATGATATATTATTATCAATTACTATTTTTAATTTTATTTTCTCATTTAAATCATAGTACATTTTTTGGTACCCATGTTCTTGCATAGTAATCTCCTGATAACTTATATGCATCATTTGCATATACAAAGAACTCATTATATATTCTACTTGTAGAGAGAGGTCTATAACAATCACTTAATAATTCATAATTTATCCCATTTTTTCTCACAATTAAATTAGGGGGTATTTTATTATCATTATTAAATCTATCAGCAGGAGCATATTGTTTATGTATTGATAACTCTTGTATTCCAAATTCAGGGTCTTGTATTTTAATTGATATTTCACTTGAAAGTACTAAAGTAGGTAATATTATCTCAAAATTTCTACCTCTCTGGTTTTCTTCATAATAAGAATTGACTCCAAAATCATCAATAGGATCCTGATATATACTACCTGTTTGTGTCCATGTTGTTCCATTATCTGTAGACCCAAACCACTCATCATTGTTTATTGTAAATTTATAAAATGTACCAGGTGTTAAACCAGTTATTTCACATTTTAAAGGATAAATCACACCATCACTACTACCGCCCATATACATTCCAGTAAGTATATGGTCAGATGATGTGACTTCTAATGTTGTTTGGTTTTCAGCATTAATAGTTATTTTTAATGCATTTTTATTATGATTGTATGTTTGGTACAAAAGAAAAAAAACAATAGATGTTTCTCTTAGTATTTTGCCAGCATACCAGTCATGTTTAAAATATCCTAGCTCATATGCGCCATCGGTCCCTCTTCCCATTGTTTGTAAATGAGGAAAATAAATACCAGTTACATTTGGATCAATTACACCTCCTATTGTGTAATCACCTAGTAAATTATTATATGTCATAAATGAATATGCACTCAATTATTATACCTCCATCCAAATAGACCCATTAACTTTATTTACAGGTGCTCCTTGTTGAATAACAAAGTTTTTAGATTCATAATTATTGAAATCTATAGTATTATTAACAGTTTCAATTGTTATTATAGGGTTAACTCCGCCACTTGAATCCCTAAGAGATATATTAAGAGCGGCTCTATCTGTATTCATGTCTTTTATTGTAATTGAACCTATATCTGTCCCATCACCTTTAGTTGTACTATTATTTGCCCATACTATTGTAGACCCATTCCCCTGTCCATCATCAACACTATCTAATGTTAATAAAGTTCCTACTGCAAAATCTCCTGTTGATTTTCTTATATATCCATCAAAATTGGATGCAGCTGGACCATTAACCCAATTGCTACCGTCCCATGTTATTGCATCATTAAGAGAAATACCAGAAATATCTGTATCTGTTAATTCTTCTAGTGAATATGTTTTAGAATTTATCATTGAACTAACGTTATTTAGAGTTAGATAGGGTGTGGTTTTATTTACCCAGTTACTTCCATCATATACTAACAAATCATTAGCTGATGGTAATTTTGAATCAACGTCATCAAGATCATTAAGGGAATGAACAAATGAATACGTTGTTGGTTGCCATAGTGTTCCTATATATGTTAAGATACTTCCCTGATTAAGTACATCATTCCCACAGTTTCCTATATCACTTAATAGATTAATATTTGAAGAATTGTCATCAACATATTTTTTAGTAGCAACATCCTGATCATTAGTTGGATCAGTCACATTAATTATTTTATTAATACCCATATCCAATACTTTAAATGAATAATTTATATCATCTTCACCATTTACCTGGAATAGTAGTTCCGGAGTTGTAGTATTATAGAATGAAAATATAGAAGGATCAGTAATATTAAACGAACCCTGTGGGCCATTTATATTTATATTACCATCTTGGCCGATTATAGGAGTTGTTGTTATGCTCAAATTCCCATCTGTTATTATTGTATTTGTTTTTAGATTATCCCCAGTTGATACTATTATATCAGAACCATCTGTGATATTTCCTATTGTTAATATTTCTTTTAATCCCTGAAGTTCAACTACACCTATTCTGTCAGATAATGTAGACAAGTCTCCAAGATCTAAGTTCATACTATTAAATTGATCTAATAATGTATTTAAATCATCAACATGTGCAAGACTATCTATTAGGTTCCAGAAATCATCTTCTGTAGGTGTTTCAAAGTTTTTAAATTTTGGTTTTAATTCTTCTTTAGTGACAATCATTTTTTTATTCCTTAAATTTAATTTTTATTATGTAGCCATAATGTCATTACTGTATCGTATAATATCTTTTCAGAGTAATGTTTATTTATCCATACTATGTTGGGATGAGTGACTTTTAATAATTTAATTTCATTAATATAATCACCTGTGACGGCACTACTAATTATTATTTTATCTGATTTTCTTAATTTACTAGCAACCTCTATACCATTAATATCTGGCATTAATATATCTATTATAAATATATCTATATTATATTCTTTTTTAAATAATTTAAAGTCTCTATAATTATCAGCATAGATGTGTCTAATATTACTATATTTTCTGAAATATTTTTTATAAAATAAATTTATAATATCATCATCATCTAAAGATAATATAGTTAACTCAAAATTTTTGTTATTATCTTCAACTCTTTGTATTATATTAAATAGTTTTTTAAATTTTTCATCAACTAATAAAAAGTTTTTCTCTACTCTGGAAATATCCACGAGTTTATACCCCTATTTTAAAGTTTTAATAATAGAACTATCATTTTTTATAGTTATTTTATTAATATACGATTTTTTACCTAATCCAGCAATAGATAAAATTGCTAAGCCAAATGCACTAATAATAAATCTTTTAAACCATTTCCCTATTTGTTCATTTATTATTTCATTAACTTTATTTGGTAATTTTTGATTAAATATTCTTCTGTATTGCTCTGCTTTTTCATTTAAAGCTATATCAATTTCATCTCTTTTGGGTCTTTTTTTTATTTCTTCAATAAAATATTCTTTTAGATCTTTATTACTAATACGTATGGATTCTGCTAATTCTTTCATTGCAGTAGATAAATCAGAATACTCTCTTTTAATTGTTGAATTTTCTATATTTATTATTTTATTCTGATTATCAATTTTGGTATCTAATAATGCAATTCCTGCTTTAAATGTTTGCTCTGTTACATAGCTTTCAGTTTGATTACCCGACATAGTGATCTCCGTATTGTAATACTATAAAGTTAAGATATGGTCTTTAAGTTTTTCATAATTAAAATCAACATAATTCCACTCATTGTTTTTATTTTTTCCTAATGCCATCCATTTGGCTGGTTCAGATCTGTAATCTGTATGATATGATATATAGCCTTTACTGTTAACATATACTCCTAGACCCATCATTTTAGATGTTCTTGTTTTAATTAATGTAGAAAATAATGATTCTAATGTGAACATATCTGCTTCTTTTTTATTTTGTGTTAATTTTTTTAATTTTTTAGATGATATAGTATAATCTACAGCTCTATTGTCATAATGAGATGATCCTTTTACATGATTATCTTCAGGATTATTAGTTGATAATGTATTAAACCTAAAGTCAGTAATTTCTCCCATCGCGTCTCTAACAGTATCTATGAAGTATAAAGTTAATGGATTCATTAATTTAATATTCCAGAATTCACTATTTGAGAAATGTTTAGGTATATATATCATCTATTGTACCTCATATATCTTTTTTTTGTTTTTAGGACTAGCTGCAAATTTAGCAAATTTTCTAACTGAATTAAATACTAGTGATGCCATAAATGACCACATTCCATGTCTTTTACATGAATATAATAATTCTTTATCTGCATATAATCTAGAATCAATTTCTAATAATGAATTTCTAATAAGTTGATATAATGCATCATGTATTAATGACCCTATTATAATTGATTTTGTATCAGGAAAGCAAGTAGCACCATCCCATGCATAACCTTTTTTAATAGATAATTTAGATCCGTGTAGTGATATATACTCTGTATCTATACCAAAAGAGTGCTCATCCCAGTGATCTTCATTTAAATTTACTTTAAAATCATTAGCTAATTGATACTTATATCCTTTCCTATATTTCATACTAATATACTATACATTAAATTAATAATGTCAATCTTTAATTTTTTTATTTAAATAGTTTTTAGTTTTTTCACCTATTTTTGATTGTTTATCAAAAAGTTTATCAGTCATTTCAACTCCACCTTCGGTTGCCCAATGAACATCAGCTATAGTAGTTGTTTCATTAAATTTAACTATAGCATAATCTATTGCAGCTTTGTATGTTGGGTCTATTAATGATTTTTTACTATCATCTAATAATGACCACATAGTTCTTACTATACCAAACATCAATGATTGCATTTTAGATATATCTGCTATTAAATCCTTATCATCATCTATATTTTTATCTATTTCTTCTCTTAATTCTTTTTTGATTATTTTATTAAAGTATTTTTTTGTAGATAATTTTTCATCTATTATTGTATGTTTTCTTCTATAATTATCAACAATCTCATCTGCTTCATATTCTGTTATTTCTGAAAAATTTGAAGTGTCTATTTCATTTTTCCAAGTTGTATAATTTACTTCAT
>Ga0114934_10001974_pt1 | contig 13280 bp, 16 predicted proteins | sample 4SBtaG_2_FD_99695 | JGI IMG/M metagenome (GOLD analysis project Ga0114934, IMG submission 99695) | Deep subsurface microbial communities from Kolumbo volcano to uncover new lineages of life (NeLLi) - 4SBTROV10_white metaG | ecosystem: Environmental > Aquatic > Marine > Volcanic ... | reverse complement strand
CCACTTAACCTTATCAGCCCAGTATGCGGCTGACATCTTACCCTTAGCTATATTTTTAGCATGCCTAGCTTTAAAACTCTTCTGTCTAGCCTTCTGCCTAGCTGTAGTAGGATTAGACCCAGCCCCTTCTACACCCTGTTGTCCAAATCGTATAAGTTTAACTTCACTACCTGATTTAGCCAAAACAGCATGACTTTTAGTTTTGTGTTTGGGAGTCTTTCTAGGTTTATTATACCCAGAAAACTTTATACCCCCAGCTTCATACTTCTGTATCATTAGTCTTCATCCTCTGTTTCCTCATTAGGACTCCAAAGGTTACAAACATCCCCTTCCTTAATACGACCTTGTACTATTTCACAGGAATGGGTTGTAAAAGGGCCAAAACCATTACCCTGTATAAAGTGTATACAGTTCTTACACACTTCTGGAAGTTCACCCTTTCTATAGTCTACGTCTCTTTTTGAATATACTTGAGGCTGGGACATTAAATGAATCCTTTAAACTGTTTAGACCAGTCTTATGAATGTCTTTTAGACTCTTCTTCATACCATTAGGATTGTAACTAAGGTTACTTCTACTAGTAACTAACTTAATAGCATCAGCAGGTATACCACCTCTATAGTACATATGGTCATAGTCTGCCTTAAAAATCCTAGCAGGATCAAGGTTAGAAGTATCTAACATAACTAAAGTATGCTGATCCCTACTCTTAATAGCCTTTTCTACCTTCGATCTAGAAGGGTAAACAGGTATAACATTTCCACCATATAGCCTTGCAGGCCTTATCCCATTATTTAAGACGTCACTAGTATGTGACTTTGGGAAGAAACAGTAGAGGTATTTCCACTTAGCCAAGTTTCCGCTCCTTCTAATCCTTCTGGATCCCCAATATGAAGGTTTCCTTCTAACATAAAGGGTTTTAGTATACCCCTCATAGAAGAAAATTTACCACAGTTTAAAAAGCCCATTTCAACTGAATCTTTATCAACAACTGCTAACCCACAGTCTTTAATCTCTGAACCTTTTTCTTTAACACCTAAACTAGGACGTCTTGTTCCATCAAGGAAGTCTGAAAAACTTTCACCCTCCCTAAACAGAGGATAACAGTCACCATTAGCAACAAGGAATTTGAACTTTAGACCACTGATGCCTAAAACACCTTTATTAACTTCTATATTAGACTCAACTAGCCTAACTTCAGCATAACTCTCTTCTAGGAAGTTAAACTGATCCTTCAGATAACCAACTAAAAGGATAATATCCTCAACTCCAGCAGCAACTAAGTCATCTATTAACCAACATACAAAGGGCTGCTCAGCTACTTCTACTAAAGGCTTAGCCTTATGACTAGTAATTGCTCCTAGTCTAGTTCCTTTACCTGCACAAAGTATTACTGCCTGTTTAATCATTCGTCTGTCCTTACTGCATAACCCAAACTGACTAATCTATTAAGAGCCCTAGAAGCCTTAGGAGGAAGGTTCTCTATATCAATAAACATTATAGACTGAGGAGTATCTATAGCCTTTAGTAAAGTAAGCTGCTCTGCTATATAGACAGGGGCAAGCCTCCTATCCCTAGGATTATCATTCCTCTCTATAAATTCTTTGCCTTCATCTGTTATTTCTAGTCCTGTTATCATCGGAACATCCTTATTAATCTAGATACTGCATATCCTGCAGCACCTCCAATTAGGCCTAAACAAGCAAACCAAAGGAAACTCTTATTAGATATAGTAAAGAACATCCATCTACTGAACTCGTACTCTCCTACCAATAACTTTATCGAATTGTGGTACATCATTAAGGCTATGACTGTAGTGATTAGCGGAAATGAAATCAAACTTAACTGTACTGCGATCTTGGAGGTAGACGACATATATATCTCTCTCTGGATTTAGGTGTCTAAGAAGAGTTATATCTTCTTCATACATTCTAGTAACCTGTCTCATGGGCCTATCAGGCCTACTTTTCCATAGTTCCTTACTATAACTAGGAACAGTTATTATATCCTGACTCTCACTTGTATCCCTAAAAGCATGCCTAGGTTCATAAACCTGAACTAACTTAGTATAGTTAGGATTAGTATCCCTCATCCTATAGTAGGCATTAAGTAGAACATCCATATGACCCCAAGTATGTGTATAAACAACCGCATCCTGAGGTAAAGTATCAAACTGTCTATACATCTGCCTCATAGTTGTAGGACTAGGATCAACAGATCTACCAATATCATAGTACCAAAGGTTCATTCCCAGTAAACCCAAACCACAAACTGAGGCTACTACTAAACTAGGTTTAAAACTAAACTTTTCTAGGAAATAGGTAGCACATACTCCACCTAAAATAGAAAGGAAAGCTACTGAAGGAACTACATAGGTTATCCACTGTGGTGGTCTACTTACAAAGTAGAATCCTGCAGGTAGTAAACACAGAACTAGTAATAACTTAGTGAAAGAAGAATCCTGTCTAAAACTTTCCTTTATACCTAGTACATAGAAAGGTACTATAATACAGATTGATAGACCTATAAGGGTAGAAAACTCTTCTAACCTATATTCTAAAACCTGGGTAGGAACTACTGTTAGATTACCTATCATACCTGCTGAGGAAAATAGGAAAAACCATCTGTCATTACCCAAACCTGGATAAAATATATTTTCAGTGCCTATAACCCACTGTGTCCAACCAACTAGACCAATAGCACTTACTAATAAAACCTTTATAAGGTGAGGTTTATTTTCTAAAGGAGTTCTTATCATGTAAACTAGACAAGGAAGAATAGCAAACATAATAAGTGGATGAGTTCCTAAACCAAATCCAAGTAGTAAACCACTTACATATAAAAGTCTAGGCTTTTCCTGCTTATATGCCTTTATAAAGTAATATACCCCTATAACCATGAACATAGCAGTCATAGTATAGACTTCAGGTATAACAGATTGACTCCAAACTAGTAAAGAACTAGCAAATGCTATCATTCCTAAACAAGCAGGAAGTCTTGATTCAGTTGAAAATAGTCTTACTGTTGCATAGATATAACCACAAGCAACAACTGTTGATATTGAACTAACAAGTCCTAAAACAAAGTATGGATTCCATCCAAACCCATAGTGAAAGACCTGCTGAAATACCCAACCTATAGTAATAAATAAGGGGTATCCACCTAGACCTGCCTTTTCAAACAGTAAACTGGATACAACATAGTCAGGAGAATCCCCTGCTAATCCCATCCAACTCATATCAGGTGCAACACCAAATAGGTATACTATAGATATAAGTGTTAGTAATGTTCCAGGTATTAAAACTCTAGTCACTTGCCCTCACTATATATCCACCCTCAACTAGATCCTCTAAAGCTTCTGACTCCTGCTCTTCATATGTAGGATTTATCCATACTCCAGAAGGAGAACTAGCCCTAATTAACATAGTTGCTGTATGAAACAACCTTGTATACTCAGTCCAACCTGGAGTAGCTGTTTTGTCTGCCTCTCCAGAATCTTTCCATTCCGCATCTAGTTCATCCATTCTCTGAGAAAGCATACTCAGTAATTTCTGACCTTTAGGAGTTACAGTATAATACTCCTTCTTTGCCTCCTCCAGTCTAGTGGACTGAAGTTTTGCTAAATCCCTACTTTCCTGTGAAAACAGGTTAGAAAGTTCTTCACTAGGCATAGGTTAGACCCTCTTTCCTTTCAAATAGATGAATCCTGTCCCAAAGGAAGTTTCTACTATCTACATACTTTAAACCAGACTTTTCCACCTGCTCAATTAAAGTAGCAGCATCTAACATACCTACATGAAATTCACCATGCAGGAAAGTTTCAACTAAATTACCTGTTTTACTAGAAGTATCTGGAGTAGATATAATTACCTTACCACCAGGTTTTACACTCTTATACATTAGATTAGTTACTTTACTTAGATTCTCATTATCAAAGTGTTCTACTACTTCATTACAAAGGATTAAGTCAAATGTTTCCACTCCACTCGTTTCATATATACTCCTATGAGGGAGTTCAGTAATATCAGCAACCATTAAAGTTGTATTATCAGGATCAACATGATTCCTAAAGAAGTCAATCTTATAAGGGTTTAAATCTACTCCAACTTTTCTCAGAGTAAACTTATTAGACCCCTCAGGACAGTCAAACATATTGAGAATAGGAGAAGAACCACAACCCAAAGAAAGAACCGAACCTCCCGTTGTCCTAAGATTGTCTCCTTTAGCGAGGTCATAGATATGGGCTCCTAAAGTCCTTTTAAACTTTTTATGTGGTACCCCAGAAGTCCATTCCCACCAGTCGAAGTCCCCATCATCATTATCATGACCTAGGTTCCAAACTGCATTAGGTAAGCTTCTAAAGGATAGATTCTTATTTTCTGCAAAGGTCCACAAACCATGTAGGATAAAGTTCCATACGAAAGCAGTACCTGCACCTACAAGGGCTCCCATATAGTATGGGAAAGGAGTAAACTCCTGTGATCCTATAGTAAACCCTAAGTAAATAAAGACCCCACCACCACCCACAACACAGTACTTTACTACTCTAGTGTACTTCATGAGAGAAAGTTTTACTAGCTGTGCTATGCCGGTAAACAAAATTGTACCTCGCCCTAACTTAGATTCTCCTATCTCCCTCTTTTTGAAGGTATAAGGAAGTCCAGTAATAGAAACTGGATTTGTCCTTACTAAGTATTCTAAGAAAGGTTTGGGGCCAGGGTTAATTGTAACACCTTCAAGTAGATGTTTCTTTATTCCAAAGAACCCTGTCATTCTGTCTTTAAGGGAAGGGCCTAAGGGTAAACTAATAAGTTTCCCAAATCCACTAATTAACTTGTTTAATAAACCATCACCAGAGTCTTCCCTATAACCATAAACCATATCATGGTAAATAAGGGACTGGGCTAATTCAGGTACTAATTCAGGAGGATGTGAACCATCTGCATCCATAACTATAAGTAGTTCATCAGTAGCATAGTTTAATCCATTAACTATAGCATCACTGACTGTACCTGAATCCCTAGCAATTACTAAAGCCCCAGCATTTTTTGCTTCTTTAGTAGTATTATCAGTAGAACCGTTGTCACTAACTACAACAGAACAGATAGGATCTTCTTTTAATTTCAGAACCAGGGGTCCTATGTTACCTTCTTCATTAAGCGTAGGAATGACAACAGTATATTTCACAGGCCACGTCTCCTTATTGTACGGTGAGTACTATTAACTTCATCTCTTAAAGCTGACTTGAGTGTAGGTACAGATATTATACCTTTAAGGCCTAGGATCTTCTTCCAACCCGGACCATATTTACTTTTAATTTCTTTCTCTAAAGCCTGACGCTGAGCTAACTCACTCTTAACTCCCTGAATTTCAGTCTTAATCTTAAGTTTCTCAAGATCTTCTTCGTAACCTTCCAGATCTTTTTCTTCTCTACCTAATACTTTATCTAAAATACCCATAAGACTACCCCTGTGTTAACTCCGCAACGATTCCCCTTTTAACATATCCTTTTAAGTCTCTCTGTGCAAGAGTTTCAGGTTTACCTATTTCCATAGATATCTCAGAAAGCCTTGCTGTCTTGTTATTATAGATGTAGTCTACAATCTCATCCCTATTATTAGGTCCTGGATGAGCCCCCATCCTACGACCTAAATCAGTTAACATATAAACTCTATCTACCATTATAGGTCGTCTTCCTCAATCTTTAACTGCTTACCTGTAACAGCAATAACCTCTTTAGTATCATAGAGATTATAGAAGTTAGGACCATGTATCTTTATCTTACGACGCTTACCAGTTCGCATATCAAAGAAAGTTATAGAAGCAGTACCTGCAACCCCATAACCATTACATCTGTCGCACTGTTCATACTCAACAGGATTACTCTTCTTAATTTCTACTTCCTTCTCACCTTTACACTTCATGCAGGGTAACTCTTTTCTATAGCGACAGGTTCCCCGTACATCTATAGCACGTCTTAAACGCTTATCTACAGTGTCTATGTGGTGAATAGCAACATACATATCCACATTACGCTTTCTAGTTTGTGCTATAAAGTAGGTAAACAACTTATTTAACTTAGAAGCAGAAGTTCTAGCATCTAGATAAATATACGCCTCGTCAAGAATCATTACACAGTCTGAAAGTTCTTTATCTAACATATGTTCTACAAAGAACTGTGTGTCTAACTGCTTATAAGGGAAATTCAGATGTACATTAGAAATAATCTCCCTTCCCCGAGTATATTCGAGGTAGGCAAGGGCAGTTGCACTTAAGGTTTTACCTGATCCCATGACTCCCTCGAATGTGAATATAGCCATTTTATTCCTCTCCACCTGCTCTAGTAGCAAGTAATGCTTCAATTAATTCTGCTCTACCCTTTCTATCCCTAGAAATCTGTAACTGATAGAATTGACTAGAAAAGTCATCTAAAAGCTTACTTTTGTACCTTGCTTGAATTGTCATAAGTAATGCTAAAGGGTACACAAGGTCAGGTGTGACTTCTGTAATCATCTTTAACCTTGCTTTCTTAGCATCAAAAAGTGTATCTACTACACCTTGAGACCCACCTCCATCACCACCACCAGCAAATATTGAATCTAGTAGGCTTCCTTGCATTGTCATAGTTTCCCCCTTGTCTCCTTATATATTGGATTACGAGTCATTACTTCTTTTTATCCAGGACCCCAACATTGACTAACTGATCTAAAGCCTTATGTACTTCACTATTACTAGCCCTATAAGACTTACCTTTAAACTGAAAGGTCTTTACTCTAGGTATAATATTCATACTACTAGTCCAGTCTTTTAGAACCTCTAAACGAAAGATATACTGCTGTAAAGGTGTACCTCCACCAACACTTATCTTTTCGTTAATTTTAGGCTTTCTACGGTACTGAATCATATAACTACTTGTACCTACCTACTACTCTATTAATCTGACTAAGATACTTAAAAGCAGTTTTCTTGTTTATATAGCCTTTCTTAACTAAATTATTTATAGCCTGTTTAGCCCCTTCTATAGGAACCAATCTGTCTAGAGGGTCCCCTGTTTTATGGTATTGCTCATCTGAAGACCCATAAACTTCTTCAAAGTACTCAGAAAAGCTATCACCTGGATCCTGAGCATATCCTTGAGTTTCCTGTAAGATCCTAACTTCAAGTTCCTGAACATAGTCCCTAACCTTTCCCCACCTGTGATCTACTAAACCCTTATGACCTGCATCCTGCAAAGCCCTACTAAAATCTGTTAAGGGTTCAAAGAACCTTTCTGTAGTTTCTCTTTCCTGTCCTGGATAAAGCCCAAGGCCCTCATGTTTCAACCTAAAGTGGGCAATTTCATGACCTAAAGTAGCTGCTTTAGTCCTCTTTCCACCCCCTGAGGTAGCACCTTCCTTTTCATGGTCAGGATCTATCCATATTGTTCTATAACCCTTATCATACGCACCCCATATATAAGGCTGGGTCCAGCTGTCTTCCCCAGGGAGTGCATCAGATATATCTTCATCAAACCTAACTCGAGTAGCAGTGTACCAGTTTTTCTTGGGAAATAGATCTAACTTTAACTGTCTACTAGCCATTAGAACTCCTGAGTCTGATTCCTAATTCTTTCAGCATATCTAGTTCTAGATCTTGCTGCAGCTGCTCTTGACTGATTGGCTCTTGTAGTAATCTCTTTTAAGTTACCCCTAAACCTTTCATAGGAGTTCTTATCTTCAGGAGTCCAGCCTCGTTTCTCATAACTCTTCCAGTTAAAAGTACCTCCATCCCCAAAGCGTCTTTCATGATGTACTTCCTGACGCATCTGAAGAAGTAAAGGAGCAAAAGCCATAAGTATAAGTAATAAACTAATAGCCTGTACCCAGGTTTCACCTATACCAGGACCTAAAGTCCCAGTAGCCAGTGCTATTAAGGGTACTAGCCAAGCAATAGAAGCAGCAAAAGCATATGGAAGCATACGCACTAATGATGCTATATAAGTTAAGCCTAAGGCCAAACCTATAAATGCTATTAAAGTTACACCCTCTGCTGAAGTTGCCATACTAACCGCCTAGTTTCTCCTGTAACGAAGAGACTGTTCCACTTAAAGTTCCTAACTGACTAATTAGGTAAAATATCATAACTACCGATATAGCACCTAAACCTAATGACATGAAAGTAACTATCTTATTTGCAGTACCTTCAACACCCTGTTCCCTTGTACCCTTAACAATTAAGCGCATCCAGTTCGGATCAAGGATAGATCCTAACTCAGTCGAACTTAAACTTGTTGGAGTTGCAGTAGCCCAATCTATTGGAACAGCATTGCCTCTTGCATATAAAGAACAAGGTACTACCTGCTGCATCCAAGGAGGCCATCCAGAAGGATACCTAATCAGTCTAACTGCTTCTGGACTAACTACATACCTCTCATCATCTATTGTTACAAAGTCTCCTGCAACCTTTAACATTGCCTGCTTTGCAGATCTATCATCTTCCATAATCCAACAAAGCATTCTGCCTGTAATCCGTGACCTCATCCAGAAGAATCCGGCCACTGGAACAAATGCTAAAACCATTAGCATAATGACTGCACCCATAGAACTTTCCCCCTTTATTTTGTGGGCTCCTTCCCACCTTATTATACATCAGACCTAAGGTATTGTCAACTAACATAAAATATGATATTATCTATACCGCAACCTTTTTATGGGGTGAATACACGACTGAAAACACCTACTAAGGTTGCAATTAAACCCCAGATAATAGCAAAAACAAAGGGTCCAACTAGGAACCATCTTGCCATGTCAGTATAGATTTTATTATCCCCAGTAGCATGTAGGAAGGAGTAGTTAAAAGTCATCATAGTGTATAAAGACCCAAAGAAGCCTGTAACTGCACCTATAATTCCAAAACCACCAGTAATATCTGTAAAGTCAATAGTCTGGTAAATCAAAAGGTTGTTCATCATGGACTCTTCAGCCCCACCTGATCCACCTACCATAGTATTTTCCATGAATCCACCCATTAGGGAGGCTGAAATCCATAAAAACATCAGTATAGCTAAATACTTTGGTGCCATAAATTACCTATACACTCCTCGAAATACCTATAGTTGCAATGCCCATAAGGACAAATACTAGGATAGTCCAAACTCCTAAAGCCCCTAGTGTTACACCTGTGAATATACCTATCCCAACTCCAACAACTGTAAGTAGTGGATTACCTGTTGCAAGATATGCACCTAGTCCAAGTACTATACCTATGAACAGCATCATTACCCCTAATAAGTCTTTAGGATCAAGACCCATAGAAGTTGAAGCATTTACAAACAAACCTGATGTACCACCATCAGTATACCAACCAGCACTAGTAAAGGTACCATCCCCTTCAACTAGATTACCTGGATTAGCAACATCCTGAAGGATCGAAGGATTAGTTATAACTGATGGATCTGGTATGGGGACTGACCCAGTACTACTAATACTTTGAATTGTAGGTACTATCAAATCCCCTACTGGGAAGGACATTGATGTTGAGTGATTAGCATTACCAGATCTATCAGGATATAGGTATGTAGGTGGATTATTTAACTGATACCATAACTGATTGGTCCCAGCTACATCATACTTTAAGTATTCAGTATAAGGGAAAGGAGCATTAGGATTAGATGAAGTCCAAAACTCCCAGTTATTAGCTGAATCTACTAGTGTCCTATTAAGACCTAATACTTCAGAACTACCATTCCTTAAACCAACTACAGGACCTTTAGCAAATGCTTCAATATTGTATATACCTAATGAAGGGGCTAAAGAAGCCTCACTACTATTAGTCCAAGTAGTACTTAAAGCCCCTGGGGCTCCTAGACCTGGATCAGTATAGGTCAGAGTTAACTTAGGTACATTGGGAGAATTACACAAACTATAGTCACTATCTGCATAGGCACTAGCAAAGGTTGAGCTTGTAGTACAGGAGGTTCCTGGGAATGTACTAGAATTACCTACTTCAATATCTATAGTTTCAACTACTGTTGGGGCTGAATTACCTATATCATCCTCATGCCTTAACATGAACTGAGTTATACCAGTTGTACTTACCGAGGCTAATCCAGCAGCATTCAAAGGTATATCATTATAAGCACTAGGAGTTACAGTAGAAGCAGTTAAAGTTGCACTTTGTACCTGAGTAGTGTAGTTATTTAAGTCATAGTCACCAACAACTAAAGGCTCTGAAGCAGCAGCCCCAGCTTCAACCAATAATTGCCAGTCTGTACCTACATTTACAGAATCTACATAGATAGACAACGTACCCGCAGTTATTACTGCAGTATCAGGGAGATAACTAGTATCAAAGTTAGTCATGTACCTATAAGTACGATAGTCATCATCACTAGTACCAGTGAAGTTATATGCAGTCATATATGGACTAGCTGTTTGCCCTACAAAGACTGTATCATCATTGGGATGGAAGTTAACTGAAGTAGTAGCTGAACCTAATGGAGGACTAGGATCATTAAGTTTGGTGCCGAAGGCACCCGTCGATGTGTCAAAGTTATAGACTGTAACGTAAGGACTACTAGCATGAGATACTGCTAAGTTTGTAGGTCCACTAGTATTCTCATTTAACCAATCTATACCAGTAGCAGCCCCTGGGAGTGCAGTGGTAACTATCTTTGTACCTACTGTACCAGCACTAAAGGGATATACCTCTAGGTAAGGGCTAGTATCAGTTGCTATTGCTATATGGGTCCCATCAGGACTAAACTCAATTCCTGTAATAGAACCTGAAGGTATATTACCCCCAGTAGTAGCAGCAGACTTAGAACTCCATGCAGGTGTGCCAGATCCACCATTACTTATAGCCCAGACATGTAAGTATGGAGTAGTTGAACAACCTACTGCTACATAAGTAGCATTAGAATCTATATCTACAGCCTTACATTCAGCCCCAGGAGGGGATGTAGGTGCTCCTATAGTACTTGTCCAAAAACTAGCTATTGCAGCAGTCTCATCTATATCGTACATATAGACACCAGCTGTATCAGTTGTTGCTGCTACAACTATATTATCCCCAGTTCCTATATCTAAATCATTAACTCCTATAGTTCCTGCTGAAGTTGGATTACTGGGAGTTCCAACAAATGCCCCAGTACTAGGATTCCACTCGTAGGCCCAGAGGTAATTGGCATTGCTAGCAGACCCTACAACTATTCTATCCTTACCATTAGCATGACTAGTGAACTGTCCATCCATACCAGCTGAAGCAGGAGTACTACTAGGGAATACACTAGTACCCCAAGTCTTTTCTACTTCCTCAAAAGGTACTACTGTAAAGTAAGGTGAAGCATCATGGGCAAAGACAGCATAGTCTGATCCACTCTCACTAAAGGATCCTCCATTTACAGTACTAGACCAAGCTTCGAATAAAGTTAATGAAGCTAACTTAGTATCATTTAAACCTGAACTATTTGAAGTATAAACGTCCCAAGTACCAACTGCCACACTATCAACATCACAGTCAACAGTTACAGTAGTCCCTCCAGTACTAGAAGTCGAATCACAGTTTATGTTAGGTTGACCAGATTTTATAAGAGTTACAGCCTCAGGTAATACAAAACTATGTTCTGGTAGATTACTACCTGAAAGAACTAACTCTAATGTACCAGAATTAGAAGCTATAGTAGGAGTAAAGCTATTAAAACTGAAAGGAGGAGGATCAACTACAAAATTAGTTAAACTACTTAAAGCACTACTACCTTCAAGTATAGCACTAGCAGGTATAGTAACAGTCATAGTTTCAGATACACTAGGAGCATAGGTACTATGATTACCAAGAGTTATAGTAACAGTATCGAAGTCAGTTCTGGCTACTTCAGTTACTGCCATATTAGCTTTAACAGCAGTATTCCAAGACCCAACTTCAGATAAACTACCTGTTATTCCATTTATTATATTCTGACGCTGTGCATCAAAGGTTGCTCCTGCAGCTACCCATTCAGCACCATTTAAGTTTATAGTTAATATCTTTCCATTTATAACATCTGAAGTAAAGGCTGCAGTGTTAGTATATCCATGTACGACAGTTAATCTTGGATATTTACTTGCTCCACCTACACCACTGTTAGAATGAAAGTCTATCTGATAAGACCAGCCTCCATTCTCCCAGATAGAATCTTCATCCCAGTAATCATGGCCTAACATCCAACCTATTTGAGTATAACCAGTTGGATTTACTTCAAATAGTCCTGCTTCAGTAAAGTTAAATCTAGTAGCAGCTTCAAAGTTAATATTAACACCCTCAACAGGCTTAGCTACTAGTCCTCTAGTGTACTTTCTAAAGTGGGCTGGATTACCTCCTGAAGTATCAACCCCAGGTTCCAGTTTTACACCAATAACTTGAACATCACCTTGAGGATGGGGCTTTATATTAGAATAGTTAGAAGATGGATTACCTGACTGACCAAACCAGCTACCAGCTCCTAATACTCCATCATCAGACCATAGTCTAATACCATCACCTCCAGTTGCACCACCATAAAGCCACATATCTATCCAGGCTTCTTGAATACCATTATCACAAGGTACATAGTAGTTAACTGTAAGCATAGGTTTATCAGCATCTGAAGGAGCTCCCTCTACACTATAAACAGCGGTTCTACCACTAGTTCCATTCCCCCATTTTTCGAACCCGTCAAACTGTCTACCATCAATTAGGCCAAGATTAGTAGTACCATTTTTATCTATAACATTATCAAAGGCATACTGATTTAATTCAAAGTGTGTGCCAGTAACTCCTATAGCTCCATTACCTAAAGCTGCAGCTAGACTTCTATTCCCAAAGTTATCATAGTCTTCTAAAAGAATAGAATTATCCCCAGCATAGAAATCATTTGTATCAACTAAAGTCATCCAACTATTCATTGAATTACTATTAGGAGACTGATATCCAGGATACTGCTGAATCCTCAATCTGGCATCAGTAATTACAGCATTATTAGGTATACTTGAAGTATCAAAATCAAGTTTCATACGATAGGCTTCTTCGTATGTATTAGTACTACTATCTGATAGATAACCGACTCTAGCATAGTTACCTGTAGTATCTAGATATAAACTCCCCCAGTTAGTTAAACTTAAACCATACATCTGGTCCCAAGTCCAGTTAGATACTGGACCTAGCCTAATTTCAGCATCAAAGCTAGGATAACCTGTATATGTACCAGAAGTACACTGAGTGTAGTCAGGTAAACTGGAAGTATCGTAGTTTGATACTGCACGATGTATCTGATCCCAGTTATCTGT
>Ga0114934_10001973_pt1 | contig 13282 bp, 10 predicted proteins | sample 4SBtaG_2_FD_99695 | JGI IMG/M metagenome (GOLD analysis project Ga0114934, IMG submission 99695) | Deep subsurface microbial communities from Kolumbo volcano to uncover new lineages of life (NeLLi) - 4SBTROV10_white metaG | ecosystem: Environmental > Aquatic > Marine > Volcanic ... | reverse complement strand
TCAAAAATCAGATAGGATCTATATGTTTTATAGGATTTGGAGTAAGTCTTCATTGCAACTTAGGTGTAGGATCTCAAAATATAGAACTTACATAAGCATGAGCATATTCGTGAAATCATATAGCTATAACAAAAACTATTGCAAGTATTGTAATTTGTATAATTTGAGCGTCAATAGGTTGATTTTCAAGCATTTTTAATAAATTAGGAGTAAGATCTTAGAAAACATTTATAATATTTAATTTTTCATCTTTAAGATTATTTCAATATAGTTTCATCAAGTATTATCATATAATCATTGTATATTTTTTTATCATTTTTTATCAATCTTTCAAATGTATGTATGCTGTAAAGTACACTTGCATGGTTTTTACCTCAAAAATAATCTCATATCTTTTCTAATGTCCAGTTAAAATATTTTCTTCAAATCATCATAAGCATTTGTCTTGCCATAGATATTTCTTTTCTTCTGGATTTTCATTTTATATCATTTACTGGTATATAATAATAGTTTGCAACATATTCAACAATTTCAGCAAAATTTTTATTTGATTTACTATTTTGTCTTGAAGCTGTTTGAGTACTTATACTATTTGCTTTACTTTTTTTATATCAAAGAGTCTTTAATGTATCATACACATCTTGTTTTTCTAGACTTCAAAACATCTTTCTTCTTGTGATAAGAAGGTTTAAAGCTCATTCAAGTTCTCTTACATTGTTTGTTATAGCTTTTCATATAATTTCAAGATATTCCATAGGTATGTTATCTTCTCATTTTTCTATAAGTTTTTTTTGTAAGATAGCTATCTTTGTTTCAAGATCTGGTTGTTTTATATCAGCCACAAATCACCAAGCAAATCTACTTCTTAATCTTGCTTGTAGTGTCACAAGTTCTTTTGGTGGTCTATCCGAAGTTAGTACAACTTGTTTTTTAGAAATATAAAATTCATTAAATATATTATGAAAAATCTCCTGAGTTCTTTCTTTATCTTGTAAAAATTGTATATCATCAAAAATAATTATATCTATATCTTTAAATTGTTTTACAAAACTATTAACTTTATTTTTTCTTATAGATTCAATTATATCATCTATCAAATTTGTAGTTTGCATATAAAGAAGTTTTTTATCAGGATAATGTTCTTTAACATAGTTTCATATAGCTTGCAAAAGATGTGTTTTTCAAAGTCAAACTCAACCATATATAAATAAAGGATTATGAACTTTTCAAGGGTTTTCAGCAACAGCATGAGCTGCCGAATATGCTAACTGACTTGATCTTCAAACAACAAAATTATCAAATCTATAATTATGATCTATGTTGTTTCTACTAAAATTTGAAAGAACATCTTTATTATTAAAGATATTTTTAATTGTATTTTTTCTTTTTTTAGTTCATAAAAATTTAGTAAGATTTAATTGTAAAGGATCTCTTCAAGATTGAAATTTATCATAAACGATAAAAGCAACTGAAAAAGATGAATTATATACTTCTTTTATAGCTTTATTTAGACTTTTTTGAAAAATTTTTTTAACTTGTGCTACAAAAAATTCATTTGAAAGTCATACATAAATTTTTTGAGATTTTTCATCTATTTGAACTATTCAAGATTTATTTAAAAAAGATAGAATTTTTTTCTTATCCTCCCGTAAAACTAATTTTTCTATCATCTTTTCCCAAAGATTTTTTAGATACTCTATCTTTTTTTTATCGTAATTTTCAACTATATTTTCAAACATATTTAAAACTAATATATAAATTTATAACAACTTTCAGTTTACTTATTTTTATTTTATTTTCAAATTGTTTTATTAAAAAAACCGAGAAAGAGATTCCTTTTGATGAATAAACCTCCTTTTGTTAAAGAGAGTGGGCCATGAAAATTGTCTTTCCAATGATGCCCCATATTTATAGTACAACGTTAAGGATTCATAAGCTAAAAGTTTTCAACTTTCTCAGTCTGTAAAAAAGATAATAAACTATAAATTTTATTTTTCAAGATAATCTTAAAATATTTTATTAAAAATTGCAAAACATGTGGTGCACATATGATAAAAAATTACCTTAAATACTTATTTTTATAATAATTATGCTGTTTTAAATTTTTTGAAAAATGTATATTACCTTTTTTATCATGTAAGTAATACCAATATTTATTTTTCTTTAAAAATAGTGTGGATTTCATAGTATTTATTGTTGGATTTGATACAGGTGTTGGTGGAAGAGAGATATTTACTCTAGTATTATAAAAATTTGAACTATCATTTAAGTATTTATTGTAAAGATAGTTTTTGCATTCATATGAAGAAATCTTTAACCCATAACATAAAGTCCAATCAGCTCATATCTTCCAATTATTTAAATATCTTCTTATTAAAATATCTGCTATCAAAGGTTTGTTTTTGGAATTTATAGCTTCTTTTTCCACAATACTTGATATGATAAGATTTTCATATTTTGTTAGATGATATGGATTACAATTTGTATCACATTTTATACTGCTCCATTTTGTTTGAAAGTTTTTTAAGACAGTTTTTATCAAAAGTTCTGGAAATAATATGGAACTAAGGTCAGATGATTTAAAAAAATAAGTATCAGGATACAAAAAACCTTCTAAACTTTTTATATTAGAAAAATACTTAAAAAATTTATAATTAAGCTTTTGTATAAATTCTTTATCATCTACAAGTTTTAAAAATTTATCAGCTATTTTTTTTGAAGAAATTTTTTCAAGTTTTTTCTCTATATCAAACTTAGTTTCTCCAGGTAATATTGTGAATTTTAAATAAAAAGAAGGTCATTTCTTAAATTGCTTAAATATTCAATTTATAGTTTTTCAAGAAAATGTATAAACTCAAGATTTTATATCATCTATATCATGTAATTTTGAATAAATAGTTAAATTTAAACAATTTCATATTTTTTTACAAAGTTTTTTAATTACTTTTTTTCAAGTATCTCATTTTTCAATGTTTATCTCATTTATATTATAGGTTTCACTTTCAAAGTTTTTAAAACTATAAAAAAAATACAAAAATACTCATACAAATAAAACTCATACAAAAAAAACATATTTAAGATATTTTTTCATATTTTTTAAAAATGTAAATATAAAAATTATTTATTTGTGTTGTTTTATAATTTAATTTAATTAATATTCAAACACTTTTATATTTTAATTTATATGAATGAGAAAAAATAGTTACTTAATAGCTTTATTAACAATAATTTGAAGTTTACTTATAGCTTGATGTAATACAACTTCTAATCAAGGACAAAAACAAACATCAAATAATAATGAACAGGCAAATGTAAATACAAACTGAATAACTTTATACATAGATAAAAATTGTGAAAATGCTTGACTACAAGATTGTCAAAACAAAAATTGGAAACAAAAATTTTGACAAATATTAAGTTGAACTACAGTAGATATAAAGTATTTAGATAAAAATTCTACTAAAAAAATAAAAGATATGCTTTGAGTATCTCCTGCTTTAGTAATACCAGAAAATCAAATAAATGCTTTCTGACAACAAGCTGCAAGCATCAAACAACAAGCTGTAAAACAAAATTGAAATTATTATATAGCACTTTATAGTTGGATACCAGGTGAAGAGAATATATGTAATGATGGAAAAGATAACAACAATGATGGAAAAATTGATGTAAAAGATCCAAGTTGTCTTCCTATGACTGTTTTAACTTCCTCAAAATGTAAAGAAAAATATTGTAATAAAGATATCCTTAAAAATATGTTAATGTGATATAGTGTAAATATTATAGACTATGAAACACCAGAATGAAAAGATCTTTACAATAAACTTTCAACATGACAATTACTTCCTACATTACTATACAATAAAAATAAAAAATATATGGACAATATGAAAAATATGATAAAAGATGTAAACATAGACTGATATACAAAACAATTAAATGTTCCATCTTTTAAATATGATCCTAAATTAGAAGCTTGTGAAACTGATTGTAATGCTAGTCCTAGTTGTAGTAAACTATTAGCTTGTAGTAAAAAAGATGTTCCAGATGTTAATCTTTATGTAATGGCTTATTGTCCTTATGGTACTCAATCTGAAAAATGAATACTTCCTGTTGTAAATCTTCTTTGAGATAAAACAAACTTTAAAGTTAAGTTTGTAGATTATAGTATGCATGGAAAAAAAGAAATAGATGAAAATAATCTTCAATATTGTATAGAAAAAGATCAAAAAGCTAAATATATTAGTTATCTTACATGTTTTCTGAAAGCATGAGATAGTACATCTTGTATAAAAGAAAATTCTATAGATATGAATAAAGCAAATACTTGTATAAAAGCTCTTGATAAAAAATACAATATAACTTGATTATTCAATGATAAATCAACTTGGCTAAATAATAGTTATCCTCAATATAATGTATACAAAGATGAAAATGTAAAATATGGTGTACAAGGTTCTCCAACACTTGTTATTAACTGAATTAAAGTTCAACCTAAATCAAGAAGTCCTCAAAGCTACTTAGATACTATATGTAAAGCATTTACAAAAAAACCAGCTGAATGTAGTAAAAAACTTTCAAATCAAACTTATGACGCAATGTGGGGTTGGACACAAAATGGTAAAGCTGCACCAGCTTGAAGTTGTGGTAAGTAAAAAAAATAATAAATTAACAAAGGATCTCTTAATTGAGATTCTTTTTTTTATCAAAAAATTTTATATTATAAAAAAATAATTTAGTTTAATCTTTTTTTAGATTTTAATAACATATATTTCTTTAGAAGCTTTTCTTACAGATTCTGGTTTAAAAGTTTTTATAGATTTTCAACCATATATATTTTTAAGCTCTTTTATAAATTCATCAAATCAAGGACCCATAAAAATTTTTATTACAAATTTTCAGTTTTTTTTAAGAAATTTTTTATATATTGGTAAAGTCGATTTTACAAGTTCTAAACTCCTTATTGCATCTATATCTTTAATTCAAATAGTATTTGGTGCCATATCTGAAGTTATTATATCAAGTTCTTTTATATTATGTGAAGATAATATTTGTTCCATATCATCTGCTTTTGTTGCATCTTGCACATAAGTTTTTACATTTGGTAAATTTAGATTTGTTTGTTTTATATCAACTCAAATTATTATACTATCTTTTCAAACAACTTTACTTATATATTGTAGCCAACTTCAAGGTGCACAGCCTATATCAAGTATATTATTTTTTTTATCTTGAAAAATCTTAAATTTTTTATTTATTTCTTCCAACTTAAAGACACTTCTTGCCTTATAACCTTGTTTTTTAGCTTTTTTAAAATAAAAATCCTGTGGATTAAACATTAAATTTTAAATGATTCAATTAAATTTTCTACAAAACTTGCAAGTAATGTTAATTATTTAATTTTTTCTATCTTATAACCTTGCTTTGTATCAAGTATATTATAATTTTTTGAATGTATTTTTTCTCTAAGTTCATCAGCCAATTTAAAATTTTTTTCTTTCTTTGCTTGAAATCTTTGCTCTACTAATTCTTTTATATCTTCTGGTATATTTTCCTTTTTTTGAGCTTTTTCAAACCATCTAAGTTTCAATATATTTTCATCTAAAAATTTTAATAAACTCAAATCTTTATCTGAAAGTCTTCAAGATAATTTTTTATTGATTCAAGCAATCAACTTTACAGTATCTAAATCATCAAGTAAATAATTTATAAGTTCATTATCTTCTAAATCTTTAGAATTTATATCTTGTATGTTTGATAAATTGTACTCTTTAAGCTTATTTACTATTTTTTCATAATTTTTTCAAGCTGCTTGTAAATCTTCAAAAGAAAAATTTTGTATATTTCTATAATGAGCAAGATATATAAAATACTTAAATTTCATGGGGTCTATTCACTTTTCTTTTATAGTATCTAAAGTTATTACATTTCACTTAGATTTTGACATCTTGTCATTTTTCAAATTCAAAAATTCATTATGAAGCCAATAGTTGACCCATTTTCAACCATAACAACTTTCAGTTTGAGCTATCTCATCTGTATGATGAACTGGTATATGATCTACACCTCAAGTATGTATATCAAAGTGTTTTCATAAATATTTAGTGCTCATAGCAGAGCATTCTATATGCCATCAAGGAAATCAAATTCACCAAGGACTATCCCATTCCATTTGTCTTTTTTCATCTTTTTTAGAAAATTTCCATAACGCAAAATCTGTTTTATTTTTCTTATTTTTATTTTCAACTCTTGCACAAGCTAACAAACCTTCTAAATGTCAATTAGGAAGTAATTTTCCATAATCTTTTACTTTTGAAGTATCCATATATATTCCATCATCTTCTATCTTGTAAGTATATCATTTTTCTTCAAGTATTTTTACCATCTCTATTTGCTCTTTTATATGCTCAGTTGCTCTTGGAAAAATATTAAAATGTAAATCAAGTTTTTCTAGATAATCTTTAAATATATCTTCATATTTTTTTGCAATATCATAAGCAGATTTTCACTCTTTCTTAGAACTTTTTTCAAGTTTATCCTCACCTGCATCAGCATCGTCAGTAAGATGACCTACATCAGTTATATTTACAACATGTTTTACTTTATATCAAAGTATATTTTCTATAATATTTCTAAGTAAATTTGCAAATATATAAGATCTCATATTACCTATATGTGGTTTTGAATATACAGTAGGACCACAAGAATATATTCAAACTTGTTTTTCATTTATAGGTTTAAAAATTTGTTTTTGCCTTCATAAAGTATTGAAAATTTTAAGTTCCATCATACAAAAATTATATTTTAAATTAAGATATATAATAAAGAATATAGTTTTAAAATCAAACACTTATTCAATAAATTTATAAATCACATTTTTTTTAGGTTTTTCTTTCATATCTTGTATATATCTTCTAAAAAATGATCTTTGTCTTTTAGCATAACGATGAGTGTTTATTTGTAATTTTTCAATAACTTTTTCTTTTGTCGCTTGCTGTTTTATGTAAGGAATAATTTCTTTATATCAAATACTTTGCATTCATTGATGATTTTCATTATATCACATTTCTAAAAGCTTTCTTACTTCTTCCACCAATCATTGTTCAAACATCTCGTTTATCCTTTTATCTATCTTAGGATTTGCAATTTCTTTTTCTGCTCGTTTTATTATCATAAAAATTGGAAAAGGTACTTTTTGCTCATAACAAACTTCACTTTTAGGTTTTCAAGTTTTTTCATATATTTCAAGTGCTCTTATAATATATCTTATGCTATGAGGATGAAGTTTTTTAGCTGTTTTAGGATCAATTTTTAAAAGTTTTTCATATAATATTCAAGGTGTTTTTTCTTCTTGTTCGTAAAGTTTTTTTCTAAATTCAAAATCAGGCTTTGCTTCTGGTAAAGAATAGTTTTTATATAAAGTATCAGTATAAAGTCATGTTCATCATACTATAAAAGGAACTTTATCTTTAGATTGAATTTCTTTAATTTTTTTTAATGCTAATTTTTTCCAATCTCAAGCAGTAAAAAATCCATCTGGATAAACAATATCTATAATATGATGAGGAATTTTTTCTATAATTTGTTTAGAAACTTTATCTGTTCATATATCCATATATTTAAAGATCTGTCTTGAATCTGCCGATATAACCTCAGCATCTATACCAGAATTTATAAGATCTAAACTAAGTTGTGTTTTTCAACTTGCAGTTGGTCATATGATAAAAACTACTCCATTAGGATTTTCTTTTATCCACTTTTTTAATTCTTTTAAAAGCATACATAAAGATTAAATATAAACTGCTTACTTTATATGTATAAAATGTGTTTTTTCAAATAAAAAAAGGTTGAAAAAATATACTTGTATTTATTCTTAAATTTTTTATTCTATGCTTTATATAGATTAAACTTAAATAAATGAGTAATAATATTGAATCAAATATTTGGAAATTGTATATAATCAAAGCACTTCGTTGATTTATGTTAATAATGCCCATTATTGTTTTGTTCTTTCAAGAAAATGGACTATCAATGAAAGAAGTTTTTTTACTGCAATCAATTTTTTCAATAGGAATAATCTTATTTGAAATTCCATCTGGTTATTTTTCTGATGTAATAGGAAGAAAAAAAACAATTATTCTTGGTTGTATTTTTGGTTTTCTTGGATTTAGTATCTACTCTTTTTCATATGGATTTTTAGGATTTTTAATTGCAGAATGAACACTAGGTTTAGGCTCAAGTTTTTTATCTGGAACTGATTCAGCACTTATCTATGATAGTTTAATCCAAGTTAAAAAAGAAAAAGACTATAAAAAAATTGAAGGTAGAATATTATCTATTGGAAACTTTTCAGAAGCCATTGCAAGTTTTTTAGGTGGTTTCGTTGCCCTTATTAGTTTAAGAACTCCTTTTTATATTGAGACAGTTTTAATTTTTTTTACAATACCTCTTGCTTTTACTTTAATAGAACCTAAAAGACAAAAATATGAAAATAGAAAAAACCCAATAAAAGAGATAATCAAAATTGTTAAATATTCCATTTACCATAACAAAAAAATCAAATGGTTGATTTTTTATTCAGGATTTATCTCAGCGTCAACTTTAACAATGGTTTGGTTCATCCAACCATATTTTCAATTTGTAAAATTGCCTCTTGCATATTTTGGAATTGCTTGGGGAATCTTAAATTTATCAGTTGGAATCTTTTCTCTATATGCACATAAGATAGAATCTTTCTTTGGAAGAAAAAAATCTTTAATTTCTCTTATATTTATTTCATTTATTGGATATATGTTGTTAGGCATATTTAATTCATTATGGGCAATAGGTTTTATTATTCTATTCTATTTTGTTAGAGGGATTAGCAAACCTATTCTAAAAGATTATATCAATAAAATTATTTCTTCAAATATGAGAGCAACTGTATTGTCTGTACAAAATCTATTTGGAAAATTAATATTTTCAATAATCGGTCCATTTATTGGTTGGATAACAGATGTATATTATTTACAATTAGCATTATTAACTTCAGGAAGTATATTTATAATTTTTGGAATTATATCTTTATTTTTCCTACATAAGAATAAAGCTCTTTAAATTTTATAAAAAAAACAGCACAATGAAGTGCTGAAAATATTTTTATAATATAATTATTTTATATTAAATTTTTCTTTATAATCCTCATGACAAGTTTTAAGAGCTCGCATAGCTTTTTCTTTTTTATCCCAACCTCTTATCTCAACAGTTTTATTATGTAAATCTTTATAATGTTTCATAAAATATACTATATCTTCTTTCTCTTTTTCGCTTAAATCTTCTATATCCTTAACATGATCATAATATTTATCATCAGCAACAGCTACTACCTTATAATCATTTTCTCCAGAATCTACCATATCTAAGCCTCACACTACTCTTAAAGGAAGTAAAGTTCCAACAGCTAAAGATTGACTAGATAATATAAGAACATCTAAAGGATCATTATCATCTTTATTCCAACTTTGTGGTAAATCACCATAATTAAAATTGTATGGAATAGGTGTCTTTCAAACTCTATCAACCCAGATAGCACCTGTTTTATAATCAAATTCATACTTTACATAACTACCCTTTGGGATCTCAACTACTGCATTAATTTCAGAAAAATCTTCTTTTCTTGCCAAAGGAATATCAAAATAATAATTTCACATAATAATAAATTTTAAAAAATAAAATGTGTAATAATGAGTATATAAAATCTTTTCATAAAATCAAATAGAATTTAAATAAAAAATAAATATTATGTTAGTAATTTAATATATGAAAATAAAAATATGATATTTTATGATATTATGTGATATAATTATCCTGATGATAAAAAATATTTTTCTATAAATAAAGCTCTTACATCAAACATAAAATATGAAAGCATAAAAGAAAGAAAACTTAGCAAAAAAACAAAAGGACAAGAAGATATAATAAATAAATATAGCTTCTTATATAACAAAATACCTTTTATAGAACATATCTATATAGCAAATAGCTTAAGTTTCAAGTCTATACATAAAAATTCAGATATAGATCTTTTCATAATCACAAAAAATAATAGAATATTTTTAGCAAAATTATTTATTTGGCTATTTTTTAAACTTTTTTGAATATATTGAAACCATAAAAAAAATAAGTTTTGTATAGGATTTTACATAACAAGTCAAAATAAAGATTTATATCCTATAAGCATAAGTTGAGTAGATATATATCTTGCTTATTGGATAGCACATTTACAAAATGTATATAGTAAAAAAAAAGAAGATAAAGATGATATTTTTAAAGAAAATGCTTGGGTTCAAAACATAATTCCAAACTATAATAAAAAAGAGGAAAAAATACTAAACATTAAAAAAAATTATTGAAGTTCTTTGATAAAAAAAATACTTGAAAAAATATTTTGATTTGATATCTTTAATAATATATTGGGTATTATATGGAAGAAAAAGATGAAAAACTGAAGAAAAAAATTATGAAAAACTTGAAAAGACATCATTATATCTGATAATATACTTAAATTTCATGCACCAGATATAAGAAAGATAGTTTATCTAAAATATAAAATTTTAAAAAATACACCTAAGAAAAAAGTAAAAACTAATAAAAGTTTATTTTAAATAATAAATAAAAGCGAATGAATATAAAAGAAAAAATCAATATAATTAAAGAAACTTTATATAAGATGTATCCTGATAGTAAAACAGAACTTAATTATAAAAATAGTTATCAACTTTTAATAGCAGTTTTGATGTCTGCTCAGACAACAGACAAACAAGTCAATAAAGCAAATGAACAATTTTTCAAAGTAGTAAAAAAACCAGAAGATGCTATAAATTTATGAATTGATAAGATAAAAGAATATATAAAAACTATATGATTTTTTAATGTAAAAGCAAAACATATCTATGAAACTTCAAAGATATTGAAAGAAAAATATAACAGTGGAATACCTCAAAATCTAGAAGAACTTACAAAATTGCCATGAGTTTGAATCAAAACTGCAAAAGTTGTAAGTGCAATACTTTATGATGCACCTTATCTACCAGTTGATACACATGTTCATAGAGTTTTAAATAGACTTTGAATAGTAAATACAAAAACACCACTTGAAACCGATAAAAAAGCTGAAAAAAATTTAGATAAAGATACAACTATAAAGCTACATCATAGTCTTATTTTCTTTTGAAGATATCACTGCACAGCAAGAAAACCAAAATGTAATACTTGTCCTTTAAAAAATATTTGTAAATACTATAAGAAAAATAATTAAAAAACCCAGCAGTACTGCTGAGCAAAGATTTCTAACTAATTTTTTTTATTTTTGTTTTTTAAAGTTTTCTCATACTGGTAATTTTCTACCTAAGATAACATTTGATTTAAGATCATCAAGTTTATCAATACTTCATTTTATACTATTAGCAACAATGATTCTCATAGTTTCTTGGAATGAAGCAGCAGATAACCAACTATCAGAACTCTTAGCAAGCTTTGTAAGTCACATAAGAAGTCTTTTTCATTTTGGTACTTGTTTCCCTTCTTTTTTAAGTTCATTTGATACTTTTACAAAATCTTCATACTTTATAATATCACCAGGTATAAATGTGCTATCCCCAACTTCTTCTACATATATTCTTGAAAATAAGTTTTTAACAATAAGCTCAACATATTTGTTATTAATGTCTTGTCATTGACTTACATAAACTTTTTTTATCTCATTTATTATATATTTTTGAGTTTCTATATCTCAAACTATATCTCTATAAGCTCTAAGATCTATTACTCAAGAAGTTAATACTTGTCATTTATATACTTTTTTACCATCTTTAATTTTAATAGCCATATTATTGTGTACATCATACTCTATATTTTGTTGTATTCAAACAACTATCTTATCTTTTTTAACTTCAATCACACTACATTCTTCATTAACTTTAAGCTTACTTCTTCATTTTACAGCGAACTCAGATCATTTTTTAAGTATTTCGCTCTTTTTTGCAACTACTGTGTATCAAGGTTTTACTAAGTATGTTTTTTTCTTTACACTTCATACTATCTTAAGTTTTATATAATTACCAGCACTATATATACTACATTGACCATCAAATGGAGCTATAAAAGCAGGATTTTTAGGAGTTCTAATTTCAAATAATTGTTCAATTCTCTTAATACCTTCAGTAATATCTCAATCAGCTGATGCAACTCAACCACTATGAAAAGTACGCATTGTTAACTGTGTACCAGGTTCTCATATACTTTGAGATGCAATGACACCAACAGGAGTTCATAGCTTAACAAGTTTTCTATTTCAAAGATCCATACCAAAACATTTTTGACAAACTCAAGATGAAGTTTTACAAGTAATTGTGGATCTTACTTTTATATCGTCTATATCATTTTCTTTAAAAATTTTTTCATCTTTCTTCTTAATCATTTCTCATTTGGTCTTAAAAATGTTTCATTTTATATCAACAAGATCTTCAGCTAAAATTCTACCAAAACTTTCTTCAAATAAACTTGTTCTTTTTTCTTCAACTTCTTCTTTTGTAATAAGTAATGATTCTAAAGTTCAACAATCTTTTTCTCTTACTATAACATCTTGATTTGCATCTACAAGTCTTCTTGTTAAATATCAACTTTCAGCTGTTTTTAAAGCAGTATCAGCTTTTCCTTTTCTAGCAGAATGGGCAGCAATAAAATATTCCAAAGAACCAAATCATTCAACTGCAGCAGATTTTATAGGAAGTTCTATAACATCACCATTCGGATTACTAATAAGTCATTTCATACCTGCCATTTGAGTAATTTGTCACCAATTTCATTTTGCTCATGAATCAATAAGTGTAAATAAATTATTACCTTTAGTATAATAAGGTTTTAATCACTCTTCAATTTGTATTTTAATATCTGTCCAAACAGAAATTATTTGATTATGTCTTTCACTATCTGTTATAAATCATTTATACCAAGCATCATGTATTTTTTTTACTTTTTCATCACCTTGATAAATTAAATTATATTTTTCTTTTGGTATTATAAAATCATAAATACTTATTGTAAGAGATGATTGTGTAGCATATTTAAAACCATAATTTTTAAACATATTAGCAACTTCTACAGTTTTTTCTCTTCATGATATTTCATACACTTCATCAAGTATAGTCTTAAGTTGTTTTTTTCTAAATACTTCATTTTTAAATCACATATTTTCTGGTAATATACTATTTAATATTACTCTACCAACTATAGTTTTTATAGT
>Ga0114934_10001972_pt1 | contig 13285 bp, 13 predicted proteins | sample 4SBtaG_2_FD_99695 | JGI IMG/M metagenome (GOLD analysis project Ga0114934, IMG submission 99695) | Deep subsurface microbial communities from Kolumbo volcano to uncover new lineages of life (NeLLi) - 4SBTROV10_white metaG | ecosystem: Environmental > Aquatic > Marine > Volcanic ... | reverse complement strand
GTTTGAGGCTCGAAATGTTTCAATGCCAATGCAACACCCAAACCAGCATTTTGCATCCCAATTTCAATCATCAAGGTCACTCTATAGCTCGCCTTAAAAGAAAAAAGCGTTGCAACCAACCAGCCCAAGAGATAACCCAAAGCATTCACGATGACCACCATCAGCACTATCCACATGGATAGCTGTGCAATGCGTTCCTGATTCGCAGCAACGGCATAGCTGCAAATAACAATAATCGCGAGCGAAGCCAACGCTGGTGAAATATGTTCAATATGCCCATGTATTTTGTGCATTCTTGGTTTGAGTAACATTGCAATAAACAATGGTAACACAACAATCATAAAAATAGTCTGCATCATCGGCCAAAATGGAATGGGCATCCAAACCCCACCCAATAATTGCATCAATGCTGGCGTTACCAATGGTGAAAGCATGGTCGCTAACATCGTCATAGCAATGGAAAATGCTACCGCACCACCAGCCAAATAAGTCATTACATTCGATGCCATTGCCCCAGGCGCACAACCCACAATAATAAATCCCAATGCCAATGCAGGAGGGAAACCCAACCATGTAACGATTCCTGCAGCAGCAAAGCCAAGCAGTGGCATAATGCTATATTGACTCATCACACCAATCACGATGCTTTTCGGATCTTTTAAAGCTGCTTTCGCCTCATCAAGTGGCAACACCAAACCCACTGCAAACATAGTCGCCGCAAACAACCAGAGAAAATAATCTTTTACGGGTAAAAATAATGCTGGATAAACATATGCTACCACTGCCGAAACAAGCGTCAGTATTGCCATATTTTTTGTAATCCATTTAAACATAAAACAATCCTTTTTTAACTAATAAAGTGCTGATTAAAAATATCAGCACTTCCCTAAATTTCATGTAGCTATTCAGATTGCAGCTAATTTACCCAAGATCAAGACGAAAAAGCGCAGCGTACTCCTGTACGTGAGCATTTTTCAACGCAGAGCTTGAGTAAATAAGTGGTGAACTGAATCGTTACAATTTCATTTCCACAAACCATCACGAAACCATGCCTGCGAATTTGCATCAAGCAAACTGTATGGCGATGCTTGTTGCAACAAAAAATCTACCAATAACACCCTATCCTTGTCTTTCAAAAGCAAATCGCGCCGCCTTATTTCTTCCAATAACTGCGTTGAAGTTACCGCTGGCAATATATAATCAACCCCCACTAATGCCGATTCTTGCTGTTTTTTCTCTGATACACATAACAATGATACATACGGATATTTTTCAATTTCATTCAAATAAGAGATTACACTTAAATCCGTTAAAAATTCCAAATTATGGACAATTACAAGATGATAGATTGAAGTTTTGTTTATTTCAGGGATAAAATCATGAATATTGGCTATATTTTTATATTTCCCCTGTTCAAGAAGCGCATCTAAAAGTGATATTTGGCGCTTTTCAACATCTCGCATATCTACCTGAAATACACGCCATACTTCAGGGAGTATGCTACGTAGATCTTGCAATGTTCGACGACGACCTTGCCCGTGCGGACCAATCAAATTGATGCTTTTGCCTTGCTGCAATGATTTGAGTAATTGATGTGTAAACTCAACGCGTAAACATTGCTCATTCATGGCTATCAGACCAATGGTGGTTGCGTAACGCTTATGGGTAACACCCGTTCCATTTCATCTTTTAACTCTTGCTCATCCAACAAGCCCTTACGCACCAATAAACGGAGCAAAGCATCCAACTGTGCTTGGTTCACTGCTATCGATGCAACATCTGAAGCTGAATGATTTTCTACACTAGCCTTACAACGTGCGGGTGAAGCGGTTTGCCCTTGCTGCATCATTTGCAACAAAGCATCATCCACCTGCCCTGTAATTTTTAAACCCCGCTGCCTTTGAAAAGCTTTCACTGCATCACGCGTGGATGCACCAAACATGCTTGGCCTATCTTCCACGCTATATCCCATACTCCGCAAAAGCCCTTGTAACTCACTCACACTTTTCCCACGCATAAACATTTTTAGCGGTCTTGCCATGATGATTCTCCAAATATTTGGGTAACTATTCAGCTTACCACTAATTAACCCAAGCTCTACATTAAAAAATACTCACGTACAGAAAGTACGCTGCGATTTTCCGTCTTGATTTTAAGCCAATCAACGGCAACCTAAACAGTTACGTACTTAACTTATATGCTCGCTGCGGTGTTTTATCATGAATACAGTCACCAAGAAAACAACAAATACCAATACCTGCATGGCACTGGGGCTATCATCATAACCCATCAAAACATGCAAAAATTCACCCAAAACACTTTCCATAGAAAGCAGTGCGGAGCTATCCCATAGTCTATCTACCAGTGCGGGCAACATATCCACCATAATTAAGTTCGCAGCAGCTTGCGATGCCATACCCGCTGCCAAGAGCATCAACAGCCAACCCACCACCAAAAACATCTGTTTTACAGGGATACGCACCAAGCCACGGTATAAAATAAATCCAACAATTACGCCAAGAAATAAACCAACAGCCCCACCCCACACGGTAGCCCAACCATCATCTTGCACTGACTGTGCTGCGCCAAAGAGAAAAAATACGGCTTCAGAACCTTCACGCATCACAGCTGCCAAGGTAACAAAAAACAAAGCTGTACCTGGTAAATCGCCATCCACTACGGACTGCCCAACTTGGCGCATACGAAGTGACATCTCACGCCCATGTTTTGCCATCCAAATCACTGTCCAGGAAATCAGAATCGCTGCCAAACTCAATAGCACAGCATTAAAAACAAATTCACCATCGCCATCCATGGATGATTCAAGTTCGGTCATAAATATTGCAATAGCAGCCGCCCCCAACAAACCCAACAGTGTTCCAAAAGCTATCCACCTACGGCTCTCTAATGAGCCTGTTGTAGCAGCCATGAGAACGCCTAATACGATGGACATTTCCAACACTTCACGAAATACAATAATCATTGCAGACATCATAGGTTTTTACTCTCCTGAGAATCATTTGAACACGACTGACACACACCAAAAATTAATAATTGATGACCCGTCATTTGAAATAATCGATCTTGCGCGACTTGCTGTTGGCGACTTTCAATTTTATTGTCACAAAACTCTTCAATATCGCCACATTTGATACAAACAAGATGATCATGGTGTCCCTTGTCTGCACGCTCATAACGTTTTTTGTCCGCCAACTGAATGGATTGAATCAAACCCGCATTCTCCAACGCCGCCAAACCACGGTATACTGTGGCAATTCCAAGTTGTTCACCATTTTCACCCAAACACCGTGCCAGTTCTTCAGCATCCCAGTGTTGATTTGAACGATTGATTAAATCGAGAATTGCTTGCCTTTGTACTGTTAATCTCACCATAACGGAGAATGATAACCATTATCAATATCAACACAAGAAAAAAATTAATCTTCACATATATTTGTTACCGTTAAAATAAAAAAGCCTGCAAAAGCAGGCCTTTAAATCTATACTATACATTTACTGTGAAGTGTCCTGTTCAAAAAGGTATATCATCATCAACAGGCACATCATTAAATGCGGGACTATCGGCAAACGGATCATTTTTAGCTTGCTTCGGCTGATTATTTTGACCGCCGCCATGGGTTGGAAAGCCGCCACCTTGCTGCTGTCCACCCTGTTGCTGATAACCACCCCCACCCTGTTGCTCATTGCGACCACCAATTAAATCCAGCTTATCCACAGATACTTCAACAGAGGTGCGTTTGTTACCATCTTTATCATCGTATTCACGAATGCGTAACTCGCCACTGATAGCAACTTGTGTACCCTTAACGAGATATTGCGGGAGTTTTCCTTCAGCACGCTTACCAAATAGTGAACAACGCAACCAGTTTGTGCCTTTATTTTCACCAAAACCATAATCTACTGCCACAGAAAATGAACAAATAGCCATGCCACCCGGTGTAAAACGCGTTTCACTGTCCCGTGCCAAACGCCCTGTAAAACTGTATATATTCATAATACTACCCTTCCCACTTCAAATAAAAATACTTTCGCCAAACGTAACTATTCAGATTGATGCTGATTTATTCAAGATTAAGGCGAAAAAACGCAGCGTACTTCCTGTACGTGAGTATTTTTCAACGCAAAGCTTGGGTAAATCAGTGGTAAGCTGAATAGATACCGCCAAACTAGCATCAAAATGCTGTCGCCTACAACCTCATTCAAACTATAGCGCGCGTGCCAATTGCATACCCAACCATGCCACACCAATACCAAGCAAGATTTGCAAACATATATTACCCAATGCCCATGCCATCGCACCTTCTTGCATTAGCCTTACGGTTTCAACAGAAAAGGTCGAAAAGGTCGTGAATGCACCCAAAAAGCCAACCGTAATAGCCAAACGTGCCAATTCACCGACTGTACTTCGCTCAACAAGCCAGATAAACAAGAACCCAAGCACAAAGCTGCCCAACACATTAACGAACAATGTTCCCCACGGAAACGCTCCCCCAGTAGTACGTTGCACTGCGGCAGCAAGCCAAAAACGCATTACTGCACCACAAGCACCACCCAATGCCACTGCTATCATCTGTTTCATATCTTCGTTTCCTTACGCAATTGATTACGCCGCTCTTCCAACCAATTCTTGCGCTCTCGCAATGTTCGTTCAAAACCACGTTCTGTCGGCTCAAACAAACTAACAGATGTCATCTCTTCTGGGAAATGATGCTGATCTACCACGGCATCGGCAGCATGATGTGCATATTGATAACCCTCACCATGACCAAGTTCTTTCATAAGTTTGCTTGGTGCATTTTTCAAATGCATAGGCACATCCAAATCTTGCGTTTCTTTTGCCAACTTTCTCGCTGCCTTTTCAGCCATATAAGCAGCATTGCTTTTCGGGGCTAACGCTAGATAAATCACCGCTTCAAACAAGCCCTGTTCACCCTCTGGCGAACCCAAGGCTTCATACATGCGCTGTGCATCCAAACATAGACTCAAAGCTTTGGGGTCTGCCAAGCCAATGTCTTCTGTGGCAATGCGAATCAAACGTCGAGCTAAATACAATGGCTCTTCACCACCCTCAAGCATACGTGCCAACCAATAACATGCCGCATCCACATCCGAGCTTCGAATGGATTTATGCAACGCAGATATAAAATCATAATGCCCATCGCCATTACGGTCATATTTACTCTGTCTACGTAACCATTGCTGTTCCACATCCGATAAATGCCAAGTCCGCGATGCCCCTGCTTCAAACAAAGCTTGCAAAGCATTCAAGGCATAACGCGCATCACCGTCTGAGGCTTTTGCTAACCATTGCAAGGCATCATGATCAAGAGAAAAATCTTGTTCTTGCTCTTGTAATACATTGATAGCACGCTGTAAAACTTGCTCCAGCGCAGGTGCATCCAATGCCTTCAACACAATCACACGGCAACGCGATAGCAGCGCGTTATTCAAAGTAAATGAGGGATTTTCAGTGGTTGCACCCACCAAAACCAATGTACCATCTTCGATATAGGGCAACAACACATCCTGCTGTGCTTTATTAAAACGGTGAATCTCATCCAAAAACAACACATAAGAGCGATTTTCACCCTTAGCTTTATTCACTATTTCCTGCACTTCTTTTTTCCCTGCTGAAACGGCTGATAGCCGTGCAAATGGCATATTTGCTGCTTCTGCCATTAGGGTGGCTAGCGTTGTTTTGCCAACTCCTGGTGGTCCCCAAAAAATACACGATACTGCACGCCCTTCGTTCATCGCAGCTGCAAACCAGGATTTTTTATCTGTTAACTCATCTTGCCCCTGCACATCTTGCAAACAGCTAGGCCGCAAACGGTAAGCAAGCGGCACATCAAGCTGTGAAGAGCCAGATTTTGTTTCTGGAAACAATGAGACCGTAGAAGTCAGCTTAAAATGCCTTCGACAATGAAATCATCAGCGCTTGTTTACGGTCACGATATTCTCCTGCCACAAGTGCTGTAGCCGATTGCTTGGCATGAAAAGTATAAGCATATGCCACATCCATATGTACACCAAATACATCACCACCAGCACCAAGACTTAAACGATGTCCAGATTGATCTGAAATTGCCCGCTGAAATGCGGATGCACGATTCGCGCCCTGTTCATAGGCATAACCAAAACGAAGCGTTGTATTAGGTAACCAATACCATGTGGCACCCATTTTAAGTGCTAATGTATCCTTCAAATCAGTGGCATTCCTAATGGTGCTTCCGCTTACATCAAGATTCTTCAAACGAGACCAACGTGCATAAGCTAGGTCTGTCTCTAAACGCCATGCATCCGACATATCATAGGATACACCCAATGTGACTTGCTCTGGCAACTTTAAATCAACCTGCTGACTACCCGACTTCACCTTTGCTTTGGTGCCTGAGCGTAACATCATACCTACTTGCCACAACGGTGCAGGCTTCCAATTTACTCCGATATTCACACCAAAACTAGCTTTATCTTTACCTGAAAAAGAAGCAGCACCCTGTGTCATATTGATTGTAGTTCGATACACATCAACACCATGAGCAACAGCCAACGTGCTACTTACAGCATAAATCAAGTCCAAAGATATACGATCTGATTTAATAAATGTTGTATCACCACCCCAAACCGTATTATTTGAATAGGCCTTACTCGAAGCCAATGAGAACGCAATATCTGAGTCATGAGACACCCATGCTGCATGAAATGAGCTAGCATTTTTTGCGCCGCCATCATTTGATTGAATCGCGCCACTGGGTAATTTGACAGATAAATTACGATTCCGGGAGGCAAAACCACCTTCTACATACACACCACCATCCAACCATGCAATCGCTGCAGGATTGTAGGATGCTGCGGTCACATCAGCAATACCTGCCACGACAGCATTGCCTGCTCCCACGCCCGATGCTGAAAAATCATTATTGGCAAAACCCGCCGCTTGGCTTGAAATGCTTCCACTTCCCCACACACACAACAATCCTGCTACTGCAAACAAACGTTTCATTAATTTCTCTCCATTATATTTCCATTGACATCAATTACATCAACACCATCTGGAATTTCAAATTCAAATAAACTTGCATCAGGCATATGCTCATCAATGGATAATAATCGCATACGATTACGATTACCTAAACTATCCCGCGTTTCAAACCACACAGGCATACCCTTTTCATGCAATGCCAACCACAATTCCGTAGCCATATCTCCATCACCAATACGCAGATGATATACACCAGCAGTCGCATCCAATACATGTACTTCCTTAGCGGTTACCCGCCCTTCTAACAGACGCATCGCAACGGGATCAACAGCACTGATTGATTGCAGCCATTGTGCTTGCATTAAATCTGGTTCATACAGCCAGATACCATCACCATTACTGACATACAACTGCTCATAAGGCTCGACATATTGCCAACGAAAATGACCTCCCTTAGCAACCGCTAGCGTGCCATTATAAACCTGCTTACTTCCATCACCATAAAAAATACTCTGCTCAAATTTACATGAAAAACCTGACAACGCCGCCAAACGCTGCAATCCCTGTTTTAAGGGTACAGGCAATGTCTCTGATGTTGCCATGGATGAAGATTCTGCCCACGCCGAGGTCGATAAAAGTAACATAAACAACAGTGCTATGTGTTTCATTCAAACACCTCACCTTCACGCCCACCTAGAACTTTGCGAGTGCCTCCAGAACCCGGAGGTGTTACCAGACCATCTTCTTCCATTTGTTCCACAATGCGACTGGCGCGATTATAACCAATGCGCAAATAACGTTGCACCATAGACACCGAACATTTTCCCTTTTCAATCACCAGCGCAGCCGCTTCGTCATACTTTTCGTCTTTTTCTCCGCCACCAGAACCATCACCCATGGCATCTTCAGCATTATCCAAACTCATATTAAAGACTTCATCTTTATAATCAGGTACGCCCTGTGTTTTTAAATACTCCACCAAAGAGATTACTTCATTATCATCCACAAATGCACCATGCACACGCTTCAAGTCTGTGCTTCCAGACATGAGCAATGAATCCCCCATGCCTAATAGTTGCTCAGCACCCATTTGATCAAGAATAGTTCGCGAATCAATTTTTGATGATACTTTAAATGCCAAACGACTTGGTAAATTGGCTTTGATTAACCCTGTAATCACATCCACACTAGGACGCTGGGTTGCCAAAATAAGGTGTAAGCCCGCCGCACGCGCTTTTTGTGCCAAACGACAAATGGATTGTTCTACTTCTTTGCCTGCGACCATCATTAAGTCTGCCAATTCATCAATAATAATGACAATCAACGGTAATGTTTCACCATCTTCTTGTTTGCTTACCTGCTTATTATAACCATCAAGGTTTCGCACTTTGGCTTCCGACATGAGCTTGTAACGACGTTCCATTTCAAAAACTGCCCAAGCCAAAGCTTTATTGGCTTTGTGCGGGCTGGTCACCACAGGTACCAATAAATGCGGAATATCATCATACATAGACAATTCTAGCATTTTCGGATCAACCATAATCAAACGCAGCGTGTCAGGTGTATGTGCCATCAACATCGAACAAATCATGGTATTCACCGACACAGATTTTCCTGAACCAGTCGTACCTGCCACCAATAAATGTGGCATTTTTGCCAAATCAACCACCACCGATTGACCTGCAATATCCACACCCAAAGCAAGCGGAAGAATTTTCTTCTTATCCGAAAATGCTGCGCTAGAAACTACATCGTGCAACACCACCATTTCCCGTGATTCATTCGGCAACTCAATACCAATCGCATTTTTACCAGGGATATTGCCTGCTACACGCACACTAATCGCTGACATCGAACGCGCCAAATCATCTTGCAGTGCAACCACCTTGGATACTTTGGTACCTGCCGCTGGCTCTAATTCAAACTGCACAACTACAGGCCCAGGTTGCACAGCTACAATCGTTCCTTCTACACGATAATCGAGCAATTTTTTCTCAAGCATACGACTCATCACCTGTAATGTTTCACCACTATAGGTATGAGCAGCATTTTTACGCGGCGTAAATAATGATAAAGATGGCAATTTAAAATTCGAATCTGAAGGTGTACTAAGTGATAGTTCAACCTGTTTTTCTTCTTGTGCCCGCTGCGATACTTTCACATTTGCGACTTGTAAGATTTCAGGTTCCACCCTGTTCTCGGGTTCAGGAGGACGGATTTCTTTTTGTCGCTGTCGTTGCTCTTTGCCTTCCAAACGTTCACGACGTGATTGCAAATCTCCTTGCAATCGTGCCTTGAGATGTGAGCCTACAGCCATAAACTGACGTAATATCCAAAGCAATAGCAGACCTATACGTTGAATCACTGCCAACAATGAAATATGTGAAGCAATCACAAAACTACTTAACATCAAGGCAATCAATACCACATCACAACCCAAAGCATGCAAAGGCTCAGTCAAAGCATCAGCCAGTATCGTGCCCAAAGCACCACCCGTGCCTGCTGGCAATGCCAACCAAGCAATACTGTGCATGCTTTCTAGTGTGAGGTTCGCATGCAATAAACCCGATACAGCAACCACACAAGGCAGCCAAAAAAGCGATGTCCAACCAGCACTGTAAGGGCGATAACCAGCAACCATACGTACCATCAAAGCAATACCCAACAATACAAACAACCAACTCGCCAGTCCAAACAACTGATACATCAAATCAGCAACCCATGCGCCAACTGTGCCAAGCATATTTTCAGCTTGCACAGATGTTGCATGATTCAAAGAAGGGTCACTGGCATGAAAGCTATATAATGAAGCAGCCACCATTGCCACTAACGCAAACACCAAAAAAGCCAAGGCTTCACGCATAACCAATGGTGTCATTTCGACTTTATCCGAATCTGCCATTAGATCTCAATCACCACAGGTAAAACCATCGGACGACGACCCAAACGTTTTTTACACCAACGGCGCAACCACAAACGAATTTCTTCACGTGTTTCATCCAAATCCGCAAGCATTTCTTGATCGATTTGATTCAAATGTCTGTACATATCCGCAGCAGCATCCTCTAACACTTCTTCACTCACCGACTCATGCAACACACCACGCGCAGTCAATTCAGGCTCCGTTAACAAACTACCTTCATTCTCTGAAATCAATACGGTCACTGAAATCATCCCGTCATCCGCCAGTATGCGACGATCTCGCAAAACCAAATCATCAACTTCATCACGATGCAGTCCATCCACAAACACGGCACCAGCATGAAATCTTGGCCCATGCCCAATACCCTGTTCATCAATCACAACACTTTGTCCATTCTCTGCGACCACCGTGTTTTCAAAAGGAATACCAGTAGCCACGCCCAGTTCACGATGCTCAATCAAATTACGATATTCACCATGCACAGGATAAAAATATTTCGGGCGAGTTAATTCCAACATCTGCTTGAGTTCATCTTGTTGGGCATGACCAGAAACATGCAAATGCGCTTGCCCAGCATGCAAAATACGTGCGCCACGACGGTAAATATGATTAAACAGTCCTGCAATCACACGTTCATTACCAGGAATATTCGATGATGAGAAAATGACCAAATCACCTTCCCCCAAACGAATCGTCGGAAACTTATCTTGTGCAATGCGAGCCAGTGCAGCACGCCATTCGCCTTGCGAGCCTGTGGCAATAATCAACAATTCATGATCTGGGATATTTTGTGTTTGCTTAATATCCACCAAAATATTGGCAGGAATATTCAAGCGTTTTAAATCACGCGTTAAACCCGTATTTTTCTCCAAACTACGCCCAGCCAATGCCACTTTGCGCCCCGCCGCTTGACCAGCTTCAATAATTTGTTGAATACGAAACATATTCGATGCAAACGTGGTCACCACGACCTTACCCTTACATTCTACAACTGCCTTTCTCAAATCCGTCGCAATCGATACTTCAGAAGGCCCTGTACCTGCACGTGTTGCATTGGTGGAGTCCGATGCGACCAACAACACACCATCATCACCAAGTTTGGCGAATTGCTCCAATCCGCTCACCCGTCCATCAATAGGTGAAGGGTCAAATTTAAAGTCACCTGTATGGATAATTGCGCCATATTCTGTATGAATCACAACCGAAATCGCATCCATAATAGAATGGGTTACAGGCACACCTTCAACACGGAAAGGACCCACTTTAATCGGCGTATGCTCATCCAATAAACGCAAATCACCTTTATAACCACGCTCAGAAAGTTTTGCTTTCACCAGTGCCAAGGTGATTTGTGTACCATACACAGGAATACCACCCAATTTCGGCAAAATAAACGGCACTGCTCCAATATGATCTTCATGACCATGCGTCAGCAACAGCGCATGAATTTTCAAACCCATCTCATCCAAGGCTGTGATATCAGGAATCACAATATCCACGCCATGCTGACCAGGCTCTGGAAAGCCCATACCACAATCAACAATCACCGCATCATCATCAACGGCATAAACCATCATGTTTTTTCCAAATTCCCCAACACCGCCAAATGGAAAACAGCGAACAACGGGTCCGCCCGTAGAATGAGACATTACAAACTACCTCGACTACCAGGCTTCACAGCGGGTGTACCTTCGGCGCACATCGGGCATTCATCTTTTGCAAAAGTCTCAACATCCAAGGATATTGCTGTCGCATGCGGCACATCAAAGCGTCCTTCGGCTTGTGGCGCTCGATCAACTACTGCCAATACTTTCACAGGTACGCCGCCATGCTCACGTACCACAGCCATGCATTCGCACACTGAACCGCCTGTAGTAATCACATCTTCCACCACCAACAACTTAGCGCCTTTAGGAATCGTGAAACCACGGCGCATCTGCATTTCACCTTCTTTACGCTCGGTGAAAATAAACGGTTTCTTGAGTTGACGCGCAACTTCTTGCCCAATCACAAGTCCGCCAATGGCTGGTGAAACAACCATATCAAAATCATCAGCATTGACCTTTTCAATCAATACTGATGCCAAGTCTGTCGCGTTATCCATAGACATAAGTACCAATGCCGATTGCAAATAGCGCGCCGAATGGCGACCACTGGAAAGCACAAAGTGTCCATTTAGTAATGCACCTGCATCTTCATACATGCTTAAAATTTCTTGTTCTGTCATGGTTTAAATCCTTATGTCTCTCAAGTATGAAATATATTTCAAAATTATATCAAATAGGTTGTTTTGCGGGAGTGTAACAGTTTCCCCTCTAACTCCAAATAATCGCACTTTATATTTAGGCTATACTACCACCATGAAGCAGTTCATTACACATGATATAGATACCATACTCATTGATTTGGATGGCGTATTATATGTTGGAAATGATATGATTGATGGTGCTGACTGCACGCTAAAGGCTTTGCCCGAACAAGGCTTAAAAATCGCAGGACTGACCAATACAACCACTCAATCACGCCATGACGTCGCCAATAAATTGGCAACCATGGGCATTCCACTTACAGAGGCGGATATTTATACACCCGCCACATTAGCCAAACAAAAAATTGCCCATCATTCGGCACGATTATTTATCCGCGATGCATTACGAGAGGATTTTACAGGCATACGCGAAGATTTAGAATACCCCGATTATATTGTAATGGGAGATATGGGTGGTGAGGGTTACGCACCAGAAGACTTACGCGATATTTTTCGCTTGGTGATGCAGGATGCAACGCTTCTTGCGCTGCATAAAAATAGATTTTGGCAAAAGCCCGATGGTTTACACCTTGATCTTGGAGTGTTTGTCACAGCTATTGAATATGCCAGCAATCAACATGCGATTGTATTAGGCAAACCCTCCATCGACTTTTTCCAACATGTTTGTCACGCGCTAAATACAACACCTGAACACACAGGAATGGTCGGCGATGACATCGAATCCGATATAGGTGGCGCACAGCGTGCAGGATTAACAGGCATTTTGGTACAAACAGGCAAATACCGAGCCGACTTTGTACAAAAAAGCGGCATTAAACCCGACCACACAATCGCATCTATTAACGATTTATGCCAACTCCTCTCAACTGGAGCATGAAATGGACAGCCTGCCTAAAGATTGAAGCAATCAACGGTATGAAGAAATTATCAATCTAGAGGAATGATAACGCGCTATTGATAGCGCGCCCGCAGCATTTCTTCCACCAACTGCCGCATGGATACACCCTTCATCACCGCTTCCAATTTTAGCTCTTTGTGCACATCTTCGGGCAATTCAATATTCAAGCGTTTTAAAGACTCTCCACTGGAT
>Ga0114934_10001971_pt1 | contig 13288 bp, 14 predicted proteins | sample 4SBtaG_2_FD_99695 | JGI IMG/M metagenome (GOLD analysis project Ga0114934, IMG submission 99695) | Deep subsurface microbial communities from Kolumbo volcano to uncover new lineages of life (NeLLi) - 4SBTROV10_white metaG | ecosystem: Environmental > Aquatic > Marine > Volcanic ... | reverse complement strand
CGCGTAATAAAGTGTTAAAGCAATAGCAGCAAGCATACTTGCTGCGCTACTAAATAATAATGTTTGGGCAGTTTTGAGTCGCGATGGATTGCCATGTTGAATGCTTGGCGGTGTTTGCTCTGCTAAAGATATGTTTTGGATAAGCTGAGACAATGTCTGAATATATCGTTTGGTTTTTTGTGTTTCATTGAGTGGAAGACGTAAAGACAGCTTTTTTAACGTAATGATATTCTTATGTTCAGGGGTATTCATTGAGGCATGGGTAAACAATGTGACAGCCTCAATATTGATGCGTTCTCCGATAATGCCCTTTAGAGCATCACAAATATGTGCATGTTGGCGAAGTGGGTTTTCAAAGCGGAAAGTTTCTTCCTTGTTTTGCTGACACCACATGGCGTCGCGCAAGGAACCCCAGATAGAGCCTGAATATGCGGCACTGTTAAGACAAGTGATGTCAGCGCCTAAAATCAAATATTCGATATAAACAGGCTTTCCTTTTCTGTCTTGAAAGTGAATATCCTCTAGTATATGGAAACCCTGTTTGTGCAATAAATGCATATGATGACGAATACGCATGTGTCCCCATACTGCAACAAGCCATGGTTTGGCAAGGAGTAATGAGGCAATTAACAGTGCGATGGATATGACAGCTAAATCGGGTGAAAGATTGTGTGTAAATAAAGCCAGCATATGAGTCTCCTAGAGATGAATGCTGCAGTAAAAGCAAGCTACTATCCGTGATGGTTGTCACATGATAAGATTAATATTTCTTGATTTGAATGTGTAGGCATCGCCTCTCCCTATAAAAATAAGGAGAGGCGGCATTGATTTTTAGAGACTGAGTTGTTTTAGCCAGCGTTCCAAGAAGTGAATATTAAAATCCGCTTTTTGAAAGCCTGGGTTAGCAAGCAAGCGGCGATGTAATTCACAGTTTGTTGTGACCCCAATGATAGCAAGCTCATCAATCGCGCGCTGCATGCGGCGAATGCATTTGTTGCGATCGCGGGCGTGGGTGATGATTTTGGCAATCATGGAATCGTAATGTGGCGGAATTTTGTAACCTGTATAAATGGCAGAGTCCACACGTACGCTACGGCCACCAGGTGCATGATATAATTCAACAGTGCCAGGAGAAGGCGTGAATTTGAAAGGATGTTCGGCATTGATACGACATTCAATCGCATGACCTTTCATTTTGATTTGCTTTTGGGTGTAGGCAAGTTTTTCGCCAGCAGAAACACGAATTTGCCATTCGATTAAATCAACGCCTGTGATGAATTCTGTGACAGGATGCTCAACTTGAATACGGGTATTCATTTCCATAAAATAGAATGATTGATCTGGATTAAGTAAGAACTCAATCGTACCCGCGCCTTCATAATTCACTGCTGAAGCAGCAGCAACGCCTGCTTCACAAATTTTCTGACGGGTTTCTTCACTAATGGACGGGCTTGGAGCCTCTTCGAGTACTTTTTGGTTGTTACGTTGAATGGAACACTCACGTTCAAACAAATGCACCAAGTTACCATGTTTATCGCCCATCACTTGTACTTCGATATGACGAGGCTCTTCGAGGAATTTTTCGATGAAAACGGTTTCATCGCCAAACATGGTTTTAGCTTCTGTTTGGCAAACATTAAATGCAGTCGCTAGTGAAGCTTCGGAGCGAACAATTTTCATGCCGCGTCCACCACCGCCAGAAGCAGCTTTGATGATTAAAGGAAAACCCGTAGATTGAGCAACTTTTTTGGCTTCTTCCACGTTGTTTACTGCCCCATCAGAGCCTGGTACTAGAGGAACATTAGCTCCTTCCATACGATGCTTCGCCTTGACCTTATCACCCATAATACGCATGGATTCAGGTGAAGGTCCAATCCAAGTTAATCCAGATTCGATAACAATCTCAGCGAATTCTGAATTTTCTGCCAAAAAACCATAACCAGGATGAATAGCTTGGGCGTCGGTAACTTCGGCAGCTGCCATAATGGCAGGAATGCTTAAATATGAGTTTGTGCTGACAGCAGGCCCAATGCAAATGGACTCATCGGCGAGTCGTGCATGCATGGCATCACGGTCTGCCTCTGAATAAACGGCGACAGTCGCAATACCTAATTCTTTACAAGCGCGAATAACACGAACGGCAATTTCACCACGGTTGGCAACGAGAACTTTATGAAACATAATAATATTCCTTATGCTGGTGTGATAACAAAAATAGGTTGACCATATTCAAGCGGTGTCGCATTTTCGACCAAGATTTCTGTCACCGTGCCAGCGTATTCCGCCTCAATTTCATTCATGAGTTTCATAGCTTCAATGATACAAAGTGTTTGACCTTTTTTAACTTTATCGCCCTCATTAACGAATGGGTCTGAATCAGGACCAGGTGAGCGATAGAATGTTCCAACCATGGGCGAGTTCACAACATGTTCGGAGCCAGCATCATCAGAGGTTGAAGGTGCTGCGACCTCTTGAACTGGTGCAACTGCTGGAGCAGGCGCTGCTTGCGGTGCAGCGAAAGTAACAGGTGTTGCAATGCTGCCCTGACGGGAAATGCGAATAGATGATTCGCCTTCTGTGACTTCGATTTCAGTAACATCTGAGTTTTGTACAAGTTTAATTAATTTGCGAATTTCAGTAATATTCAAGGTAAACTCCTTATTTATTTTGCAGTGTTGTAATCAGCCCACGTAATGCGAGCATGTAAGAGGTATTGCCAAAGCCTGTGATTACACCGCTTGCAACATCGGATAAAAAAGATTGATGGCGAAAGCTTTCTCGTTGGTGAACATTGGATAAATGAACCTCAATAAATGGTATATGAATGGCTAAAAGTGCATCGCGTAAAGCAATGCTGGTGTGGGTGTAAGCGGCAGGGTTGATAATAATACCATCCAATTTATCACGTTCTGCTTGATGCAGACGGTCAACCAACTCACCCTCATGGTTACTTTGATAGGTGGATATTTTTGCGTTGAGAGAATCGCCCAATGTTAGCAATTCAGCATTAATATCCGAGAGTGTTTGTGAGCCATAGGTTTCAGGTTCGCGTGTACCCAAAAGGTTGAGGTTTGGACCATGTATAATGAGGATTTTTAGAGGCTTCATGTTTGTTCTCCCCATGTTTCGGATAACTGTAATAGCACTTCATCATTTGGTTTGGCACATAATAATGTTGCCAACATAGCGCGAGCAAGCTCTGACTCACCTTGTTGCCATAATATCCGAGCCAAAGGGAGAGATGATGCTTCTTCAGGTTGCTGTTTATTGCTTTTACTAAGAAGTGACTTTGCTTTTTGGAAGTATTCAATAGCTTTTTCTTGCTGGTCTTGTACTTGTAAAATATGCCCAAGCCACGCCCATGCTTTGGGTTCTGCGGGGGCAAACTCAAGTATTTCCAATAAAATACTTTCAGCTTCTTGCAAAGAGTGTTTTTGAAAGGCTTTTTTTGCAGCCGCAAAGCCTTGTGCAACACCCGACCAGTTTTCTGGTTTTGGCGTTTTTTTAGCGCTTGGGTTGGGGGAAGCGGTGCTTGCTGCTAGCATGCGTGACAATCTACGGGGCTTCGATAAGTGGGTCAAATGGTTAGATGGCTATTTTTATCTATTTTTGTCGAAATAATACGTTAATTTGTGAATAAAATATAAAAAAGGCATGATTTTATGCAGATTCAATTAAATGGTGAAGATACCCAAGTAGCGGCGGTAAATTTGGCTGACTTGGTGATAGAGTTGGGTTTGGAGCAGCGTATGATTGCGATTGAGCGCAATATGGAAGTGGTTCCTAAAAGTGAATATGCGAGCACCGATCTTGAAGAAAGTGACCGTATTGAACTGGTACATATGATTGGCGGAGGGTGACATACAGTGAGTGATATTTTTAAGGTTGGAACATATGAGTTTACATCACGTTTGATTGTTGGTTCTGGAAAATACAAAGATTTTGAAACAACCAAGCTGGCAACGGAAGCATCAGAAGCAGAAATGATTACCGTCGCGGTACGGCGTGTAAATATCACCGATATGGGCACAGAAAACCTTTTGGATTATATCGACCCGAAAAAATATACTATTTTGCCTAATACAGCAGGCTGTTTTAATGCCGAAGATGCGGTGCGAACGTTAAGGTTGGCGCGTGAGGCAGGTGGCTGGAATTTGGTAAAACTGGAAGTGCTTGGTGATACAGAAACATTGTACCCGAATGTTATAGAAACAATCAAAGCGGCGGAAATTCTGGTAGCAGAAGATTTTGAGGTGATGGTGTATACCAATGATGATCCCATTGTGGCAAGGCGTTTGGAAGAAATTGGTTGTGTGGCTGTGATGCCATTGGGTAATCCCATTGGTTCAGGTCGTGGCTTGGCAAACCCATTTAATATTCGTGTGATTAAGCAACGTGCCAATGTTCCGATTGTCGTCGATGCGGGTATTGGCACTGCATCTGATGCTGCCAAAGCTTTGGAATTGGGGGCAGATGCAGCATTGATTAACACTGCCATTGCAGAAGCCAAAGATGAGTGCATGATGGCGCGTGCTATGCGAGATGCAGTGCGGGCAGGAAGGAGGGCTCATTTGGCAGGGCGTATGCCGAAAAGAGCGTTTGCTTCGGCATCATCGCCAACAGAAGGTTATATCTGGGATTAAGTTGATTGAACCACAGAGGTCGCAGAAGGTACAAAGGAATGATTTTTTCTTAGTGTTTTCGGAGTTCTTTGTGATGAATTATAAAGGGAAATTAAAATGACTGAATTGAAGAATGATTTATTTTTACGCGCATGTTTGCGCCAAGATGTCGAGCGCACGCCCGTATGGATGATGCGTCAGGCTGGTCGTTATTTGGCGGAATATCGCGCCACACGTGCTAAAGCTGGTGGCTTTTTGAATCTATGCCGTTCGCCTGAATTGTGCTCGGAAGTAGCGATTCAGCCAATTGATATTTTGGATGCTGATGCCGCTATTTTATTTTCAGACATTTTGGTTGTACCCGAAGCCATGGGTATGGATTTAAGTTTTGGTGCAGGTGAAGGGCCGAAGTTTTCAGATCCCATTCGCTGTCGTGCTGATGTGGATAAATTGCCTGTATTGGATGATCCAACCAAAGAACTTGGTTATGTTATGAATGCGATGAGCACGATTCGTAGGGATTTGAATGGTCGCGTGCCATTGATTGGTTTTACAGGCAGTCCTTGGACATTGGCGACGTATATGGTTGAAGGTGGTGGCTCGAAAACATTCTCCAAAGTGAAAGCTATGATGTTTAACGAGCCTGAAACCATGCATGTATTGCTGGAGAAATTGGCCGATTCCGTGGCAGCGTATTTGAATGGTCAAATTGCTCATGGGGCACAAGCGATACAAATTTTTGATACGTGGGGTGGCATTTTAAGTACGCACGATTACAAAGAATTCTCCTTACAATATATGCAACGCATTATGGATCAATTAACGCGTGAAAATGAAGGGCGAAAAGTCCCGGTTATTCTTTATTCCAAGGGTGGTATGGGTTGGCTTGAAGCCATGGCTGATACTGGCTGTGATGTGATTGGTTTGGATTGGACCATTGATATTGATGAGGCCAAACGTCTTGTGGGTGATCGTGTTGCCCTGCAAGGAAATATGGATCCGAGCATGTTGTATGCAAAACCTGAGCGTATTCGCGCTGAAGTAAAAGATATTTTAGCTAAGTTCGGCAACGGCAATGGTCATGTGTTTAATCTTGGGCATGGTATTACCCCAGATGTACCTCCTGAACATGCGATTGAGTTTTTTAAAGCCGTACGTGAAGAGTCAGTAAAATATCACGTATAATTCACTGGCTAGGTCTTAAGGTAGTAAGACATTTGCAATAAAAAAGGCTGCTCACTGAGCAGCCTTTTTTGTTTGTTGCTAAGAAAGCGCATTTTAAATTTTCTCAAGCACCTTTGGATGAATAACAATATCATGACGATCACGAACAGTTGAAATCCAGCGTGCAAAGCGTACTGCGCCTTTGGCTTTAGCAGCTTTCAATGCAATGGCAGCCTTTTGTTTGGAAAAGGCTTTATCATCACCCGCGATTGTTTTGGTCACATAAACCAATGCTAGCCCACGTGATGTTTGAATGGCTTTGCTTGCCCATTGTTTAGCGCCTGTATTGAACGCAGCATTAACAATAGCAGGCGTTAGCCAAGTCGCGCTATCACCAACGCCGCTACGACGTACAGGCTTGGATAAGAATTTTGCATAACCACCTTTTTGTGCCATCGCATCAGGAGTAAGTTGGTTAGAGTCTGCAAGCAACGTTTTAGCAATGTCTCGTGCTTTATCAGCCGCAGCGGCATTGCGTGCATCAGCGTAAACCTTAGTAGAGACATCTTTAAAAGCTAGCGGGGCAGGTTCAATGCGTTGCAGTACCTCAATAGCGACAAAACGCCCGTCATCAAGCTCTATAATATCAATGCTATCACCTGGTATAGCTGTAAATGCTTTCTTAATGAGTTCTTGATCGCTGCCTAGCAATGTATCTGTACGTGCTTTGGGAGCATCCATAGCATCAGTCTTATAAACAGCAAGATTAAGGCTATTGGCAGCAGCTTGAAGAGAATCTTCCATGCCTAATGCATTGTCCAAATCTTGTGATAATTCATACGCTTCATCGCGAGATTTTTCGACAATTAAAGATTTCTTTAGTTCATCATGGACAGCACTCAGTGATTGAGTTGCGCCATTTCCAGTCCAGCTAGATTTGCGGGCTTCATAGGCAGAGGCAATATCAGCCTCGTCAATACGAATATCTTTAGCAAGCTTAGTGGGGTCGATTACAACAGCATTGATTTTTACTTGCAGGTTAGAGCGATAGTTTTGTGTATGGCTATCATACCAAGCCTTTGCACTTGTCGCATCTATTTTAATATCTTTGATAAGATTCTGGGGTTCAATCATTACGGCTGCAATGGTGCGTTGTGCAAATTCACGTTCAAATTGAGCGCGAACTTCTGCATCATTCACTTGGGCTGAATCAACAATAGCTTTTTGCAAAGCATCAATCATCAAGTTGACACGTGCATCATCTTCGAAATCACGGGTGGTTGCAAAGCCCATATTACGTGTAAATGTGTGGTAACGTTGCGGGTCAAAGCTGCCTGCTTGTTGAAAGGTTGGATTGTTTTGCACATAGGCTAACAAGGCCGCATCAGAAGTGACGAGCCCCATGCGCGCAGCCTCATCAAGCATCAATTGACGGTTAATCATGGTTTGCAGGGTGTTATCTTTTACCCCCAACTGCTTAACCAATGTTTTTGAAAACTGTTTCCCTAACATGGCACGATAGCTATTAAGTTGGCGTTCATAGTTTTGTGTAAAACTTAAATCGCTGATGGGTTTTCCATCAACTTCAGCAACATAAGCCACGCGGCTTCCTGTAAAATAATCACCGATCCCCCACAATCCAAAAGAAAAAGCGATGCCGCCAAGAATAAGTTTGGCCAGCCATGATTGTGCTTGGTTACGCATAATTTCGAGCATTGTAGACCTCAATATAACAAGTAAATGAATAGATTTTCTAAAAGAAGCGGGACGCTACTCAAGGTGTATTTGTCAGGCAAGGTGAAGTTTCTTTTTACGTTAATAAAAACACCAAAAAACAAAAGTGTGATCTACATCGCTTGTATTTCAATGATAAAGGCTTAGAAATAGACTATGGGCATGTTACGAACACATATAGGTCAATGGCATAGACGGGCAGATAGGGTTGGCTTGTTTTCTCTGCAAGCTTTGCAGGTTTTGCAGCGTTTTTTTCGCCTTTTTGTGGCGATAGCTCGAGTTTTTCTGCGTATGCGTTGGGTATCGCGACCAGCAGTGATAAATGTGGTGATACGACAAGTGTACTTTACAGGCGTTCAGAGTTTGCCTTGGGTCATTGTGATAGCCTTAGGTGCTGGCGTGCTTGCTGTTTATAATATTGTGGACTTTTCCCGTAGAATACAAGATTTATCGTTGATTGGCAGCTTGATGAACGGGGTGCTGGTGCAAGAAATGGCACCGTTTTTAGTCGCTATTTTTTTATTGGCGCGTTCAGGTGTTGCTGTGGTGACTGAGGTTGGACATATGAAATCCAGGGGTGAGGATTCGTTGCTTCTTAGTCTTGGTGTATCACCTTATGAGTATTTATATCTACCAAGAATTATAGCCTTTTCCCTATGCGGGTTGGTCTTAACCTTCGTTTTTGTAGTTGTTTCTATATGGGTTGGTGGATTGGTAGTATCTTGGACGTACACCTTGAATTTTAGTGAATTTTTATTCGAAGTGCAGCGTGGGACAGATCTTAAAGAATTGATAGCAATGATTGTAAAAGGCATGTTTTATCCGATGTTGTCATGTATCATGCTTTTGGATCAAGGTGGCAGGATCGAAAATGATCCGAATCAAATTCCTGTCCGTGCGACATATGGCGTTTTGGGAGCATTGTTATTGATGTTATTTTTGGATGTAGTGTGGGTGCTAATATGGAACCTGTAAGCGATGAACTGCATTGGCGTGCCATGGAGATATGCGACAGGCAATTGCCTGAAGATTATATCTGCCGAGGGAAAAACATACGCTTTGTGATGAATTGTAGTATGCAGTATATGTTTTTGGATCGGTTTTTTCCGCAATTTGTGCTGGGTAAAGGTGATGATGCACAGGTTTGGCTAGCGTATGCAGGCAAACGTGTGGTTGCTGGTAAACCAGCGTATTGTGCCCGTGTTGGTAGTATGATTCGGCGACGTGGATTACTTGCAAATTTAAGTATACGGGAAAATTTATTATTGCCTTTTTTGTATGCTGAAGATACATCTCGTTTAAAACGAGCAGAACGTGAAGTTGCCGATGTTGCCGAGTTCCTTGGTTTGGGAGCGTTGCTTTATGAGCAGGCTGGTGAACGCTCTGCTTATACACATGCATTGGTGAGTTTGGGGCACTGCTTGCTTAAGCGTCCAGATGTGATTGTGGCACAAGAAGTTCATGTGGGTATGCCGCCCGAACGTTTACAGATATTTCGAGCCAAAGCAAAAGAGGCGATGCAGCAATTGAAGGCTGGAGTATTATACTTAACATCATCCATGCATGAAGGTTCGGGATTAAATTTTTCACGGACATATGAGATTGAATGCGCTAATGTGCCTGATGTGAGTGGTATATGGTAGATTCTGGAGATTTTGTATCGGGCATAAAACGCCAAGTGGGTTGGTTTGTGATGCTAGGTATTGGCGCACTGATTTTGGTTGTGTTGATTGTTAGCGTGCGTAGTAATGTGTTTTCCAAAAAATTCTATTTGTTTGTGGAGCCGCCTTCTGCGAGCTCATTCTATGAAGGGCAGCCTGTAAAATTTCAAGGTTTTGCTATTGGACATATTGATCAAATTGAGTTGCAAGATGAGGGACAGGTGCGTATTTCGTTACGCTTGCTTGAGCGCTATCACCATATGGTTCATCAAGGCGCGGTGATCCAGCTTACCAAAGAAGGTTTGCTGGGTGAGCAGGTTGTGGAGTTGACTAGAGGTGATGTTGCCAAGCCTATGCTCAATAGTGGTGAGCTTTTGAATTATGAAACCGAAGCATCATTGGAACAAATATTAACGGATTTACAACCTGCTGTGGACAATGCCAATGTGTTGTTGCGAGAATTGGCATCGTTATCGACATGGATGAATGATCCAGATAGTGATTTGCGTGTAGGGATGTCAAATTTACGCAAAATAACAGAGCCTGTGGATGGCAAAAGCCTACAAATGGCCATTGAAACATTTACGCAAGCCGTGCAGAAAATGGGGAGTGTTGCAGGTGATTTGGATGAGCAGAAGGTCGCTTTGCGTTTGGCAGATTCGCTGACTGCGACTACGGACATTCTCGAAAATATAAAACCTTTATCACAAAGTCTAAGCAAGTATGGACCTGAGACTATTGAGCGAAGTAATGCCTTGCTTACACATGTGGATGAACTGTCATCTGCGCTGAATATTGTGGCATCGGATTTATCTGAAATGACACCAGAGCTTCCAGGCTTGGCAAGGGATTCGCGGGCAACATTAAAAGAAATGCAGGTATTGATGAAAAATTTGCAACGTTCGTGGCTATTGGGTGGTGGTACGTCAGAAAAGGCAACACAAGAGAGCCTTGAAACTGCGCCACCAGTTTTGGATATGCAGCCATGATACGTGTTTTTCGTCTATGTCTTTTTATGTTGCTCAGTGTGTTTGTTGTGGCATGTGGCGGAGGGCATAAAACCAGTGCGCCTGTTGTTGAAAATATTTATGTGCAGCATATGAAAGATTTCACACATGTTGGTGTGGAGGCAATGTATCAGGAGCGTTGGGCATCAGCACAGCATGCTTTTGATCGTGCATTACAAATGGCAAAACTTGCCAATGATCCTGTGAAGATAACAAGTGCTTGGTACAATTTAGCCACGGCTTACAAAGCGGGAAAGCAGACCAATAAGGCTGAGTTGGCTTTACAGAAGGTGTTATATTTGGCGGAAACGCATCATCTCCCAGCCTACAAAAATAGAGCTGAACTACAGTTAACATTGTTGCAGATAAGGCAAGGAAAGCCTATAGAAGCCATGCAACCATCATCTGCAAATTTACCTGCCGATGTGTATTTGATGGCGGCTAAGTTGGCATATTTACAGCATGATGTAGCGCAAGCAGAGCAGTCGTATTTGAAGGTTATACAAGCATCAGGAAAAAATCGTTCGGGTTTGTTGTTGCAGGCAAAAGCCACGATGGGCTTGGCTTTGTTGGCAAAAGAAAAAGGCGATGATGTGATGGCGAAAAAGCAGTCAGTCAATGTGCTGAAACTTTGCAAACAAGTGGGGGCACCAAGGTTATCAGCAAATGCCTCGTTGTTACTGGCAGGGTTGGCAGGTGAAATATCAATACAAAAGCGCCTTGATTATGCCGAGCGGGCAAGGGATATTTATTTTATTTTGCAAGATGAAAAAGGCGAGTTGAAAGCCAAGCAGCTGTTGAGCAAGTTGGGTCAGTAATGGTTGAATTTGAAGTGCTTGATTTAGAGCAGAGCCAAGTTGGCAAGCTTAAGTTTGAGCTTATTTGCCAGCGTGATTGTGTGCATGTGCTGCATTCCATGGTGGAAGTGATTGCCTTGCGTGCTGGTTTAACAGATGTGGAAACCAACCGTGTGGCACTTGCTGTGGATGAGTTATTTGCCAATATTACTGACCATGGCTATGGCGACACGCCTGGCAGAGTGCAATTTGAAAGCAAAATACATATCAATGATGATGGTATGCAGGAATTACACTTCATGTTTCGTGATTATGCCCCGGTTGTTGATATTCAAGGTTGGGGCTGTGGCGATACGACGCCGTGTAGTGCTGCCGATATTACGCCAGGCGGATTGGGCATGCAGTTGATTCATTCGATTATGGATGTTGTGGAGCATGTTGCACTGGATGATGGTAATCAGTGGACGCTTATTTATATTTGTAAGCAGGGAACGAAGGGAGTTGGTGATGAAGCTTGATGTAGCAGTAGAAACAAATGATGCAGGTGTGGTGAAAGTAGCGGTGGACGGAACTGTAAATATTCACACATCCCCACGCCTTAGGGATGCGCTAAAGCCTCTATTTGTTAATCAAAACAAAGAAATTCATGTTTGCTTGTCAGGTGTGCCATTTATGGATTCATCAGGCATTGCAACATTGGTGGAAGGTTTGCAATGGGCGCGCCAATCGGGTGGACGCTTTGCACTGTATGACTTACAAGACACGGTCAGGGATGTGTTTTCGCTAGCAAAATTGGATAGTGTCTTTGATATTGCTGAGGGCAGTTTTGACGGTAATGCTGAGGAAGGGGCATGAGTTATGCGGATTTGCGTGAATTTACGCAAGATCTTGAAAAGCGAGGCTTATTAAAACGTATTTCAACTGAGGTTAGCACTGAGTTAGAAATCACGGAAATATCTGATCGGGTATTGCGTGCTGCAGGGCCTGCATTGTTGTTTGAAAATGTAAAAGGTTACGATATGCCAGTATTGACCAACTTATTTGGCACGGCGGATCGTATTGCTTTGGGCATGGGGCGCGAATCTGCCGATGAGTTGCGTGAGATTGGCGAGTTGCTGGCATACTTAAAAGAGCCTGAGCCACCCAAGGGTCTGAAAGATGCTTGGGATAAGTTTCCGATTTTGAAAAAAGTCATGCACATGAATCCCAAACTTGTGAAGAAAGCGGATTGCCAAAACATTGTGATGGAAGGCGATGATGTGGATTTGGATGCTTTACCCATTCAAACATGTTGGCCAGAAGATGTAGCACCTCTACTAACATGGGGTTTGGTGGTGACTAAAGGCCCCAATAAAGACCGTCAAAACATGGGTATTTATCGCCAACAAAAGATTGCGAAGAACAAACTTATTATGCGTTGGTTAAAGCATCGTGGTGGTGCGCAGGATCATCGGGAAGCGAAAAAATCAGGCGCAACACGTTTTCCATGTGCTGTGGTGATTGGTGCTGACCCTGCAACGATTCTAGCTGCCGTAACCCCAATTCCTGATACGCTATCTGAATATCAATTTGCGGGTTTATTGCGTGGCAAAAAAACAATATTAACTGATTGTTTGAGCATTCCTTTGCAAGTGCCTGCTTCGGCTGAAATTGTGCTCGAAGGTTATGTTTCGTTGGATGAATATGCCGAAGAAGGACCGTATGGTGATCATACGGGTTATTACAATGAAACGGAGATGTTCCCAGTATTCACCGTGGATAAAATCACTATGCGTGAAGATGCGATTTATCACTCCACGCATACGGGCAAACCGCCTGATGAGCCTGCAGTGTTGGGTTTGGCATTCAATGAAGTGTTTGTTCCGATTTTGAAGAAACAGTTCCCTGAAATCGTTGATTTTTATCTGCCGATGGAAGGCTGCTCCTATCGTGTGGCAGTGGTTTCAATTAATAAGGGTTATGCAGGTCATGCTAAGCGGGTGATGTTTGGTATTTGGTCATATTTACGTCAATTTATGTACACAAAATTCATTATTGTGGTGGATGCTGATGTCGATTGTCGAGATTGGAAGGAAGTGATTTGGGCGATTTCTACACGTTGTGACCCTGTGCGTGATTTTACCATGGCTGAAAATACCCCGATTGATTATTTGGATTTTGCTTCGCCGATTGCAGGGCTGGGCTCCAAGGTTGGTATTGATGCTACAAATAAATGGGCGGGTGAAACAGACCGAGAATGGGGTAAACCCATTGAGATGTCTAATGAAGTTAAAGCACGGGTGGATAATATTTGGGATGATTTG
>Ga0114934_10001970_pt1 | contig 13293 bp, 8 predicted proteins | sample 4SBtaG_2_FD_99695 | JGI IMG/M metagenome (GOLD analysis project Ga0114934, IMG submission 99695) | Deep subsurface microbial communities from Kolumbo volcano to uncover new lineages of life (NeLLi) - 4SBTROV10_white metaG | ecosystem: Environmental > Aquatic > Marine > Volcanic ... | reverse complement strand
CCCGGATGAAGAACAGATTATCTTTTTTAGATTACTTCCAAAACAACAGGCAGCAGACGTTTTTTCCCTTCTCGATCCTGATGACCAAATGGAAATAATTGAGAAGTTAAAGGAGGAAAAAGTAAAGGTTGTTCTGAATGAAATGGATCCAGATGACAGAACTGCTTTCTTTGAAGAAATTCCCTCCCCTGTGATGTTGAAACTGCTCAATCTCCTATCCCCTAAGGAGAGAAAAGAAACACTAAAATTGTTGGGTTATCCAGAGGATAGCGTTGGAAGACTTATGACACCGGACTATGTCAAAATCGGCCAAAAATGGACCCTTGAAATGGCATTGAAACATATAAGAAAATATGGAAGGGACGCAGAAACAATTGATGTTATATATGTAGTAGATGAAAATAATAAGCTCATTGACTGTATAAACTTGAAGAAGATTATCCTGTCAGACCCCGAGCAGCAAATAGAGGCTATTATGGATTATCATTATGTTTCTCTTTCTCCCTATGATGACAAAGAAAAGGCAGTACAGTTAATGCAGAAGGTAGATGTTTTTGTCTTACCTGTTGTGGGCTCTGATGGGGTATTATTAGGCATAGTTACTGCGGATGATGTACTTGATGTTGCCCAGGAAGAGGCAACAGAGGATATACAGAAAGGTGCATCAATTGAACCACTTGAGATAAGCTATACAAAGACTTCTCCTTTCTTACTTTACAGAAAAAGGGTGATATGGCTCCTCGTTCTTCTTTTCGCAGATTTTCTCTCCTCAGGGGTCATCGCAGCCTTCAAGGGTGTCCTGGAGGCATTTATTGTTCTCTCTTTCTTCATACCTGTACTTATAGATAGCGGTGGAAATACAGGAACACAGTCCGCTACATTAATCATAAGAGGGTTGGCATTAGGAGAGATCAATTTCAAACAGTGGTGGAAAATCCTACTGAAAGAAATAGGCGTTGGACTACTTTTGGGTATCACGCTGGGTTTCATTGTTTTTCTCAGGGGATATTTTTGGAAAGGTAGTACTGAGGTGGCTTTTGTAATTGGGTTCTCAATGATCGTACTTGTGATCTGGGCAAATCTTATCGGTTCTATGCTTCCATTGGTATTATCTAAATTTAGAGTTGATCCTGCAGTTGTGAGCAGCCCGTTTATAACATCTATAGTCGATGCATCTGGTTTGTTTATTTATTTCTATATTGCAAAGCTCATTTTACATGTTTGACTTTTAGATAGGATCTTCCTTTAAGGTTACATTTTCCATTCTAACCTTATTATTTCTAACACATTCATTTTTTAATTTGACAAATTTTTAACTTGAAGTAAATTTTACTAAAATAAGGAGGCTATATGAAGAAATTTGGTCTATTTCTTTTACTTTTGCCACTCTTTGTCTTTCCACACAGGGTGGAACTTTTTGATGGAACCGTCATTAACACAGACAAAATTTTATTAAAAGCAGACAAAGTAATATTGAGTGACACCACTTTGCCAAGAGATAATGTAAAGTCTATTTCATTCAAGACGGGAACCGTAAGTTTAGAGTCCAAAAATTTGCCCGAGGATGTAAAAAATTTGCTGAATCTCCGAAATGGACTGATTAAAAAATATGGTGATTATGCAGGTGTTATCATACTCGATAAGGGCCATAATCGATTATACGCTGATGGTACAAGATCGTATAGATACCATTTCCAGGGACTTATACTGAAGAACAATAGAAGAAACTGGGGAACCTTCTCAAGATACTTTAACGAAGATATGGAGGAAATGAACATTGATATGGCACGCGTTATAAAGCCAGATGGAAGAATCATAAATCTTGATAGAACTAAAATAAAGGTTTCGAAGCCAAAAAGAGGAATGGTATTTTTTGGCAAAGGGAAGGCAGTTTCATTCAGTCTTCCAGGTGTTGAGGTGGGAGATATCGTAGAGTACATATATACCGATAGCATATTTAATCCATGGAATAAAAAAATATATGGTACCTCCTGGTTTTTTGGTGGGGAGGATCCTGTCATAACATCTATTGATTATATAACTTTACCTGATGGAAAACACCTAAATTTTAAACTGATGAATGCGCAAGGTGCTCTGATTGAATCAACAAGCACTGATTCAGGAATTACCTATATATTTAAAATGGAAAATGTGATGCCCCCCATAAAGGAACCACAAATGCCTCCTATGGGTGATATTCTACCCTCCCTTCATACTTCAATCTTTAAGAAATGGGATTATATATTTGACTGGTATGCAAGATTTCAGAAAAAAAGAATGAAAATCACAACGGAAATTCAATCCCTTGTCGATAGCCTTACAGCAGGCGCAAAGACAGAAGATGAAAAAATAGCAACCCTTTATCACTGGGTACAAAGGAATGTTAGATATATCTCCATAAAGGGTGCAGTCTCAAGTGGTGTATCTGGCCACTCAGCGTCTGTAACGCTTAAGAATGGCTATGGTGATTGTACTGACAAATCAATACTTTTCTCAACTATGTTGCATGCAGCCGGTGTAGAGGCATATCCTGTCTACGTACAAACTAACGACGGGCCAACACTTGTAAAATCAATACCCTCATTTTATGGAGATCATTGCATAACAGAGATTTTCCCCAAAAAGGGGGGTCATTACTTTCTTGATCCCGTTTCTACATACGATAGGTATCCATCCTTCGCCTCAATGGATCATGGCGTATGGGCTATTTGTGCTATGAAGAAAAGAATTGACTTCATAGATGTTCCTCCTCCGGTATTAAACCAGAGAAATTATTTATATACTATAAATATTGACCGTAAAGGCGATGCTGAAATTACTTTCCATTCACAATATACGGGGGATATTGAGGCAGCAATCCGTGCCTACTGGGAAAGACTGAAACCAGAGGAGAAAAAACTTCAATTTTCTCAAATGGTAAAGGAAACATCCCCAAACGCAGTTCTTGTTGATTATAGTCTCAAGAATCTTACTGATATTTCGAAGCCTTTAAAAATGAAGATAGTATATAAAATTGACAACTTTCTCGAACAGGCTGGTGATATGTTTATCTTAAGATTGCCTGAGATAAACAGAAGATATACAATGAGAGGAATGGGGCTTACAAATAGAAAATATCCTCTTGTTTATATGACATCTGAGGGTATAAATCATACCTTTGATATTATTCTACCGAAAGGAATGAAGGTCTCTTACTACCCTGAGAGTATAACCAAGAATATGAAAGAGCTCCATTACAGCGGCAGTTATTCCATAATGGGTGATACACTTATTTATAAAGATAGATTTGAAAGGTACGGAAGAAAGATTCCTCCAGAGGATTATAAGAAGTATAGAGAGTATATGGGTGGAATTTCTGACTATGTAAAAAAGCCCATTCTAATAAAAGAGCTTGGGGGTGAAGGATGAAGAAGATATCTGTTCTAGTTCTGTTGTTCATTGGTTCCTGTACATTGCCTTTTACAAAAAAAGCCCCTGTTTATCTTGGGGATATGATTTACCTTAATAGTGGAGAAGAGTATCACTGCTTTGTTAAAGAGATAAATGATAAATATGTTATCGTAGAAACAGCACAGGGTTTGAAGAAGCTGCCTATTTCAGCGGTAATGTCCTTAGACTTACAGAAGAGAAGAAAAGGATACCAATGGAAAAATGTAAATGACATTGATGATCCTGTATTAATCAAGGCATTGAGGACAGATCTTTCTAAATTCAAAGGTATGGGATATATAAATATCCTTACAGAAAAAAAGTTGATCATTCATCCTGATTCTACCTATACCATTATTATGAGAGGAATAAGGGGAATTGTTGATGATAAAGGGAGAACTGCAGGAAATCTTTCTTTCCCCTACTCTTATAGCAATGAAAAATTGTTTATAGATTTCGCAAGGACTATTACATCCGGAGGCAGGGTTCTGCATATAAGAGAGATAGCTATAGAGGATGCTTCTTCATTTTCACAATTTCCTTCCTATGACAATCTCCACAGTAGAAAATTTGCAATGAGGGAGGTAAAGCCCGGTAATTTCCTTGATTATCAGGTGAGAATTGAGGGAAAATATGCAGATAATCTCCCCTTGTTATTTGACAAAACCCTTGCTGATAAAGGGCCTACATTAACTGGAAGAATAGTCGTTCAGTATCCTGAAAACCTGAATGTTGATATATATTACGAAAGAATCGGGAAGCCTAAAATATCATCACAGGTGTTGAATGGGTATAATTATAAGACATTGACTTTTGAAGTGAATAATGTCAATCCTATATTTAATATCCCTATGATGCCTCCAGAAAGTTACTTCTCACCCAGGGTAGTTGTCGGGCTTAAAAATATATGGAAGGATATTTCACACACATTCAAAAAAGGGTTAAATCCTGGCAAAATTAACATATCAGGCAAAAATCCAAAAGAGATATATAGCAGTGTTCTTAAGGGAATAAAATATGTTGAAGTCCCTTCAAACAAATACTCCGTTATACCCAAAAAAGCTACAGAAACAATAAATAACAAATATGGCAATAGTCTTGATAAGGCCTTTGTATTATATACCGCCTTGAAGGAAAAAGGCTTTAATCCCGATTTTATACTTGTTCGTTCGAAATTTTCAGGCCCTCTTGCGGAACGGGTTCCAGTACTCTCACAATTTGATGGTGCACTGGTAAAATATAAGAATGTACTCCTTGACCCTGCGAATGAAAGTATTCCTTTTGGGTATGTAAAACCAAAATATCAGGGAACAAAGGGTTTATCCATTACCAAGGGTGAAATTGTTGATATTCCCTATGTAAGCCTTGATAAAGAGTCTTCAATAACGGATAGGATAATTCATCTTTCCTCGGATGGGAGTGGGAAGGTGAAAGAAATTCTCTCCTTTAAGGGAAATAATGTCCTTTTCTTCCGAAATTGGAAATATCTGAGGAAGGAGGAGAGAAAAAAACAACTTGAGTCTTACATCAATTCTATTCTATCCAACGCCTCGTTAAAGGACTATAAGATTGAGCACCTTGATGATCTAAATCCTGAAATGAAAATCACCCTTAATTATACAGTTCCCAATATCGCCACAAAGGAAGGAAGATATTTACTACTACATATACCGGGAATTAATTATTCTGCTTACTATGTCGGCGCACCGAAAAGGCCATACCCTGTTTTCTATGAAAATCTCAGCCTTGATAAAAATAGAATCATCATCTATCTTCCCCAAGGATATAGGGTTAGATACATACCTCGGGGGATTACATACAAAAGTAAACCAGTAGAGTTTGAATCCTCTTTAAAAAAAACAAAAAGATATGTTGAATACAACGATACCTACACTGTTCAAATGGGTTTAATACCGGTTGAAAAATACCCTGAGTATAGAAAGGGTATAATGAGAATGGCCAAAATACCCAACAGATGGATTATTTTAGAAAAGTAGAGGAGGCATTATGGCAATGCTTGAAATTACAATTATTCCACTTGGAACTGGCTCTACATCTGCCAGCAGATATGTTGCAGATGCATATAGAATAATAAAGGATTCTGGATTTCCATTTGAGTTAACGCCCACTGCAACCGTTGTAGAAGGTAATATTGGTGATCTTTTTGAGATTGCACAAAAGGTACATGAATCCCCTTTTAAAAGGGGCATAAAAAGGGTCGTTACTATGATAAAGATCGATGACAGAAGGGATAAGAACATAACAATGGAATACAAAAAAAAATCAGTTATTGAAAAGGTGAAAGAAAAGACCAGTTAGGGAGGCAGAATGTACGGGAGGTTAAAATGCCCGTACTTCCCTTCACACTTCACGATTTACGCTTCACGGTCTTTTCTATTCACTTCCCACTTATTATGTGATATTCCTTTGATTAAACTTCGTTGGTTATTTAAAATAACTACAAATTTTATTTTCTGTATTGACTACAAATTTAATAATGCTATCCTTTTTAAAAAATAAGGAGGTAATATGTCTGAGAAGTTTCAGAACTACATTAATGGAGAATGGGTAGATGCAGTTTCAGGTGAGACATTTGAGAATAGAAACCCTGCAAATTGGGATGAAGTTGTAGGAATATTCCCCAGTTCAGATGAAAGAGATGTTGCAAGGGCAGCTGCGGCTGCGAAAGAAGCCAAGGAAAAATGGGCGGAATTAACAGTTACAGAGAGGGCGAAGATACTTGGTAAAGCAGGAGATATAATGGTTGAAAAAAAGGAAGAAATCTCGCGACTTATGACAAGGGAAATGGGCAAAATTCTTAAGGAAACAATGGGAGACACCCAGGAAGGTATTGATACTGCCTTTTATGCATACGGTGAGGCAAGAAGACTTTACGGCATAACTACACCATCAGAATTGAATGACAAAATAACATATACAACTGTAAAGCCTATTGGTGTTGCTGGTCTTATTACCCCATGGAATTTCCCAATGGCAATTCCATGCTGGAAATCCTTTCCTGCACTTTTAGTGGGGAACTCTGTCGTTTTCAAACCTGCGAGTGATACACCGGCAACTGCAACAATGCTAGTTCGAATATTTGAAGAGGCCGGTATGCCCAGAGGTGTGGTAAACCTTGTTCACGGAACTGGAGGGAAAGTTGGGGAGGCAATTATAAAACATCCCGATATTGGGGTAATTTCATTTACAGGTTCATCTGCTGTAGGTTCAAGAATTGCAGAGGTCGCAGGAAAGTCCTTAAAGAGAGTTTCACTTGAGCTTGGGGGAAAAAATCCAGAGATTGTTATGGACGATGCTGACCTTGAACTCGCCCTTGAGGGTGTTCTCTGGGGGGCATTTGGAACAACTGGCCAAAGATGCACAGCTACTTCAAGATTGATTCTTCACGAGCCAATTTACAATAAATTTATCGAAATGCTAAGAGAGAGGACAAAGCAGCTTAGGCTTGGCAACGGGCTTGATGAATCTACCGATGTTGGCCCAGTAATTAATGAGGCACAAATGACAAAAATAATGAATTATATAGAGATAGGTAAAAATGAGGGAGCAAAACTCATATTGGGCGGTAAGAGATATGTCAAAGGTGAATGTAGAAAGGGTTGGTTTATTGAACCAACAATTTTTATTGATGTAAATCCTCAAATGCGAATTGCACAGGAAGAAATCTTCGGTCCTGTCCTTTCTGTTCTAAAGGCAAAGGATTTAGATGAAGCAGTGAAAATTGCAAACAACGTCGTCTATGGTTTATCATCCTCTATATATACCACCAACCTCAGAAATGCAATGAAGGCAGTTGAAAAACTCGAAGCAGGTATTACCTACGTTAATGCGCCAACAATTGGAGCCGAATGTCATCTTCCATTCGGAGGTGTGAAAAACACAGGAAACGGACATAGAGAAGGTGGAAGATGGGCATACGAAATTTTTAGCGAAATTAAAACTGTATACATTGATTATTCAGGAAAACTTCAAAAGGCACAGATAGATGTAGACACAAACAAATAATGATACTTACACTTTTTTCTTTATTCACTTTTTTTCTTTCAGGGGATGGGACATTTCCACCCCCTGAAAAGCTTATAGGTATTACATCGGGCACACAGTTAAGTGATAGGACTGGATTTATTGGAGATATTTTCGTCTCTGCGGGAAGAGTTTTTAATATGAAGGTTCTTTACTATAAACCAAACCTGCAAAATTCCTCTCTAAATGTTTATTCATCATTTATGAGGGTTGGTATAGGTTACGGTCATAGATTTAAAGACCTGGCAATGGGCACAAGAATTTTTTTATTTCTACTAACCCAGGTGGTTACAGAAAAAAATGAAAGTGCAGTTATAGAAACCCCTGTTAGGTATAACTCATCGGGCGTACTTTTCTATGTAGGTCAATACTACTATAATTATCTCTTTTCATTAGGTGTTGAGTATAATAGGATAATCCAAAAACCAAGCTTCTATTTTGAACTAAGGAGGCTATTTATATGAAAGAGAAAAATCTACCACCCCCTTTTAAAATCAGATTAATTGAACCAATCAAATTAATTCCGCCTGAAGAGAGAAGGAAAGTCCTGGGTGAGGCAGGTTACAATCCTTACCTCATACCTGCAAGATACGTATACATTGATCTTGTTTCTGATAGTGGCACCTCTGCACTAAGTGTTGAGCAGATTTCTCGCGGAGTAATTGGGGATGAGTCCTTCTCATACCAAAATGGATATTTTGAACTGAAGCAGAAGGTAAGGGAAATATTTGGATTCCCATATGTTCTTCCATTCCATCAAGGCAGAGGGATTGAATCCTGTCTATTTACCGTACTTATAAAAAAAGGAAATATCATCCCTTCAAATACGTTGTTTGAAACGACAAGGGCAAATATTGAAATGAATGGAGGTGAAGGTCTGAATATTCCTGCCGAGAAAAAAGGGATTTTCGGAGGAGACATTGATATCCAAAAATTAGACAATATAGTTAAGGCATCGAATGAGAATATTCCTTTTGTTTTACTTACCATCACAAATAATAGTAGGGGGGGGCTACCCATAAGTATAAAAAATCTCAAATATGTAAGAGGGATTTTGAAGAGATTTAATATACCTATTTTTATCGATGGATCTCGATATGCAGAAAACATTTATTTCAATTGGAAATATGAAATGAAAAAAAGAAAATTAAGGGATGTGTTAAGAGAATTTTTTTCATATTCCGATCTTACATATATGAGTGGGAAAAAAGATGCCCTTTCAACGATAGGCGGGCTACTTATGACCAGGTCAAGAAAAATATACAATAGGCTTGTTGATATCGCAACGCTAAGAGAGGGTTTCCCCTCCCATGGAGGCCTTTCTGATAGGGATATAAGGGTACTCTCGAGAGGAATAGAAGAGTCCATCGACGAATCCTACATAACCTATAGAGTTACACAAGTTCATATGTTTGGTGAAGTTCTCAAAGAGCTGGGTATACCTATTCTTGAACCTATTGGTGGACATGCAATTTATATAAGAGCAAAGGAAATCTACCCGGATGCAGAATTTCCTGCTTTTCTTCTCGCCGGTGATTTATTTATTGAAGGAGGGATTAGGGGAAGTATTCTGGGTGGTGTCCTTTCAAATGCAGGAACAGAAGAATATCTCAGACTTGCTATACCAAGAAGAACATACACGGATGAGCACTTAATATTCGTTTCAGAAATATTAAAAAAAATCTTAGCAAAAAAGAGAGAATGGGATATTACTATATCATATCTGCCGAGAGAAATGAAAATATTTGCTACAAGATTCAAGAAGATAAATAAAAAGAAGCGATAATTTTATCTGCCACTTTCTTCATTCTGTCTGATATCCCCTCTCTATATCTAAGAGAAAATGGTTTTATACCAATCAAATGGACAGAAACATCAATTTTTCCTTTTATCATATAAACAAAGATGGAAAGAGGTAGTCTATGGGTGGAGATAGCAAAATTATCAATTTTTTCTATGGGGATAATTGAAAAATCACCAGGTTTGCCTTCAAAATCCGCAGCATCAAATAAAATTATCGTATCAGGTTCCATTTCTACAATGTTATCAATGAACAGCTCTGGATTTTCTTCCATTACCAACGCAGTAAAATCTTTTGAAAGGGCTCGTGCAATATAATTACCTATACCATCATCTTCTCTCAGATCGTTCCCCAAGCCACAGATAATAGTTTTCCCATTCATAAGTTTTCTTATCCTGTCCATAACACAATAATACAAATAATGGATAAATTTCAAGTCAAAAAAATAACCATTAACACATAATAAAGGAATAAACTGATTGTAATATTCCCTTGCAGTAACAATATATAAGGTCAGCTCTTCTGTTATTCCCTACACAAAATCTCTATTGATACGGATTTTTAGAGGCTAACCCTGAATAAACGATATAGGAAACAGAACATAGTGAGCTACAAAAAACAAAGATAAAAGAGTAAGCCCAAGGAAAAAACGGAAGGCTTGTTGTTAAGAAAAAGCTTATCAGGGACCAAATAGGGATGGTTCGCAAGATAAATTGAAAGCTTTATTGAGCAAATTGGCTTCTTGACAAAAAATTTTTTATGTCTATTATGAAATTACATAATTATAAGGTATATTTTTTGAAATTTGCCCTTTATATACAGAAGGGCTATGAAGGCTAAATTTATGAAACATCTTTTAGAAGAAGTAAAAAATATAAGCCTAAGGATTGATGATTCCTTATTTGAGAAAATGGCAGTGGGAGTTGCATTCCTTGATACAAGAGGCAGATTTATTTATGTGAATTCTGTTCTAAAGAAAATTTTCAATGTGCCAAAGGGGCCATTAGAGGAAAAAAATTTTATTAATTTTGTATCTTCTGATACAGCCAGGACGTTCAAAAAACAAATGGCAAACTGGAAAACTGGTGCTAAAAATATTTTTGAAATTGATACGGTAAACGAGAAGCTTGGTAAGAAACGTATATATATAACAGCAACTCCAAGATTTGATGATAGTGGAAAATACCTTGGAATATTAATTTTATGTTATGCTGTAACAAGGCAAAAAAAGATAGAACAAAAATTAATAGAGTTAAAAGAGCAATTTAAGGCTATACTCAATGCATCGGATGAGATTATATTCTTAAAAGATAAAGACGGACGATATACAGATATTAACTCTGCATTCTCCAGGGCGTTTAAGTTGCCAAGAAATAGAATAGTAGGAAAAACCGACGAAGATTTGTTCCCCCCAGAAGAAGCTAAAAAATTGCAGAAAATTGATAACTATGTCATAAAAAGAAAAAAAACACATAGAAGTAGAGATACTGTTACCGTAAATGGCACAATCCAAATATTCAAAGCAACAAAAGTTCCACTTTTTGATGCAGGTGGAAATGCTATAGGATTATGTGGATTTGCTGAGAATATTACTGAAAAGGAAAAAGCAAAGCAAGAGATAGAAGAACGCCATAAATATCTGGAAAGTGTTATGACTTTTGCACCTGACGCAATCATTACTCTGGATTATCACAACCGTATTATTGAATGGAATCCAGGAGCAGAGAAATTATTTGGGTACTCAAAAAAAGAGGTAGTAGGAAAAGAGATTGATCCCTTAATAACCAATCCCAAGGTATATAAGGAGGCAAATGAGTTTACTCAAGCAACGCTCAAAGGAAAAGAAATAAAGCCTTTAGAATGTATTCGTTTTCGGAAAGATGGTTCGCCTGTAAATGTCATCCTGGCAGGGTCTCCCATAATAAGTGAGAATAAAGTGGTAGGTGTTGTAGCAGTATATACAGATATAACTGAAAGAAAAAAAGTAGAACGCGCCCTCAAAGAGTCAGAGGAAAAATATAGGAATCTTGTAGAACAAAGCCACGACGGAATATATATCTATAGAGGGAGCAGATTTCTCTTTGTCAATGAAAGAGTCAGCAAAATTACAGGTTTTACTAAAGATGAACTCTATCAAATGAATATATGGGATTTGATACATCCTGAAGATAGAAAAAGAATATTTAATATAGGGGAAAAAAGAGAAAAAGGGGACAAAGTACCTGAATTTTATGAAGCAAGGGTAAAAACAAAGGAAGGAAAGACAAAATATTGTGATTTTTCTGTACGAAGAATAATTTTTGATGGTAGGTATGCTGCTATGGGGGTTGTACGTGATATTACTGAATACAAACTAATGGAAAGGGAAAAACAAAAGATTGAAAAATTAGAATCACTTGGTGTCTTTGCAGGGGGTCTCGCCCACGATTTTAACAATATACTAACAGGCATCATCGGTAACATCTCTCTTGCAAAAATGGAAGCAAATCCCAACGATGAAATATACGAATTACTAACTGAGGCCGAAAATGCATCCCAGAGGGCACGAGGTTTAACACAACAACTTTTGACTTTCTCGAAGGGGGGTGCACCTATAAAGGAACTCGCATCAATGAAGGAATTGATAGAAGAATCAGCAAAATTTGTTTTGAGGGGTTCCAATGTCAAATGCAATTTTTATCTACCAGATGATTTATGGCAGGTAGAGGTAGATATTGACCAGATGAGTCAGGTGATAAATAATCTCATTCTTAATGCCGATCAGGCTATGCCTGAAGGTGGGAATATAAATATAAAAGCCGAAAATATACATATACATGGAGATGAAAATTTGCCGTTAAAAAAGGGTAATTATATTAAAATTGAAATAGAAGATAATGGCATCGGCATACCCGAAAAGTACCTATCACGAATATTCGATCCATTCTTTACAACGAAACAGAAAGGTAGTGGACTTGGCCTTTCTACTGTCTACTCGATTATCAAGAGACATAATGGTTATATTACTGCTGTTTCAAGGGAGTGGCTTGGTACATCCTTTTATATTTATCTGCCAGCTTCCCCCAGAAAAGAAAGAACGGAAGTAGAAAAAAAAGAAGATGAATTTATTCTTGAAGGTAACGGAAAGGTCCTCATAATGGATGATGAACAGCTAATAATTGATTCTGCCTCTCGTATGCTCAAAAAATTAGGATACGAGATTACTGGAGCAAAGGATGGTAACACCGCAATTGAATTATACAGAGAGGCAATGAAGAATGGTAATCCCTTTGACATTGTTATACTTGACCTGACAGTCCCAGGGGGTAAGGGAGGACTAAAAACGATAGAGGAACTAAAAAAGATAGACCCAAATGTCAATGCTATCGTATCAAGCGGCTATTCAAATGATTCTGTTTTGTCTAATTATAAAAATTATGGATTTAATGCTATTATCAAGAAGCCTTATAGATATAAAGATCTTGTAAAGGCAATAAAGGTTGCAATTGATTTCCATTCTAAAAGTTAAGTAGTTACATTCACTTACAATTCTGTATTTGCCAAAATGGCCTTTATCAATTGTAAAGGGAGAGGAACATTTTTGGATATTTATGCACTTTATTGACATTCTTTAGTTTTTACATATACTTCCATTATGGAAGAAAAAGAACTTGATCAAGTCAAATCAAGAAAGGAAAAAGTAAAAAAACTAAAAAGTCTTGGGATAGATCCTTATCCATATAAATTTTTGGCTTCTGCCTCCATCAAGGATATAAGGGATAACTTTGAAAGTTATCAGGGAAAAGAGGTTTCTTCCTGTGGGAGATTGGTCTCAAAAAGAATGCATGGAAAGGCGGGTTTTTCTCATATTGAAGATATGTCGGGAAAAATACAGGTATACTTTAAATATGACACACTTGGTGAGAAATTTGATATTGTGAAGCTCATTGATATAGGCGATTTCATCGGTATAAAGGGGCAGGTTTTCAAAACGCACACAGGGGAAATAACTATATGGGTAAGTCATATAGATATTCTTG
>Ga0114934_10001969_pt1 | contig 13297 bp, 14 predicted proteins | sample 4SBtaG_2_FD_99695 | JGI IMG/M metagenome (GOLD analysis project Ga0114934, IMG submission 99695) | Deep subsurface microbial communities from Kolumbo volcano to uncover new lineages of life (NeLLi) - 4SBTROV10_white metaG | ecosystem: Environmental > Aquatic > Marine > Volcanic ... | reverse complement strand
TTTTAATTATTTGTTTTAACTCATTATATTCTCGTAGCGATATGGTAACTGTCTTTTCGATTTCACAAAGTAAAATAACAAAACATGAACTTTCTAAAAAATAGTTTTTAATTATTCACATTTGGTTGTTAATTTCGCTGCTGAGTAGTAACAAAAAATTTATATTTGTATAAATTTTAGGAGTCCGATGACCAATGTTAAAAACAGAGTGACTTACAAAAACCAAATACTTAAATAAAATTAAAATGTATAAAGAAATTACAATTAACAAATTGTTTGATGAAGTTTCACGTGTGAAAGGTTTTATTATAGCAAAAGGGTATGATAAAAAACAATTAATTGATCTTGGAACAATGCTTAAAGAAAGAAAAGGTGGGATTGTTGAAATTAATTGGCTTGATGGAGCTGATTCAGGAAATTACCCATCTTTTGAATCATTAAGAATGAAACCAAGATTTGTGTTAAAAGATGGTGAAATTAGATCAAAAACAGTTGGATTAATTTTTCTTCAATCAGAACCTATAATTCTAATTGTAGAGAACTTCAATATATTAAGTAAAGAAGACCAACAAAAATATGTTGAACGGCTTTGTAAACAAGAGAAACATGACTATAATACTCATTATTATCTTCATGAGGATAGTATTGTAGTACTTGGAATCAGAGAACAAGACGAAATGCCTAAAATAAGTTACAAATTACAAGTAAGAAGTTTGATGTGAAACCAGCATATAACAGTGTAAAAGATAGATAAACTGTCATAGGAGGAATACAGTGTTACATCGTTCACACACAAAACGTCATATTTATATGCCGAGGGGTCGTTTATTGTGCAAGGCATAGTATTGTAGGATAATTCTGATAATGAGTTTATAGCATTCAAACTGTTTGTGATCAAATCGAATGATGAGGATATGCTTATCGGAAGTACATTTTCGATGGATGTTATGAAACATAAGATTTGTGATTGAGGAATGTGTAGGTTTGTGGGATGCTGGTAGTTATTTAAGAAGAAATTTTTTATCATTGATAAATATAAAAAATAAGAAAAATGGCAATAAGACTTTGGGTTCATTGTAATTGTTTAAAGCATGGAAAATACAAGCCATTACCAAAAGAAATAAATTCTTTTGTAAAAATAGAAGATAATAGCTGTTATTTTAGTTATCCCGAAACTAAACCAGATCAGCTACCTACAGAGGAGATTGTGGATAGATACGAAAAAGAATGGATTATATTTCAAGATTGGAAAAACAATGCCTGTAAGCATGGAAATAATTTTACACTAGAAGAAATTACAATCGGACAATGGAGCCTTAATGTTCTAGATTATGCATTGAGCAAATTACCAAGTGGATATAATGATTTGCAGGCTTTAGATTCATTTTATATTAATCTTAATGGTGAAATTTATGAAACATCGAGCGATAATGGTCTTTTCTCACCTTTAGAGTGTAAAGAGTTTATTTCTGACATAAAAGGCTTTAATAAAAAAGTCAAAACCAGCCAACTATCGATGGTATGTATAGAAGATTGTGACAACAATTACGAATTCCAGAAAACAATTGAAGGTCGATTGAAGTGGCTCGCGGGGTATGATAAATTCACATTAAAATTTGATGAAAACGGTTTCATAATCTTGCGAGATAATAGAGATAATGTTTATGAGGATGATGTTATTTTTCGATCAAAATATTTTTCTCAAAAAGAAACAGCAGAAATTAATGAGGAAGGAATAACGCGTTGGAAAATTATCGATATTGAATCGGGCAAAGAATATCTAACCGATGGTGAGCATTTAGAATACCGAAACCAAAAAAAGGCAAAACAAAAATGGATTATACCTGATCGTATAAAGGTTAAAATACGTAAGGCAACTCCAGCTGATTTTGAATATCTCACAAAACCATTAGAAGCTGTCTTTTCTGCTTCTGTACGTTCTGGTAATTTTGTATTTATAGGGTAAATTTCAGACTTTAATTGTCGTCTTCTTCAGAAACAATAGTATTCATTAATTTTAGTTCATAACCAATATTAGATCAACTATTAAATGATGGTTATGTCCTTACGATAAAGTAATAATGATTGGAGTAATACCTTATAAATAATGAAATTTCGTAGTTCCGTTTCACTCTATTCGAAATGATAACATTGAACTGATCTTGTGGTATCCCCTTTGTAAAACAGCGCTAATGTAGACATTTCTCTAAATTTATTTTATTATGTTGATGATTATGTGATATTGATTTATTGGAAACTCTCGTACCTCGAGTTTCCAATAAATCAATATCATTCAGCCCTTCTTCTAATTTAAATTCCTATTTCCTCCTAGAGCCAAAACAACGTTTAATTACCAAACCTATACGCTTATTTATAAAACCTGCCGTTAAATAATCCAGTATTTGACCCAAGGAGTTATCCAAGTATTTTTACAATCATATTTATGGCGTAACCCGAAAAGCCTTTAACAGAGTAGGGAATTATTAAAACTTTTTATCATGAAAAAAGCGTATAAAAAAGTGAAAGTGGTTGCTAAAAACAACCCGCAAGGTTCTTATGTGGCAGGGTGTCCTACGGACAAAAATTACGGGTCCAATTGTAAAAGTTGCGAAAGAACTTCGTAAATGATCTTAAGGCATCCCTAGAAATGGGGATGCTTTTACAATATTTACTATTGAATAAAATTTAGAAATATGGAAAAGAAAGTTAGAGTATTTAATAAAAAAGATTTGGAAAAAGTAAAACGAAGGTGTGATGAACTTAATAAAGATTTTAAAGTTGTTAGCGAAGACGAAGTTGTTATTATAGGTGATGATTTAGAAGGAATCATAGATGAAATCAAAATGAATAGACTTGGCGAAATTATTGATTAAAATGGCAAATAAGTGGATAAAATTAACGAATACTACTTTCATTCGCAATAAAGGGGAGTTTATTTATTTCTATAATCAAGTAAATAATAACGAGCGGTATTATGAAAAAGAAAGTGGTGATTTTATAAACACGCTTTCAAAAGAACCTCGTAAAATTGAGGGTGCCATTGATGAAATAGTGATGGTTTACGATGTGGACAAGATTATTTTAGAACAAGATTATTTAGAATTCATTGCTGATTTAGAACAAGATGGTTTTGTAGTAATTGGCAGCACAGTTGAAGAATTAAACAAGAAAGAACCTATTTTTACATATAAAATTTGGGATAATTCATTATTGAATAAAAAAGATTTAAAAAGCAATAATGCAAAAGCAGTTGATAATGGAAACCAAATACCCACTAGTATAGATATAAGAAATGAATTATACATAGAAAATTTATACATAGAAATAACCAGGCGTTGCAACGAACATTGTGTGCATTGTTATATACCGGAAGAACAACGAAGAAGTGGCTCTTTTATGCTTTTAGATGATGCAAAAAACTATCTTGATCAGGCAAAAGAATTGGGTGTTTGGCAAATTAGTATTACAGGAGGCGAGCCTTTCTTACATCCGCAAATAGCCAAAATATTGGAATATGCCCGTAAAAAGGACTTTATTATTTCAATACTAAGTAATTTAAGTTTACTTAAACCTCACCATATACCCTTATTAAAAAAAGTAATACCAAGTCAAATACAAGTTTCGCTTTACAGTTTAAATCCGGAAGTCCATGATTCCATAACCGGATTAACAGGCTCCTTTAATAAAACAATGGCTTCGCTCAATATGTGTATTGATAACGATATTCCTGTACAAGTTAATTGCCCAATTGTTAAGCAGAACAAAAACGATTTTACACAGGTGCTGGATTGGGCCAAACAATATGGAATAAAAGCCAACACCGATTTTTATATTATGGCACAAACTGACTATAGTTTAAAAAATTTAGAAAACACTTTGCCAAAAAAGGATGTTAAAAAAGTTTATTACACTTTGTTAAAAAATGATGATGAATTGCGAAATGGAATACTTGATTCGTTTAACAATAGCAGCAAAGAATTATTAAACACCGAACAGCATATTTGCGGTGCAGGTAACAATACATTGTTTATTTCGGCAACCGGAAAAGTAAGCCCCTGTGCCACATGGCAATCTTTTGAACTGGGTGATTTAAAGCAGGATTCATTATCCGATATTTATTACCATAATACTGCAATAAAAAAACTCAGAAATATTAAATACAAGGATTATCCCGATGTGGTAAAATCACCTTACAGAAGTTTTATTAAGGTATGCCCTGCCCATAATGCCAATACACATAAAGGAGATTATAAACTAATGCCAAAAGGTGTTTTTGAAAATGCGCAATTACAATACGAAGCCGCAAAAGAGTTTTTATAATAATAAATGAAATAAAAAGATGAACGATAAATTATTGGTTCGGCTTACAAAAGACAGTTTTGTTCGCAATTACAGTACACATGGTTATATTACCAATCAATTAACAAAAAACGACAGGATATTTAACGAGACCGGAGCCGATTTTTTATCAGTAATCACACGTACACCTGTAAGCATTAACAATTTGGTAAATAAACTGCTTGAAATTTATGAAGGAGCCAGCAGCGATGAAATACAAAATGATTTTGTGGCTTTTGTTAGTGAACTGGAATTGGAAGGATTTGTACTTACTGCTTCTACAAGTGAAGAAATAGATAAAAAAGAGCCAACTTTTACATATCAGAATATAAATGTTAAAACAAACAAAAAATTCTTTTCAGATGATTTTGAATCAGAAGGAACTTCCGAATATATATATGATAAACTGATTTATGAGCATCAACTAAGCAGCCTAACCATTGAGTTGACCAAACGTTGCAATGAAAGATGTGTACATTGCTACCTGCCCAACAGCCAAAAACAAGCAGGTAAAACTTTGAATATAAATATGGTAAAGCGCCTAATGGACGAAGGTAGAGAAATGGGATTACTGTCAATTACCTTTACAGGTGGCGAACCATTTTTACATAAAGATATTATTGAAATACTGGAATATGCCCGTGAAAAGGATTTAATGATTTCTATATTAAGCAATCTAACACTGTTAGACAAAAAGTATATTGCATTGCTTAAGAAGATAAATATCTCAATGATACAGGTTTCCTTGTATAGCCTTGTTGCTGCTACTCACGATTATATTACCCAATTACCCGGATCTTTTGAAAAAACAATGCGTTCAATCAAACTGTTGCTGGAAAACGATATTCCGGTAAGTATTTCTTGTCCTGTTATGCAATATAATTATTTACATTACAAAGATGTTTTGAAATGGGCAAGGGAGCACAGAATTAGTGCTAGTACTGATTTGGATTTGTCGGCTCAAACCGATTTTAATGAAGAAAATTTGCAGCATGGTACTACCAATGAGCAATCAAAAGAACTGTTGAAAGATATGCTGGAAGAAGATAAAGAATGGCAGAATATTTTACTAAACGAATATGCCAAAGGAATAGAAACTAAGGCTGACGGCAATCAACCTCCATGCAGTGTGGGAAACGATAGTCTGTTTATATCTGCTGAGGGTTACACCTACCCCTGCCCGAGTTGGCAATCGTATAAAATTGCTGATTTAAACCAAACTTCATTAAAAGATACCTGGAACAATAATGAAAAGACCAATCACTTAAGAAAAATTAAGCGAAAAGACTTTCCTGAACACATGAATTCAGAATATCGTGAGTTTACAAACATCTGTATGGCACGTAATGCCAACAACAATAAGGGCGAATATATGAAGATGGATAAAAAAAGTTTGGAAGTTGCTAAAATAACCAAGGAATTAGTGGATGAATTTGTTGAAAAAAATAAAGTGAAAATGGAATAAGATTTAATTAAAAAAGACTATTTATGGTTAAATTAGATCTCCCACTTTAACATGGTGTTTCATCCATTTTTTTAGATAATATGTTTTATGAATATTCTCTTTATAGGTTATGGCATGCTAGGTGATCATATTGTTTGCTTAAGGAGTTTGGAATTGCTGAAAGAAAAGTATCCGCAATCAATAATCACCTATGTTGGCAACCCTACTATGGTAGAGATTGGGGTTCAATATGGCAATAATATTATTGACAAAGTACTTAATATTGAAAGTTGTCAACTGAAGGCATATACTGATAATCAGGCTTATCACTCCGTTTTTTGGGATGCTGTTTTTGAGGAATCCAACCTCATCATTAACCATAAAATGGACAGTAATGGATATTTTTCAAAAAATATAAGATCAAAAGGTTTCCGGTGGATTAGAAAAAAAGAGCCAGAAATAAAAATTGATGCAACGAGTAAAATACTATTACAAGATGAAGTGAAGGATAAAAGTCGTAATGCTTACGCACAGGTTGGTGAGTTAATAGAGTTAATAGGCCTTACTACCAAAAGTTGGCAATCAAGTTTAGTTGTAAACAAAGAAAAAAAAGAAGAGTCATTAAATCACATTTTTAAAGTTTTCACTAAAAATAATAAGAGGCTAATTGCTTTTCACCCTGGAAGCAGCATAAAGGAAAAAAATTATTCATTAGAAAAATGGGGGAAAGTAATTAATAATTTACTAAGTGAAATAGACGCTAAACTATTGATTTTTGTAGGACCTAACGAAAAAAAACAAATAAAAGAGATTACAAATTGTTTTTCTGAGGAAAGTTATATGATAATTCAAAAATCATTAATTGAAAGCATTTCTTTTTTGAGCATATGTGATATATTTTTAGGTCATGATACTGGATTTGCACATATAGCAGCATCGTTAAAACTACCGTCAGTATTGTTGTTTGGTCCTGCATCATCAAAAATCTGGAAGCCTCCAATTAGAAAGACACGTATAATATTTTCTGACGACCTATCTAAATTGGAACCATATGAAATAACTAGTTTTATTAAGAATGAAAACATATTATGAAACAGCATGAGCTCATAAGTAAGATTACAGATATTCACACCCATTATGGTCACTTCGGAGGACATGAATACACTCCCGAAGAGGTTATGCAAAAGATGAAGAATATTGGTATTAAAAGTTATGCCATAATGCCGGCAATTCCCATCAATGATGATGATCACATTCCTGACAATCATGGTGTGCTGCAATTTGTTAAAAATAAAGATGCAAAGGTTATTCCTATTTTAATGACTTCGCCTAAAATGATAAAAATTGATCCACTATTCAATAAAGTCAGTGATATTCCTTATAAGATTATTAAAATCCATCCGTATGGTCATAATTGGGGTCTTTATCCTGATTTAATTGAAATTATTTTAAAACATGCACGATTAAAGAAACTGCCGGTAATGATACATACAGGATATGATGAATCAGAGCCCAAAAATTTTGAATCATGGTTTAAGCACTATTCTGACATTAAATTTATTCTTGCACATGGTAAACCACCAGATCAAGCAAAAGAGATGTTGGATGCATATTCAAATGTATGGGTAGATATATCATTTATGGATATAAATGGCATAGGCTTAATTTCTTCTAAAAAGAATAATGATCGCATTTTATTTGGAACGGATATTCCTATTACAGAGTATTTTTTGAAAATTTCTTCCGAAGAATATTTCAACAATAGATTAAATGAACTAGTCGATCATTTTGGAACTGAAACTATATTGAAATGGGGTAAAAATAATATTGAGAAAGTGTTGGGTAATGACAATACGGTAAATTAATAATGAAGTTGATTCACTTAAAACAAAAAAGAGGCAAATGAAATTTCTAGAATCGATAATTTTATTTGTTAATATGCTTTTATGGTTAGTAGGAGTTGTTTTTATGTTCTTTATAGCCTATCAGTTAGCACTTGTTGTTTTATTTTGCTTTTTATTGTTTCTTGTCTTTTATTATAAGGCCGAGTATTTTATAATCAGCAGGCTGGATAAATTCGTTGATAGTGAATGGCAAATATTCAGGGTTAAACTTGCTTGGGCAAATGGTCAGGCGATATTAATTCTAATAATTATTTCTTTAATCGTGGGTTCATTTTTAGACAAAACCTAAGTTTCCCTTGCAAAAGTATATTTATCTTCTTTTCCTCATCGCTTATTTAAAAAATCAAGCGTTAAATAATTGCTGATTGTGCAGTCTGTTATTTTTATGAATTTTGAAGAAAGTTCAAATTTGAAATTAAAAGCAGAATCATGAAAACAATTAATTATCTGCTAATACTGTTATTTGTGGTTAATATTATTAGTTGTAAATCAAAGAAGGAAATTGCAAAAACCACAAATTCAACAGAAATAAAACTTCCGTTTGAAGGAAAGCAATATCAAACTGATAAAAACTATTTCAGGTCGGTGCAAAGTGGCATAAGTTCTGATGTGAATACTGCAAAGGAAATTGCAATGATGAATGCCAGGTCAGAAATTTCATACAGCGTAAAAACAATTTCCAAAAATGTAAGTGAGATTTATACAAAACAAATTGATGGTGACCATGGTGAAGATTTTGATAGAATATCGAGGCAGGTTTCCAAAGAAATACTTACCAATATAGTTGTGGCAGACCATAAAGTGTTACAAAACAATAAAGACGGCAAATATACCTATTGGATAGTTGTTGAAGTGAAGAAAGAAGATGTAATCACCAACATTAGCAATCAGGCAAAAAAAGATAATATTAAGTTTGATAAGTACCAGTTTCAAAAAATATTTGATAAGGAGATGGATGAGTATCAGAAATCTCAAGCAGATGTTTCTAAGCAATAATAATGAGAAAATCATTTATTACGCTAATGTTAATTTTGGTCTCCGGTATTGCATTTTCACAATATTTCGTAAAAGAATACACTTATAATGCGAGTGAAAATGACAGTAAACTAGATGCCAGGGGATATGCATTAAGTGAGGTAAAAAAACTCCTGATTGAAGAATTGGGGGTATATATTAGCACAACAACCAATCTTACTGTTAAAGAACAAAATGACATCAATAAAATAATTTATAGTGCAAACACTCAAACCATTTCGGAGTGTATAACACAAACAAAAATTCTTGATGAATCGTGGGACGGCGAATACTATTATATCAAAGTTCAGATATATGTTGATAAGAAGGATTTCTTACGAAGGCTTAAGAAAATTTCAAAGGAAGAAAGTAATATTTCCACTACATCATCTAAATCCAAAGAAACAACAGAAACAAAACCTCCTGATCAACTGGCATTTTACGGCTCGTTTGATTTGGGCCTCCATAAACTTAATGATGATAATTTTGAGGACAACATATCAATTTTGGTTGGGGTTAAACTAGGATTACTTATCAACAAACATATACTGTTAGGCTTGTATGCCAATATAAACACAGAGCAAAAGTATAATGATTATTTAGACAGATATTTAAGATACAGCGACGGAGGTTTCTTTTTTGGAGCCAGATTCTTCCGGAACTTCCCTCTGCAATTATCGGTTCCGGTAAAACTAGGAATAGGGGGCATAAAATATTTTGACAATACCTGGACAATCGTAGAAGAAGACAACGACAATTATTTTGTTTTGGAACCGGGTGTTGAATTGGATTTTAATGTTATAAAGTCCTTTTACGTGGCCTTAGGTGCCAGTTACAAAATGACCGATGCTATAAGTTTAGCAGATACACCTAATAATATTTTAAATGGTTTTGCTATTAATTTATCGTTTAAAATAATTGTCGATAAATTTTAATACGAAATTCAATAGTATATAAATATCTGCTTTAAACAATGATGTTCATGAGGTAATGGAATATTCAATTATTGTGGAGATTGCTATCCGTTTAAAATTACATAAAATTATTCTATTTTCAAGTTTTTCTGCAGATTGTTGTATTGCGTGGGCAAGAAATTGCTCTTTTGTTTTCAAAATTCCACTGATAAAATTAAACAATTTTTCAACTTAACCAGTGGTCTGATTTTTGGGGAGTATAATATTTGTCCACCGTCTTTTCTCAAATCAAATTACGAATAATTGCATTTATCATGCGTTTATTTAAAAAACCTGCCGTTAAATAATCAAGTATTTGACCCAAGGAGTTATCCAAGTATTTTTGATGTCATATTATTGGCGTAACCCGTAAAACCATTAAGAGTAAGGAGTTAAATTAGTTTGTGAAAGTGTTAACCAAAATAAAGGTCTATGAAAAATATTATTGCAATATTATTAAATAGCAAATAAACAATTAATTATATCATGGAATATTCCTTCAACAATAATTTAAAAATTGAAAAACTATTATCAGCAGTTTTTCCGGAATTCTGTAATAATATAAACTGCAATATTAATATTACTTTTTCCGATGAGATTCCACCAATTTTTCTTGAGAATGATAAATTTCAAGGAAAAGAGAAAAAAAAGTTACATGAGTATCCCATTGACCTGTTAATGGGTGCTTATTATCCTGAATCGAGAAGTATAGTTATTTATTTACAAGGGATAAACATGTTTGTAAATGCTGAAGGTTGCAATTGTAACTACGAGAATGTTTTAATGTTAGTTATTCTGCACGAAATAGGTCATTTTTGGTATCACCATCTTGGCAATACCTATACATATACAGAGAACACTAATGTTCAGGAATGGATTGCCCAGTCGTTTGCGTTTCTTGTGATGAAAGAATATAAGGATATCAAAGAATGTATGGAAGAACTAAGCAAGCATCAACCAATAAAATATCAAACTTACAACGAGATTACTCCTATAAGTGTTAAAGAGTTTCTTGATAGATTATTAGAAAGAGAGGATGATCTAATAGGCCATGTAGGTATGCTTGAAGCTTGTTTGAAATATAATTGTTAATATTTTGTTACTTATTAACTTAACTAATTCAGTCTGGTTTTATAGGGGGCTTAGACAGTTTCTTCAATTCGCTCATGACCTACTTTCGCCATCCAGACATTAAATGGTTCCGCTTTTGGTGAGGGTATTGATTGTATAAGTCGTAATAATTGCACTGTGTCTGATACATCAGTTAGTCTAATTTTGCCATCAACTGCCAATAATTTCAAACGGGTACAATTTGTAGCCACTTCAAAATTAGCCAATCTTTTTTAGTCTGACTTTTTATTTGGAAAACTGATTTTAATATGGATGCCAACGGTGGCAATATGAAAATGCTGGGCATTTTAAAAAACCAAACTTTAAATTTACTACACAGTTCATTTAATATTAAACTGCTCATATTTACCACTTTCAGCCCATTTTTTATTGCAGGTTACCAAACCTGTTTTTCTGCTAACTCTTGCTGTGTGATGTAACAAGCATACTTATTAGCTGGTTTTGGTTATGAGTATGCCAGGGCGTCATGCCAATATGTATATTTTGCGTGTGATAAACAAATTATTTTTTCGATTTCGTTATACTAAATGTATTTTTTTGAACTTCTGTTTTAAATCCATTGTGATTAAAATCGGTAATATGTACTGTTTCATCAAGAGATATTGTCCCCGTGAATTTTTCTATATTCCCAAATGCATTAATTAATACAGTATAATTTGATGTTGTAGGGTATCCGGAATTATCCCAAACATAATGATGAACATATACTCCATAATTACCATTTGGGGCTTCATTTTCTGGCCAATAAATATTTTCAGGTCCATATCCGTCAATATCATCAACATCTAAGTCCCCACCTGAATTAGAATAAGGATGATTCCAATATATTTCTTCATCGTTGGGATCGAAAACATGAAGGTCTAAATCAGCGGTATTATCCCAAGTTAATGTTATTTGCACATCTCCATAACCATATTCTAAAGCTCCTTCCAATATTTGTATATCATCTTGCCTATTTTCAATTTCTTCTTGATGATCTGCCCATTCACTTAAAGCTCCTGATGATAGATCTGACAAACAACCAACAGGGTCTCCTGAACTACAAGAAACTGCTGTAGATGCTAACCCATATTGATTTGTAAAGTCGGTAAATCCATTATGCACCTCAAAATCGTTTTGCATAACATCAGCAGTTAATCCCAACAGAAAATTTCCACATGTCCACAATGCAACCGGTGTAGCAATGCCTGAACTTCCAATTGCCGCTGCTACTGATAAAGCGCAAGGAACACCGGCGGCAACTCTGGATGCTCCACGAATAACGTCACTCCAAGCTTCAGTACTTTTTCCACCTATACATTGTTGAGCATCCCAATCGTAATCCGTTTCAAGTTCTCTAAAAACTTTAACTTCTCCATTTGGAAACACAACCCCCAAATCCACTTTGTTACCATTAAAATTACGAAATAAAAATATGTAATCATCAACTACTACTTTATCAATTTTTCCATTGTCTATAAAAATAGAATAGTCTTTATTGGCTTCGGATGAATGAAACAGTACAGCTTCCGGGGAACTACTATTTTTTGCTTTTACAAAATAATAATCACTCTTTCCTAAAACCATATAATCCCATTCAGATTCCTGACTAATATTGATAACGCTTAAATCAGGAGGATCAGGTTTTTTTTCATTGCCATTGTCTTTTTTGCAACCCGTGTAAAGTGAAAACATCATTAAAACGAGGGTAAGAAGGTAGAATTTTTTCATAGTTTAAAAGTTTAATTTTGCATTTAATAAATAATTTCAATGGTATTAATATTTTGAATCTTTTGATTACTCATAATCCAGTATTCGTAATACCTGATTATAGGTAATTGTTTATGTGTGTTCAATGTCTTTAAAAGTTATTGTATTCATTGTGCTCTATATTATTTTCTGTCATTTATTTCAGTTTTTATTTAGCGTTGGCAAAAACCAAATGTGTATAAATGCGCGGTGATCATCGCCTTGTTGCTAAAGGGATACTGCTATGCACCGTTGCCATTTACACCAATTACTTTCAAATAAAAATCAGAGCTTAATTTTACGATAATTTCCCTGTTAAACACTAATTTGGCAATGTGTTTAGCTGAAAATGTATGGAATTCTTATTCCACCAATACCATAAATTATTTTAATACTATTTTATTTTAAGCTCCTGCTTTCTAATATCTTCAATCCACTTTTGATATGAGAAATCTAGGGTGCCATCTAATTTAAAAGTAGGTTTGGACTGGCTAATCATTTTGTCATATTTATCATTGATACGCTTTTGCGCAAAGATTTCATTTTTTAATTTTTCTTGTTGCATCCGAAACTTAAAATCATCCGGTAATATTGAATATTTATCTTTCATTGTATTTTGATATTATTTAATAGTGAATCTCTCTTTTCTATTTTTTGATTTCCTTAATTGTTGGTGATAATAGTCGAATATTCCAACTTTTATAAACTTGGGCTCTCCACCATTTTTTTTTGCCAGTTCATTTGCCATCTGCAACATAGTTAAGCACCCTGAACAAAGATTACTT
>Ga0114934_10001967_pt1 | contig 13302 bp, 14 predicted proteins | sample 4SBtaG_2_FD_99695 | JGI IMG/M metagenome (GOLD analysis project Ga0114934, IMG submission 99695) | Deep subsurface microbial communities from Kolumbo volcano to uncover new lineages of life (NeLLi) - 4SBTROV10_white metaG | ecosystem: Environmental > Aquatic > Marine > Volcanic ... | reverse complement strand
TAAGATGCTAGGAAGTCGAGGCGGCCGCGACGATGTAGTACTCAAGTACGTCGAGGAGCAGGACGCCGATGACTGACAACGCAGATTGCGTCGTCCCGACGGCGCCGGCAGGGGCCATAAGATAAGGGGGCGGGCGGACGATCATTTACAGTGAATTAGAAAAGCCCCCGCCCGAGTCTTTGAAAAAGACGAGTCACGGCGTGGTGCAGAGGTGGAAAACGCTTGCGGTTGGAAACTCTGGCACCCGCCCGATTAGGCCTGAAAGGCAGAGGGCGGGGGGCGCAACACGTGCGGCCCTTAAGGTGGGATAGATGGCAATTTCTCTCCTGGCTTGCTTTTTGACTGTTGCAAAAGACTACATGGTCCTCAATAACTTCCAAATCCGTTTTCATAAACACCGGCCGGTTTAACTCCGGGCAGCCCGGCGATGAAAGCCTCAGAGCTTCAGCCAGAGAGTGGCTTCATGAACATCGTTGAAGATGGCCGTCTTTTCGCCTATCTCCTCAGCGAGGAGCTGATAGCGCATGGCGTGTACGACAACCTTAAGGTCCAGAGCGACGATGGCGAGCTTCCGGGCAACGAGCTTCTCTGGATTCTGCTTTTCCATTTCGAGGGCGGTGTCAAAGTTGTAGTCCTCGAGGTCGAGGTCTTTACTCCGAACCCGTGATGCGTCGTAGAGGGTGACGTGGCCGGACCGAACCCGGCTATCCTTTTCCATCGCTTTCAGTACGTTTAGCACGTCGTCGGTCGTGACCCTTCCTTCGGCCCTGATGTGGACGAAGGCGCCATCGTCCTTTACGGTGTAGTTTATCGGCATCTACCCTCCGGTCGGATACCTATCAACCCGCTACTCATGAATAGGCAGCCCTTCATGTGCGCCTATTCGTCGACTTCCGGAAACCCATCAAGGACCGCGTTCAGCAACCGCTCCTTGCGCTTGGGCCTACGAGCTTTAGTGTGGCACACCTCGTTCCCGGGAATTTTTAACCTGTTTTTGAGAACCCTGAAGACCAACGAAGCTTCTTCCTCTTTAAGTTCGAGATTCACGGCAACCTCCCCCGGAATAGAGGCGGACGACACGGGTATCCGCATCTTCCGGTATCCTGGCTCCTCTATTGAATATAACGCCTCCGCGAGTGGGAAGCAATTTTCCGGTTGCGATGCGTGTTCGATCAGGCCTCGATGGCACTGAAGAGACCAAGAGACATCCAGTCCCTGAAAAGAGAAAAGATCACGGCTGGATCCGGGTTCTCCGCAACCGCGAAAGCTGCAGAGAGTGCATCCCCCAGCTTTTCTCCATCGATAATGGACCCAAGCAGCGCGTAGCCGGCGTTGTCGAGCTTTATCGTCTGGACCTCCCAGCGACGGCGGAAGACGGCGAGAAAGGTCTTCTTCGCCTTCGGCGCCGGCAGGGACTCTGCGGCGATGTAGGCATCGTTTTGGAGTGTGACGTCCCAGTCCATCTCAATGAGGCGGAGCGCCATGATCGGTCGAAAAACGGCCGAAGCGATGGCATCCTGCGATAGTCCTTCAAGCTCACCAGCCCCGATAACCGGCGAAGAAGTATCGTTGAACACTTCCGTAACCGCAGCCTCGAATTTTGCGAGGTCGGCGAGGAAGGCGGGGGCGTCGCCAATCTCTTTTTCCTTCAGGAAGGAGGGAAACTCGTCTCCGAAGCGGTCGAGGGTGTAACTGGTGGATGGGTACGCGCCGGAGTAGTCCCTTACCAGCTCCTGGAAGGCTTTTTCGCCCAGGAAGACCGCCGTTATCGGGAAGTCTGTTTCAAGCGTTTCCCCCATCCTTAGCAGGTACATCGAATGGTAGACGCCGACGCATTGAAGTGGCGTCATCGTGCGGGAAGCCTTGATAAAGTCCCCTACTCTCCGCGCCGGGATTTCGGCTTCCGCAGACCGGGAGGCAAGGGCGCTTTCAATGTCGTCCGGATGAACTATGACCTCGTACATCCAACGCTGAAGCTTTTCCAGTGGTATGGCGTTTTGGCTCTCAAGCCGCATTGGACGCCTCCTTTTCCTTCCATGAACGGGCCTTTTCAGACTCGGCGAGGAGTACGCCCAGATCGGGAATCGAAGCATCCCACTCGATCAGCGTGGCCCTCGAACCGATCTTCCCGAGGGTATGGCCAAAGAGTTCCCACACCGGGTCAACGACGTGGTCGGAGTGGGTGTCGAGCAGGTGCGTTCCCATGTCGGTGTAGCCGGCCAGGTGGTACTGAAAGACGCGGTCGGCCGGTACGGCGTCTATGTAGGCAAGGGGGTCAAAAGAGTGGTTGAAAGCGCTCACGTAGACATTGTTGACGTCGAAGAGGATTCCACAATCGGCCTCCTCCGCCATCCTTCCGAGAAACTCCCACTCCGTCATAGACGAATGGGCGAATTCGAGGTATGTGGAAGGGTTCTCAAAGGCCACGGGCCGCCCCAGGAAATCCTGAATGGTTTTTATCCGTTCAACCACGTGAGTCAGAATCTCTTCCGTATAGGGAAGGGGAAGCAGATCGTGGGTGTTTTTATTGTTTACGCCGGTCCAGCAGAGGTGGTCGGAAAGCCATCTTGCACCGGTTTTTTCACCCAGCGCCTTTACCTTTGCGAGGTAATCGAAGTCGATCGGGTCTGTGCTTCCAATCGACATGGAAACGCCGTGCATAACCACCGGATAACGCTCCGCGACAAAATCAAGCACATGGGCGGCGTACCCGTTCGTGTCGAGATAATTTTCGGTTAGGATTTCGAAAAAATCGACCTCCGGTGGATTTTCAAGAATTTCTGAAAAGTGAGGACTCCTCAGTCCGATTCCGACTCCCAGGTCTTTTGATCCCCATCGGTTGCTTTTCATCACAAACCTCCCGGGGACCCGGATCGTTCCGGGCCCCCCTGGAATTGTGCTACTGCTTCTTTTCTTCGGTCTTTTTTTCGTCCTTCTTTTTGGTGTCGGCCTTTTTATCCTTTTTCTTCTTTGTCATTCCTTTGCAGGAGTTTTTGGCGTCCTTGGCCTTGACTTTTTTCTTGCTGTCGTCGGTCTTCGCGCCGCATCCGCCCTTACCGCCGCATCCGTTTCTCATGACCCGCGAGTTGTCCGAACTGGACGTGCCCGTTGTGCTGGAAGAAGCTCCGGTTACTACCCCCGATGCTCCGGCAATGAGTCCCGCTATCGCGGCGTTAAGCACTATGGCTTTTAGTTTCTTGGTCATTTTCGTATCCTTTCTCAGGCTTGATCGCCTTTTGGAGGGAGCACACGCTCCCGTATCACCGTTTGAGTTCCGTCTGTCCGACAACCGGAGTTGTTCCTTTCCCGATGTCTCTCTTTTCCGGAATGATTGCGATTTCTTCTCTTTCATGACTCTATCGCCCTCCCTCGAGTTTGAGGATAAACTTCCTCCTGAACAGCTGATCGACGCTGGCCGACCCAGCCCCGTAGAAGATGAGCCAGAGAAGGAAGAGTAGAAAAGTGAAGGCGGTAATATCCGTCGGCATCTTATCGCTTGCGCCGGTCCACGACGCGATTAGGGCGGCGCCGTCGGCCGTAAGAAGCGCAACAACCATCGTCGAGGAAAGCATGAAGGCCCACAAGCGAGTCAACAGGCCGACGAGGAGGAGCGCGCCGCCCACCACTTCCAGCGTCGCGATGAAGCGGGCGTTGGCAGCGGGAAAGGGAATACCAAGTCCGTCGAAAAAGTGCACCGTTCGTTCCATGTTATACCATTTTCCGAGGCCGGCTTGAATGAAGGCTATTCCTAAAACGATCCTTGTGGCGAGAGGAGCGATGAAGGAGAGAACGGAGACTTTCTTCAGGAGTTTTTCCGCTTTCTCTATTCCCCACTGGATGACTTTCATTTCTTTCTCCTCGAGGCCGTTCTTGTGGCCCTCATGCCGTGAGTGCGACGGGGAGTCTGAATGTTACACGGGTAATTCAGGAACGGCGGCGTCCACGAAGAAGGCGCCGGCAGGGGCCAAAAGCGTAGAAATGCAAGACGCTCGCGGTTGAAACCTCCTTCAGCCGCCGGGTAAAGGCCATGCCTGCGGGCCTTTTCAGGCGAGAGCCCCGCTCCGGTGCAGAGTTAGCCGCCATCGAGCAGGTATAGGATGGCCTCGGTTGAGACGAGGAAGCCGGAGGGCGTGAGGGATAGAACCCCGTTTTCCAAGACGGAGCGGCCGGAGGCCGACAGCCGCGCGGCGCGATCTTCGGCCAGGCACCGGTCCAGCCCCAGGGCTTCGGCAGCGGCGGTCCACTCGATTCCGTCGGAGAGCCTTAATCCGAAGATAATCCGGTCCTCGGCGAGCCTCACCGGTCCGACCTCTTCAACGGAATCGCGGGGAAGACGGCCCGCCTCAACGTCCTCCATCCAGAGGGAGAGACGCCTATGGTTGCCAGCCACCACTCCACCGAAGCGGCTCCACGCGGAAGGACCGAGGCCGATGGTCGGTTCGCACCGCCAGTACTTGAGGTTGTGGCGGCTCTTACCGCCGGGAAGGGCGAAATTGGAAATCTCGTAGTGTTCGAAACCAAGTCCGGCAAGATAATCGTGCGCCAGTTCCAGAAGGGCGGAGGTCGTATCATCGGAAGGCAGGCTCTCCCTGCCCTTCGCGACGTCGTTGTAGAGGCGGGTACCGGAATGGAGATCAAGGGCGTAAACGGAGAGGTGGTCAATATTGAATGCCGCAGCCGTTTCGAGGTCCCGCTGAAACAACTTGACATTCTGCCCCGGAACCCCGGTCATGAAATCCGCAGAGAGGTGATCAAAACCGGCGTCGCACGTTTCGGCCAGCGCTTTCATGGCCCTGTCCGGAGACACTCCGCGCTTCAAGCGCCGGAGCACCTCACCGTCAAAGCTTTGAATACCGATTGACAGCCTCGTTACGCCCGCCTCTTTCCAGGCGGCGAGGACGTCCGCGGTTACATCCTCCGGATTCGCCTCCAGGGTTATTTCAGCGCCATCCGGGATCGCGAAGATGCCTCCCAGCTTCGCGAGGAGTTTTTGTAATCTTTCTCCTGCAAACAACGAGGGCGTACCGCCGCCGAAGTAGACGGTGTCCACGAAAAGCGGCTCCTCACGCGCGTAGAGGGCCGCCTCCTTGAGGAGTAAATCTTCAAAGTTATCGGGTATACCGTTTCCGGCGGCGATCCTGTAGAAGTCGCAGTAGGAGCAGATTGAGGCGCAGAAGGGAATATGAACGTAGAGACCGACGACGGGGGTCATGGCCGAGCCGCCCCCCTGAAGAAGACCCAGGCGTCACGCAGGTTGTTACCGGTCGGCCTGCGTGGAAGCAGAGTCCCCGCATCGCGCCACAGCCCGGCCGTTTCAAAGCTTTCAACGGCCTGAATGAGGCGTTCTTTTTCAGGCACGCAGTTTGATCCAGTGAAGGCACCGCCTCCGGCTGATCCGTCAACGCCGTCGGTGGCCACAGCCGCGAAGGCCCACTTAAAACCGAAGTCGGAATTGAGCACCGCGAGCGCAGTTTCCGCAACAAGGTGGGAACACCGTCCGCCGCAGCCGGAGAAATCACCGCCGGGAACCGTAGCCTCACCCACTCCGACCAGGAAGCATGAGCCACGTGTCCTGCTCACCTTCTCCACTATTCTCGCCGCCAGTTCCCGCGCTCCGATTCCTTCGGGAACGGCGGTCTCGACGACCTTCGGGCCGAGGATTCGGAACTCGTCGGCGACGAGCCTTCTAAAACGGATAGCGTCGCTGAGCAGAAACCACCGTGCATTCGGGGCGGGTATGCGCGGCCTTCGCGGCGGAAGGGGCAGGGGCGCTTCGATGTGGTACCTCGAGAGTATCTCTTCGGCGCTCTCACCGCCCGACCAGGGAATCGTGGGGCCCGAACCCGTAAGCATCGCGTCCCGTGGTCCGACGTCGGACCATATCGCTGTTACAACTTCCGATTCACCAACGTCCGCGAGAAGACCTCCCGCCTTAACCAATGAAAGCCTTGAACGAACCGTATTAACTTCCCGAATGGAAGCCCCACTCTTAAAGAGTGTAATCGTCAGTTCCCTTTTCGCTTCAAGCGGCCAATCCCCGGCCGGCTCCACGATGAGCGCCGACGTTCCTCCGGAAAGGCAGACAAGAAGCCTTCCCCTGGACTCTCTCAGCCACTTTCTCACCATGCCCGTATTTTCAAGATTCCTGGAGGTCGGCAGCGGATGATCCCCCCACAGCGCCCTGAATGAACGGGGAACCGGGGCTTTCGTTGTTCCATAGACAAGACCGCCGACGCCCGGGAAGGCCTTTTCGGCGGCCTTTGCGAGGGCGGGCGCAGCTTTTCCCAGGCAGAGAACGCGCGCGGAGAACGCTCCAGCTCCATCCAGAATCCGTTTCGAGCACCTTTCAGGCCCGTTTCGGGCGAGAACGGTCCTTATTCGGGTTGAAATCTCAATTGGCTCCAAACCCTCTCTCAGCAAGTTTCTCCCATAACTTAGAACGCTAATACTGCCTGTCAACAAACGTTTCAGCGCTTTTTTTCTTCAAAAAACCTTGAAAACCCTTGACAGACGGTTTTTTTAGCGCTATATTCTCTCCAGGTTTTTATAGAGGAGGAACCTATGAACAAAGCTGAACTCGTATCAGTAATTTCCGCAAAAGCAAAACTCAACAAGGCGCAGGCCCAGAACGCCCTGGACGCGTTCACCGGTGCCGTGACCAAGTCCCTCAAAAAGGGCGACAAGGTCACGCTGGTGGGCTTCGGGACTTTCAGCGTGGGCAAACGCAAAGCCCGCACTGGCCGCAACCCCAAGACCGGCAAGGCCATCAAGATTGCCGCCAAGAAGGTTGCGAAGTTCAAGCCCGGCAAGGGTTTGGCCGAAACCATCAAGTAGCTCATTGTTCCACCAGCTTGAAATAAGGGGCCCTATGGCCCCTTTTTCTTTCTGCGCTCTTGCTTCGAATCCTCCCGCATTTTCAAGTCTCTTTGAGCAAAACCAGTTCTGCGCCGCCTTCCACCCCGTCCCCCTCGGCCACCTTTATCTCCCTGATGACGCCGTCCACTAAGGCCTGGAGCTCATTCTGCATTTTCATCGCCTCCACTACGATAACTCCCTGGCCTCGCTTTACAGCCTGACCTTCGCTGACGAGAATCCGGACAACCTTGCCGGGCATCGGCGATTTCACCGACAGGCCGCTTGAACCGGCAGCGCCGCCCTTTGCGTTCAGAACGAGGTCGATGGGACTGAGAAGTTCGACGCGCCTCATCCCATCGTGCAGGTATACGTTGTAGACGTGCGGCTCGGGGGAGTATACGGCGGTTTCGTAGCTCTTGCCGTCCACAATGAGCGAGTAGAGGCCGCTCAGAATAAAGCTGCTATCCACTTCGTAGGATTCATCTCCCAGCTTTACAACGTAGGCGCCGTCTTCACCCGTGATTTCTACTGGAATTTCATTTCCGGCTCTCAGGAGAACGTATCTCATTTGGAGCCCTCCCTCAGGGCCAGGCGCCACGCGCTGATTTCTTTCCCGGGAACCCGGGGGGAACTTCCGCGCCGGCTTGATTCGAGGGCGACTATTGCAGCCGCTATCTCCGCGACTGGGTGGGAATCGGGCGGACCGTACTCTCCCGATCCCATGTTCCTTGCGATGAACCCGGTGTCCAGCTCGCCCCGCTGGAATTCCGGGTGCTCCACGATACGCCGCAGGAAGTCGCGGTTTGAACGGATGCCTACTATCTGAAACTCCTCGAGAGCCCTGCGCATCACTTCTATCGCTTCGCGCCTTCCGGCGCCCCAGGTTATGACCCTCGCAATCATCGGATCATAGTGTATGCTGACCTCACCGCTGCCGTAGATGGAGGAGTCCACCCGTACACCGGGACCCTCCGGAAGCCTGACGGCTACAACCTTGCCGGGACAGGGAAGGAAGTTGCTCATAGGGTCTTCGGCGTAAATGCGGCACTCTATCGCCCATCCGCGCATCGCCACGTCCTTCTGCTCCAGCCCCAGCCTTTCTCCGTCGGCAATCCGCACCTGCTCTTTTACGATGTCGACCCCCGTCACCACTTCAGTAACGGCGTGCTCCACCTGGAGTCTGGTGTTCATCTCCATGAAGTAGAAGTTGCCGTCAGGAGCCATCAGGAATTCAATCGTTCCGGCGTTCACGTAGTTGACGGCGCGTGCGGCCCTGAGTGCGATTTCACCCATCTTCTCCCTTAGTTCGGGCGTGACAAAGGGCGAAGGCGCCTCTTCCACTATCTTCTGGTGCCTGCGCTGGATGGAACACTCCCTCTCTCCCAGGTGAATCGCATTTCCGTGGGAGTCGCAAAGGACCTGCACCTCAATGTGGCGGGGCTTGACGATGGCCTTTTCTATATAGAGAGAGCCGTCGCAGAAGGATTTCTCCGCCTCCGAGGAGGCGTCCCTGAATGCCGAGTCCAGCTCTCCGGCAGAATTGACAAGGCGCATTCCCTTGCCGCCCCCACCCGCCGAAGCCTTCAGCATTACCGGGTAGCCTGCCTTCTCCGCTTCCTGTTGCGCCTCTTCCAGACCGGCTACGGCTTCGAGCGTTCCCGGCACTACGGGAACCCCCGCGTCGGCCATTATTTTCCGGGCCGTCGTTTTGGTTCCCATCGCCTCCATCGCCTCCGGCCCGGGACCTATGAAGACAAGGCCCTCCTCAATACAACGCCTCGCGAAGGCGGCGTTTTCGGAGAGAAAACCGTATCCGGGATGGACAGCGTCTGCCCCCGATTGCTTTGCCGCCTTAATCACACTCTCAACGCTGAGGTAACTCTGCGAAGATGGAGCAGGCCCTATGCAGTAGGCCTCATCGGCTTGCCTGACGTGGCGTGAATCCCTGTCCGCCTCGGAGAAGACCACGGCGCTGTCGATTCCCATCTCCCTGAGAGCCCTGATTATGCGAAGGGCGATCTCTCCCCTGTTGGCGATCAAAACTTTCTTAATCAACGGTCTCCTCCACGAATCTGAAGTCCTCCACCTCCCGTACGAGGCGGGTGTGGCGCTTCCAGTTGACATCGTCCCTCTCCGGGAAATCCTCTCTGTAGTGCCCTCCCCTGCTCTCCGTGCGATAGAGGGCCGAGGCGGCGACGGCGTCGCCGACGAGCGCCATATTTGCGGTCTCAAGCGCCCTGCGGTTGAAACAGCCTGTTTCGAGCCTTCGCCTCTCCTCCGCCAGTTTTGCTCGGGCCGAAAGCAGACCCTTCTCGTTCCTGATGATACCGACGTCCTCCCACATGAAGGAGGCTATGCGTCTCCTCGCGTCGTTTACCCATCCGAGATCCCCGCAGGCAGCTATCGGCGGCGGCTCAATCGGCACCGTTGAAATCTTTCTTTCCGTATCCAGGGCGTGCCTCATGGCCCTGTAAGAGAAGACCAGTCCTTCGAGAAGGGAGTTGCTTGCCAGGCGGTTGGCGCCGTGTACACCGGCGCTGGCGACTTCCCCGGCGGCGTAGGCCCCTTCCATCGACGTCCTGCCATCCTCGTCGGTTTTGATGCCTCCCATGATGTAGTGAGCGGCAGGGTGGACGGGAATCAGGTCAGTGGCAAGATTCAGACCGTACTCGGCACACTTGGCGCTGATGGTCGGGAAACGCTCCTCAACAAATGAGGCGTCGAGGCTTCTCATATCGAGCGTCACGGGTTTCCCGCCCTGGGCCTTAATCTCCGACACAACGGCCCTGGCAACGGCGTCCCTGGGCGCCAGGTCTCCACCGGGGTGGTACCTCTTCATGAAACGCTCTCCGGCGGCGTTCCTCAACACACCCCCCTCACCCCTCATACTCTCCGAGAGAAGGAAGCGAGGCGCGCCCTTGAGAAAGAGCACCGTAGGGTGAAACTGCACGAACTCCAGGTCTTCGACCATCATACCGGCGTTCAAGGCCATCGCTATCCCGTCGCCGGTCGTAACGGCGGGGTTCGTGGATTCCTGGAATATCCTGCCTACGCCGCCGGTCGAGATTAGGACGGCCCGCGCCAGAACGGGAAGCGGAACGTTTTTCCTCTCGTCGAGTATCCAGGCGCCGCGACAACCGTTGTCCCCCTCTATCAAACTCATGCCGGTATGAAAGGGAAAGAGCGTTATGTTGTCCATCGTTTTCGCCTTCAGGGTGAGTACGCGTTCGAGCTCTCTTCCGGTCGCGTCCCCGTGGGAATGCAGTATGCGATTCCTGCTGTGCGCAGCCTCCCGCGTGTAGCTGAGAAGTCCCCCGACGCGGTCGAACTCCGCTCCCCACTCTATCAGCTCCCTGACCCTCTCCCTGCCGTCATTAACGAGGAGGCGAACCGAAGCCGGATCACAGAGACCGTCGCCGGCTTTTATCGTGTCCTGATAGTGACGCTCGATGTCGTCGTCGGCGAGAGGTACGGCAATGCCGCCCTGCGCGTATTCGGTGTTCGATTCGGTGGACTGGTCCTTCGTCGCCACGAAGACCTTCCAGCCTGCGCGCGAGGCCTCTATCCCGCCGCGCAGACCCGCTATGCCCGAGCCGAGGACAAGGAGGTCGCAGGTCAGGGGATCCTTTGGGATCACTGTCATGTCGGACCTTCCTCCGCTTTGGAGTGGTGTTGGCTCCTCACAATCCGAGTTCGGCGCGTTCGTGAATGTTCAGGCGCGCAAGGGCCGACCTATATGGCCAGTCGTCGAGAAAACCCGCATCCTTCAGGAGTTTCAGCTTGATTCGATGGTACTCCCAGTAATCTTCTGTTCTTACCGCGTCCACCTGATCGGCCAGCTCGACAACAGCGGCGAACCATCGCAGAACTTCGCGTCTACTCTCTACCCGCCACCAGGGAAGCAGCAGGGTAGCCACGGAATCCTTCATCGTGGAAACCGAAACGGCCGCTCCGGTCTCCCACAGAACGACGAACCAGGAAGTCACCGAAAAACCGACGAGGGACCACGGCAGAAGGGCAATCCATCCGCTGCCCGTGGACGCCGCCGCGAAAGAAAAGGCGGGCGCTATCGAGAAAGAGGCCGTAACCGCCGCCGCCAGCGGTATCTTTGGAATTCTCCAGGCGAGCCGCAAGGGCGCCCTCAAGGAGGTCAGCGCAAAAAACTCCCGGCTGGAAAAACCCCACCTGCTCTTCGTTTCGAAGACCACCCTGTCGTAGAGCAGCGTCGAACTCCACATTTTGAATCCCACCTTCAGGTTGCAGCCACCAAGATTAAGTCCCTCGAAGACCCTCTGAAGGGGATAGCGGGCCTTCCTAATCCTCTTTTCGAGTTCTTCAAGAAAAGCGGAAAAGTTCGCTCCCGAATCGCCGTGAAGAGTGGCGAGTTCCCTTCCCTCGTAGTCGTAGAGCGCCACCGGCACTACCTTCAGCGCCATGAAGAGCATGACCCAGGCCGCCAGACAGACGAGCCAGGCCGGGAGCAGCGTGTACCAGGCTATGGGGGGAATAAACACGGCGGCCCCGCCGAGGACGGTCACGACGGCCAGCAGGCCGAGGCGTCCCTTCGGCAGGTCGCGGACACTGCACGAATCCCATATCTCGTCGTAGAAGATGAGCTCAGAGTGGGTCTTGACGCCTGAAGTGAACTCCTCCTGCAGAAGACCTTTGGCAGAAAGGGAGTAGGCTACCCACGAACCCGGATGCACCTGCTCCTCGTGACGAATCAGGACCTCACTTTCCACCGCCGCCCTCCAGGATGGAAGCAACCAGCGCACGGGCGTAGTCCCTAGCGACCACGTCGTAAGCCACGACTTCCTCGTTGAGATAACTGGAAGCCATGCTCGAACGCTCATAGATTTCGCTGAACCTGTACTTCTTTGATTCGTAGAGGACCTTGCCCGAAGAATCGGTCATCTTGACGGAAGCGGACATCGTAACCTGGTACCTGTTCGCCCTTCCGGCCGAATCGAAGGAGAGCGAGGCCACCCTGTAGGAGGTTATTGCTCCGCTTATCACCGCGTCGGCACCTTCAGCCGTGCTCTTCACCTTCACTCTCATTCTCCTGGCGACCTCGCGCGTCACAGCCTCCGTCACCCTCTGGTCGAGCTGGAGGACCGGAACCCTGCGCTGGAAGGGCAGAACGGCAACCGTCTTTATCGAGGCGGGCAAAAGCCCGTTGCCGCCCAGCAGGTGGTAGCCGCACCCCGCGAGCGTGATGAGAAGGGCCAGGAAGGGAAGAGCGGTCTTTCTATTCATGGTTCAATGGTCTCACAGACTGGGCTATTTCGCCACAAAGTTGACGATTCTTCCGGGAACGACTATTTTCTTGACGATTTTCCTGCCTTCTAGGTGCGCCTTAACCCTTTCCAACCGTTCAGCCAAGGCGAGGACGTCCTCTTTCGAAGCCCCGGCGGGCACCTCTACCTGGCCGCGGACCCTGCCGTTGACCTGCACCGCCAGAGTTACCGTGTCTTCCTTTGCCGTTTCGGCGTCGAAGGAGGGCCAGGGACCGTCCACCAGGAATCCATCGTTGCCGAGCATCATCCACATTTCATCGGCCGCGTGCGGGCAGATGGGAGAGAGCATGGCAACGAGGGCCGAGACGGCCTCCTTGAGAACAAAGCGCTGTTGGAGCGTGCGGTCGTAACGTCGAAGGAAGGACTGAATTTCGTTGGTCAGTTCCATCAAACCGGCGATAGCCGTGTTCAGCTTCAGCCGGCCGTCGAGTTCCAACGTAACCCTCGCTATCGTCTGGTGGGTCTTGCGGCGCAGCGGGTCAACGGCGTCCCCCGCAGGTTCCGTCGTCTCATCCTTCAGGTCACCGGCGATCTCCTCGACCAGCGAGTAGACGCGGTGGAGGAAGCGGAAGGCCCCCTCGGCACCGCTCTCCTTCCAGTCGAGCTGGTCCCAGGGAGGAGCGAGAAAGAGAATGTTCAGGCGTACCGCATCCGCGCCGTACTTCTCTATCATCGCATCGGGATCAACCAAATTTCCGATGCTCTTACTCATCTTGGCGCCGTCCTTGATTACCATTCCCTGGCACATAAGACGTTTAACGGGCTCGTCAAAATCGAGGAGTCCCATGTCTCTCAGAACCTTCGTGAAGAATCTGAAGTATATGAGGTGCATGGTGGCGTGCTCGATGCCACCGATGTAGAAATCTACCGGAAGCCAGTACTTTACGGCTTCGGTGTCCAGCGCCGCACTCTCGAGTCGAGGATTGCAATACCTGAGAAAGTACCAGGAGGAGTCAAAGAATGTATCCATGGTATCCGTCTCTCTCCTGGCAGAACCACCGCACTCTGGACAGGTTGTGGAGACAAAAGATTCCACCCGTGCCAGCGGACTTCCACCCTCTCCCCTGAAATCCTTCGTTTCAGGAAGAAGAACTGGAAGTTGTTCCTCCGGAACCGGAACGGTCCCACACCTATCACAGTAAACTATTGG
>Ga0114934_10001965_pt1 | contig 13309 bp, 9 predicted proteins | sample 4SBtaG_2_FD_99695 | JGI IMG/M metagenome (GOLD analysis project Ga0114934, IMG submission 99695) | Deep subsurface microbial communities from Kolumbo volcano to uncover new lineages of life (NeLLi) - 4SBTROV10_white metaG | ecosystem: Environmental > Aquatic > Marine > Volcanic ... | reverse complement strand
GCCGTCCACGTGGATGTGGGAGGTTTTCCCTTGTTTCTCCCTCACTCACCTTCCTCTTTTCCTCCACGTTACCGCGATAAATTCCGGATTTACGAATTTTCCTAATCCATGAATCCCGCCTGGTTTCTCACATCCTGTCCGGGACTGGAATGCCGAGGAGTGAATCGAGCGACCCGCGGAGCGTTCGGGCAAAAAGGGCCACCGTGAATAGTCTCGCTTCCCTCTTTTCCGCGTCTGGTTCGCTCAGCACCGGACAGGCGTGGTAGTAGGCGTGAAAGGCCTGCGCAGCGTCGTGAAGGTGCTTCGCCACGAGGTTCAGGTCGAGCGATGCCACGGCGCTGTTGACGACGACCGGCGTCCTGGCGAGCAGTGAAAGCAAAGCCCACCCTTCCTCGTCTAAGTTGCCGGAAACCCTGCATGTCACCTTTTCATCCCTGAGGTTCGGTACTTCAACCCCTCTCTCTTCAGCCTTGGCCAGAATCTGTTCCGCTCTGACGCAGGCGTACTGGAGGTAGGGGCCGGTTTCTCCCTCAAAGGCAAGCGCCTGCTCCATGTCGAATGCGACCACCTGGTTCTTGCCGTACTTGAGCATATAGTAGCGTAGCGCACCCACCGCCAAATCCCGGGCGCGGTCCAAAAGCTCCTTCCCGTCCAGCTCGGGCTCTCTCTTTTCTATCTCTGAGGCGGCCCTGTCAACCAGGCGGTCCAATAGCGCGTCGGCCTTGAAACCGAGCCCTTTACGACCGGACATTTCAACATAGTTTTTTTTCAGGTCTTCTTCGGATAGGTCCAGTTTTGCGCCCTTGTCAATTTCTTCCCTTACAAAGCGTGAAGCGAGGGCCACCATTTCATAAGCGACGTGGATCGAACATTCCGACTGCTTTTCGTAGCCCATCTGCCTGAGGCCTTCCTTGACTATCTTCTGCAGGTAAGACTGGCGGACGTCGATAACATTGTAAACTGCTTCACCGGCTCCAAATGACGGCGATCCCTCATCGAACTTATCTGAATCGGTCTGCCATGGAAATCTCTCCGGGGGATAACCATCTATGTCCGGATCAAATTTCCGGTAATGAAAGTCCCTGCCCAGCAAACCAAACTTCCAGAGCTGGTAGGCGATATCCTTGCCGATGTAAGTAACCGTACCGGTGGACCTGACGATTACCTTGTCGGCGTCCGACATTCCCCTGAAATCGTCCGATTCACTGAGAGCCATTACCCAGCATCCATGGTTCTTGTCTTCGGAATCGGGGGGGACGTGATGTATGGCACCCGCCGCTTTGAGTTTCTCAAAGCACGCGGTCCAGAAGCCGCTCTTCAGGATGTTGCTTTCTCTGGTAATAAGGTCATAGTAAATGCCCAGGCGGTTCATGGTCCGCAGGTGACAGCGAACCATTTCTTCCGCAATAAGAGTAGCCAGTTCGGCTGTTTCGTTATTCCCCTCTTCCATCAGTTTGAGGGTCTCGAAGCGAGCCTTTCGATTCTCCTCCGATTCCTCGTACCACGGAGCTACCTTCGCGTAAAGTTCCCAGCAGAACCAGTCGAAGCGTAGTCGTGACCTGCTAATTATTTCTGCGACAGCCTCCAGAATAGCTTCCGATTTGCCGGATATGGTATAAGAATGTCCTTTGGTGCCTGGAATCTCCACCGTAAGAACAGCACTGCCTTTTATAGCTTTACCACTCGAGATTTCTCGTTCGCCACCAGGTAACTCTCGAGTTGAACGGGGATTTTCTGTCACAATTCTTCGGGATATCAAGTTTGAGGGCAAACCCCGGCAAGTTTTGTAAAAGGCTATGAGATTGAGAACGCCTTCCAAATCGAATTCCAATATTTTTTGAAATCCCACTACAACATCGGCGACCTGAACACCCGTGTCGTCTATATAGTTCTGAACTTCGGTCTCACGGTTGAGATAACGAAGGCATCGTGCCAGCGTGTCGCCAAGTACCGCGTTTCTCAGGTGCCCTACGTGCGCGGCCTTGTTCGGATTGATATTTGTATGTTCGACGATTACCTTGCCGCCGCCTGCCTCCGAAATAAAACCGCCCTCCAGAAATCTGTAGATCAGCAACGACCTGTCGACAAAGAGGTTAAGGTACCCGCCCGCGACCTCTATCTTTTCGATTCCTTCCAGCTTTATTTTGGAGAGTTCCCCGGCGATTTCCACGGGGGCCCTCTTCAACTTCTTCGCGAGAGAGAAGGCGACGGGCGTCGCCACGTCGCCGAGCTCCGGCTTGGGTGGAAAGGTTATCGGAACCTCCCCGGGGCTCATCTCCACACCGAAGATTCTCTTAATCCCTTCAGCTACCCCGCGTCTCCAACCGTCAATCGCTTTCAGCATAATTGCTCCAATTACCCTTTTATCCCGCTAGCGGGCGACGTTCCACGCCAGGCACCAGGCCTGTTCACCTCTGAACTCCAGCAGGTTGAAGGCTGCGTTGTCCTGAGCGAAAAATCGGCACTTCTGAGGCTCGATGCCGGTAAGAACCGAGAGGACCATCCGGTTGAAGAGACCGTGAGCGACCAGGAGGACCTCATCCGTTTCATCCAGGCTTTTCTTCCTCGCCTCGAAAAAAGATCCCGCCCGCCGGCACACGTCCATCATCGACTCGCCGCCCGGGATCCTGAAGCCGGGGTCTTTCAGCCACCTCTCAAAGTCGGCCGGGTGCGCCTCGTGGAGAAGGGCGAAGGGTTCGCCTTCCCACTCTCCGCAGTGGAGCTCCCTGAGGAGCGGATCGGTCCTGGGGACGCCGATATTCATCTCCTCCGCTATTATTCCCGCGGTCTCCGCCGCCCTTAAAAGATCCGAAGAGAAGATCGCGCCGAAACGGAAGCCTCTGGCGCTAAGGGCCGCAGCCACCTCACGCGCCTGGACCCGCCCCTTTTCAGAGAGGGGGACGTCAACGGAGCCCTGTACCCTGTTGTCCGAATTCCATTGGGTTTCACCGTGACGAACGAGAACGAGTCTATTCACGGAGAAACCGCCGTTGAACTAGCCATTGTTCCAGGTGGAGAGAACCTCCTGAAAGCGCTCGGCCAGACGGCGCTGGCTGTCCGGACCCGCCATCTGCTCGGCCTTTTCCAGCACGTTCCTGCACATAGACTGGATAGCTTCCGTCCCCTTGCCCTGTTCCAGTTCCGTTTTGGCCTGTCGGTAGGTCCTGAAGATCACCGGCCACGCCGTGTCTCCCATGGTTTCGTGGGCGACCTCGCGGAGCTTCCTGAGGAGGGTCATCAGTTCCCTTAAAAGCTCTTCGTCGCTCATTCGACCTTCCGGCCCGGATGAAAATCCGCTGTCATCGAGTTCCCCGCCGACCGGCAGTGGGGTCTCGTCCAGTTTGTCCAGCAGTCCGTCTGAATCATCGTGCGCGACGGATTCGGGAGCATTTCCGGGGAGAGAATCAACGGGAGCGTGTTCCTCGCCCCCTCCGCCGCCGGCCCCGGGAGGATCCATTACTATAAGACCCATGGTCGTGAGGCCGTAGAGCAGTTTCGCGACGTCGAAGGCGGTCATGCCAACGGCGCGGGCGATTTCGCTGATACTGGACTCCCCGTTTATTCTGCTGAGAACCAGCCACTCTTGAGTGTTCAGGTTGATTTGGCCGCGCTTTCCCTCCGGTACCTGGAAGCGCGGAATGTGGTCGAGCGAGGGGACGCGCTTGCTGAGGACGCGCCATTCGTCCATTCTGCGGGCGGCTTCCATCAGGAGGGTGGTGTTGTTCTTGGTTATCGTGCGAGCCGGGCTCTCATCACCTGGAACGAACCGGAAGGACCCGTGGTTCCAGGTGGCGAGGGTATAGACCGCCTCCTCCCCCTCCAGGGAGCCGACTACCGAATGAACGATCTGTCCGTCGGCGAGGTAGATTATCCCCTCTTCCTCGCCGTTCATCAGCTTGAACGCTCCGCTCTTTCCCGAAACCGAAATCAACTGTATGACGTCTGGAAGGTGGAGTTCTTCGAGGGAGCCCTGGAAGGTCATGTAGTCGTCTCCGGAGAAACCTGTCGCATTCTCTCAGCCATAACAGCGTCGAGCTCGAATCTTCTTTCTTCCTGCATTTTCATGGCAAAATCCACCGTATCCTTCCCACGCACAGGAGTATAGAGGTTAGCACAGCAGGAAACGGCGGTCAAATTAAGAGTGCCTTCGCGGGAAAGAAAAGCAGAGCGTATCCCGCGGAAGAATCTTACCTCAAAAGCTCCACGTGACGGCGAACCCGTATCCGGCTGGGCGGGCCGGAGTAAAGTAGTCCTCGTACCCGTTGGTTATGCCCCTTGAAAGGTACTTCCGGTCAAGAATGTTCGAGGCCGACGCTTCGATGGTCAGCGCCCTCCACTCATAGCGAACCGAGGCGGTGACGGTGGAATAGCCGCTTAGCTCTGGCCGTTCGCCCACGAGGTCATTGTCGAGAACCTGCGGACCGACCCAGTGCGAATAGAGGTTCAGAGTCCAATCGGCGTTTCTCCACTGCGCTCCGACGGTAGCCTGGTACCTGGACGTCATCGGCACCCTGCTTCCGTCGTATGGACCCTCGGTGACCGTGGAATCCAGATAGGAGCCCGAAGCGAAGAGTTTAAATCCAGCCGGGAGAATCCTGGTCGCTTCCAATTCGATTCCCCGCCTGCGCGATCCGGCCACGTTCTGATTCTCTCCGATGAACCACGCCGGCTGGGTGAGTACGAAGACCACCTCATCCTTCATCTTCATGGTAAAGGCCCTCACTTTTAACAGGTTGCCGTTCCTGATGTAGCGCCAGCCGAGTTCCCAGTCCGAGGCGCGAACCGGCAAGAGATCGGGGTTCGAGTAGAAGCCGGGATAGGCGAAAAGATCCACCACGGATGGAATCCGGTAGCCCTTCGAATAGACGAAGAAGAGCGAGGAGTGTTCTCCCGTATCGTAGAGCGTTCCGGCGCGCCAGGTGCTCTGGCTGAAATCGCGGTGTTTGTCATTGGCGTCGTATAGAAAGTCGGTATAGTCATAGGAGACCGTGTCCTTCCTCACTCCCCCCTGCAGGTGAAAAGGGCCGAAGGCCATTCCACCCTGCGCCCATAAGCCGGAAAAACTCTCCTTTACCCGCGTGGATGAGGCTTTGTGCTTGTCGTTGCCCTCGATGTCGGAAAAATAGCCCTGCCCCCCGAAGAGTCCTCTGGAACCCTCCGCGCCGGCCGAGAGCTGCCAGGTGGCATTTTTTCCCCACGTGCCGGCGTTTCCCGTTTCGGCGGTCAGGCCCGACAACCTTTCGGAACCCCTCGTGAAAAATCCCGTTCCAAACCTTCCCGAAGTGAGGATGTCCCTATCATTCAGCCTGGTGAAAGCCTGGGCGGAGAAGGCCCACCCGCCCTGCGGCGAAAGGTGCCAGGAGAGCGCGGCAAGGCGGTGCCTTCCCCTGGAACCGTCGTAGCGATTATACGGCGACTGTCGCCTGTCAATCGAGAGTTCATTCTCCGTCAACGCGCCGGGATCACTCTCCTTCCCGCCGTTGTACTTGAGAAGCAGACCCAGTTTCTGACTGGAAGAGACCCGCCAGTCGAGGCGTACGAGACCGTCGTCGAAACGATAACCGTCGTTTTCCCGCCATCCCCTGGCGTGCCGCCGCATCACCGTCGCGTAGAAATCAAAGGGGCCCTTCGAACCGCTGAAGTGGGTCCTTGCTTCCCTCAGACCAAAAGAGCCTGCGCCGCCTTTCAGGTCAAGCCTCGGAATGCCGGGCTGGCTCCTGGTGATTATATTGACGACCCCGGCAATCGCCCCACCTCCGTAGAGAGGACCGGAGGCTCCCTGGTAAACCTCAATGCGCTCAACGTCTTCAAGGGGGATTACGTCCCACCGAACGGTGTTGTCCTGTATTCCGTTAAGGCGTACTCCGTCGAGAAAAACCGCGAGGCTCGTTCCACGTGGGAAGCCCCTCAGATCTAGCGTGCTCTCCGCGGGATTACCCGTCTGGTTGTGGAGGAAGACCCCTGGCACGCTTTCGAGAACCTCCTGCACCGTCTTCGCCCCGGAGGCCTCAATCTGGGCGCGCGTTACTACAGATATGGGCGTCGCGCTCGCGAGAATCTGCTTTTCAACCATTGGAAGCCTCTGGCCGTAGACCGTAATTTCCTCTGAGTAATTCTCCATTATCGCGCCGGCGTCCTGAGCGCGACTTTCGATGCTCCAGTTCAGAAAAACCGCCAGGCAGATAACGAACGTCACAAGCAGACCCTTCTTCATCATTTTCTCCTTATTTAGGGGGTTAGGTTTAGTTTCCATGCAATTAGTACCTTCTGCGTGCATTATTATCGCTATTAATCCTTTTTCAGCACCGACTTTTTATCCGTCATTTTTTTGTTGAAGGGAGAGGGATCCGGGAACCAGCAGTCGACACCCGTCAACTCTCTCGATACGAAGGGGAGACCGAAGGCCTCTTCAAGAAGTTCTCCCTGAGATACCCTGTCTTCAGGGAAGGGTTTCACTACTCCGTCTCCGTTGAGTATCACCAGTCTCTGACCGAAGAGCCTGGACAGATTGACGTCGTGCGTCGCAATCAGAATTGAACGGCCCCCGGCCGCAAGCTCGGAAAATATCCTGTAGACGGCCATCTGGTAGGAGAGGTCGAGGTGGGCGGCCGGCTCATCGAGAACCATGCTGCCGGTATCCTGCACAAAGGCCCTCGCGAGGGAGGCCCTCTGAGCTTCGCCGCCCGAAAGGGTTTTCAGTCTGCGATTCCAAACCGTCTCCAGGCTGAGCGCCTCGCGGACTTCGCGTAGTCGCTTTCCAAGGAATTTCCTCGCCGGTGGAGACTGCTGGTAGGGGTAATCGCCGAGGGCGGCGATTTCGTGTACCCGCCATTCTTCCGGAACACGGCTCTTTTGCGGAACGTAGGCGAGCCTTTTGGCCCGTTCCACCCTGTCCCATCCAAGAATGGGATGACCGTCGAGCAGAATCTCTCCCTCCCGAGGGACCAGCACTCCGGCCGACAGGCGCAGAAGCGTACTCTTTCCGCTCCCGTTAGGTCCCGCCAGAGCAACTACTTCTCCGCCGGAAACGGAGAGAGAACACCCCTTCAACAACTCTGAACCTGGGCGGTAGGAGAAGTGCACATCCATGAGCTCTATCAACGCCACCCCCTCCTGGCCGACCTTACGAGAAGGTAGAGAAAGACCGGCGCTCCGACCAGGCTGGTATAAACGCCGACAGGAAGCAGTAGGGCTCCCGCGAAGAGTTTGCCCGCTCCCTGGGCGAAGAGCAGAAATGCTGCCCCGACCAGGAAGGAAACGGGGACAAGCACCCTGTGCCTGTGGCCGGCGAGCAGCTTCGCAACGTGAGGCACGACCAGCCCAACGAAACCTATCATTCCGCAGATCGACACGGCCATGCAGGCAAGTAGGGTAGCCAGCGTCAGGGCTTCCTTTCTCACCCTACCGACGGCCAGCCCAAGACTCGACGCCTCGTCGTCCGACAGGAGCAGGAGGTCCAGTCCCCTTCCCGACGACCAGAACCTGAGCAGAGTGTAGAGGACCGGCAGAGCTAGAACGAGGGGAACCCAGAGGGGCGGCGTCGGGATGAAGCCCACCAGGTAGGCGGTAACGTGGGCAAGCTGGGTGGGAGAAAAGAGAACCGTGGCGAGCCTTGAAGCTGCGGCAAAAGCCGTGTTTGCAACTACTCCTCCGAGGAGCAGAACAGCCGGTCTACCCCTCGACAGCCTCATCAGGAACAGAAGCGTCAGGAAGCCGCCCGCAAAGGCCGCCGCGCCCCTGACAGGCAGACCGAAGATCGCGGACGCGCCTCCGGCGAGAAGGATGACCATTACCGTTGAGAACGTTCCGCCCCCGGCAACGCCGAGCACGTATGGATCGGCCAGGTCGTTCCTCAGCACGAGTTGAAAGAGAAGCCCTGAAATCCCGAGACCGCCGCCCACCACCAGGGCGGTCAGGGTTTCCGGAATCCGAATGAGCCGGATGACGCGCCACACTTCCGCGGCGTTCCCGCGAGGAAGGGCGAGGCTGAGCGCCGCCGCGCAACCGACCGCCACGGCCAGAAAGGAAAGGGAAAGGGCTCTCCATTCGGAATGGTTCAAGGCTTCTCCACTTCCTTCCTTTCTTCGCAAAGTTGCTCGATCGCCAGCGGCGTTCTAGGTCCGGGACGGCTCAGTAGATCCGCGTCTATCGCCAACGGGCGAACGGGCCTGTCCAGGAGTTTGTCCAGATTCGCTAGGAATACATCAACGTCCTTTCGGGGGAATTCACCGCGCGGATAAACTACGATTCGAGGCTTTGAAAGCGCCACGGTCTCAAGCGAAACCTGAGGCCAGTTTCCCCACCTCTCCGCGATAGAATTCCTGAAGGCTGCCGCTCTCAGCATATCGTCCATGAAGGAATTCCTACCGGCAACTACGAGGGGCTTTATTCCCACGACGATGACCGCGTCGACCGAATCACGCGGCAGTCCGAGCCGTGCAGAGGAAATTCTCTGCTTCATGGCTGCAACGATACGGTCGGCCTCATCGCCGTGACCGGTCAAGGCGCCCACGGATTCAATGCACCCGAAGAGGTCATCCAGATTCCCCATCGGATAGGAACGCACCTTCACACCGAGCCTACTCAAGGTATTAAGGACGCGCGGCGGCTGCATACCGTCAATCGTAAAACAGTATTCGGGAGAGGCCGCCACGATGGCCTCGACGTTCACTTTCTGCCAGGAGGCGACTACCGGGAGCGCGGCGGCGGCGGCGGGGTAATCGGCCGGAGCGCAGACGCCTCCCACTTCGGGACCTGCGCCGATAGCGAAAAGTATTTCGGTTATGGAAGGAGATAGGCTTGTCCAGCGCTTATGGGGATTCTTATAATGGGAACAGGATATAAAGACTACCGGAAGCAGGAAAAGAAGAAGGAACCCACTTCGGCTTGAACGGACTACAAGACCGGGAAGGGAAAGCCGCATGAAAGCCTCCAGGAATAACCGAGGCTCTCAAGGACGCAGGACGGCCCCCTCCCTGGAGGGACAAACCGCACGGGCAACCTCAAGGCAGGTCTCCTGGCTTACGGGTCAACCTACTCGCGGCGCCTTCCCACCCTTAAAGGGGCAGTGGTATCTGCCGTTTTCGTCTCCGCTCACAGTGGCCGGGCCGCGGCCGATTTTCACGGCCTTCCCTTTTCACCCCGGTCGGGGCACCTTGGTTCCGGCGAGTAGAACTTTACTCGCCCTCTTCCTCCTCTTCAAACTCGTTCTTCAGGTTGAGGCGCATACAGGCCGCCGAGTGCATCTGGAGAGCGGCCTTCTTGGCTTCCTGAAGGGAAGCCAGACGCTCCTTTACCTTGGCCAGCTCTTCTTCGATCTGGGAGTCGATATCCCTTATCTCTTCGCTGGTCTGCTTGTGTGCATCCTCGTAAAACTTTTTCTGTTTGTCTGTCAATGTCACAGCCACCGCAACCTCCATCTAAAGCCGTCTCCATCCGGCATTTCCGGACGAACACTACATAGTGAATTTAACCGGGTAAGTCATCTTTGTCTTGACGGGAACACCGTCCTTAATCGCTGGAGTGTAGGTGGAAGCCTTCGCGGCTTTTAGACAAGCCTGGCCCAGACCGTAATTGGGCTTGGGACCCCTGAGGATCTTAGCGTCGGTAACCTTTCCGGTCTCGTCTATCGAAACCTCTATGTAGAAAGTTCCCTGGACGCGGTTGCGCCTTGCCATAGCGGTGTATTCCACCTTCTTCGTTTTAATCGTCTTCGGTCGAACGTCGACGGCCCAGAGTGGTATAAAATCACCGGGCTTGGTTTTTTTGGCCGCCGCTTCTTTTGCCGCTTTCTCCTTCGCCGCCTTCTCCGCGGCCTTTTTCTCCGCTTCCGCCTTGGCCTTCTTCGCGGCTTCCTCCCTCGCCTTCTCCTCGGCCAAGGCTGCCTCGGCGGCCTTGGCATCCTCTATTTTCTTCAGCATGCGGTCGATGCGCAAGGACTCACGGTCCACCCTGGCTCTGACCTTTTTGAACCCCGCCGCGGTCCCGGCTCTACGGATTTCCGAATTGAGAGAGCGCCAGTTCTTCTGGATGGAACTCCAGTCGGCCGGAGCGTATTTGGAAGCGTCGTCCACGTTAACGGCGTTCATCTTTTTATTGAAGGCCGTCAGGGCGGCACCGGCGGCCTTCCTGGCGGACGTTTCCTGAGCGGTGGGTTCGGCCGGGGTTTCTACTACCTTCTTCTCCTTCGGAGGGGTTTCTTCCGGCTGTTTCTCTTCAACCGGCTTGGGTTTCTCAACAACGGGTTTCTTTGGAGAAGGAGCCGGAGGTTTCTTTTTGCCCTTCGGCACGAAGAAGAGCCCAACAATCACGATGAGGACTACAATAACGCCGGCAACAATGAGCATGGGCTTCTTGTTTGCTTTTTCCCCTTTTTGGACGAATTCTCCGAACATACCCGCTGACTCTTCGGCCTTGGGCGGCACCGGTTCGGGCTTCGGCGCAGGCTGAACTTTCTGCTCTTTCCCAGGCGCGGAAGGCTCCGATTTCTTTCCTCCGCCCTTTTTCTTCTTCCCGGCGGGAGCTTTTCCAGCAGGCTCCTTAGTTTTAACCTTTTCGACGGGAACCTCGGGGGCCTCGACCACCTTTTTCGGTTCCTCAACCACCGGGGCGGCTTCGACCGGCGCGACCTCTGCCTCAGCGCCTGCGCCTTCCAGGGCTTCCAGCTTGTAAACGTTAGGGAAGAATCCCTGCAGAAAGGAAACCGCATCGTAGGGGGCGGGAAGCGTCTGCCACTCCTTGTAGCTGAAACGCTCCAGGTCCGTCAGCATGGCCTTGCAGGTTCTGTAACGCTTGGAAGGATCCTTCTCCAGAGACTTCAGAACGATTCGTTCTAGCTCTTCCGGTACATCCTCCCGGTACTTGGAGACCGGCTCCACAACCGCTTCCCTGACCTTTTCGAGGATTGACATCTCCGAGTCGCCGTAGAAGAGTTTCCTGCCGGTCAGGAGTTCCCAGAAAACAACGCCGAGGGCAAAGATGTCGGCCCTTCCGTCTATGTCCTTTCCCCACGCCTGCTCGGGAGACATGTAGAGGAGCTTTCCCTTAAGGGCTCCCGACTGGGTGTGACTCGCCTTGGACACCGCCTTGGCGATTCCGAAATCGACGAGCTTCACTTCTCCGTTCGTGGAGATAATGACGTTCTGCGGCGAAACGTCGCGGTGGACTAAATCCATGCTCTTGCCGTCGGCGTCCTTGGCCTTGTGGGCGTAGTCGAGAGCGGAACAGATCTTCTGGGAAATGTAGGTGGCCACCCTGAATGGCACCTTCTTTTCTTCTTTCCCTACTTCCTTGAGTATGGCCCTGAGATCCCTTCCCTCTACGTACTCCATGGCAATGAAGTAGGAGTCTTCAATCTTGCCCAGCTCATAGATGTGACCAATGTTCGGATGGTTAAGTTGAGCGGCCAGTTTTGCTTCGTCGGTAAACATGGTGACGAATTCTTCGTTGGCGGCGAGGTGAGGAAGAATACGTTTTACGGCAACAATGCGCTTGAAGCCTTCCACACCGTTCTGGCGGGCCTTGAAGAGTTCCGCCATCCCACCCATGGCGATTTTGTCCATCAGAATATAGTTGCCGTATTCGACGCCCTCTACTACTTCTTCTTCGACGGGTTTTTCCTTCTCGATCTCGGGAACTTCGGCCTCTTCGGACTTTTCGGCCGGTTCTTCAGCGGCCTTTTTTTCGAGCTCCTTCTGAGGAGCTTCTTCCGCCTTCTCTACCGGGGCTTTCTCTTCAACGGCAACACTCTCTTTCTTATCCGCAACCGGTTCCTCGACCTTTGCTTCGGGCGAAACGGGTGACGCCTCTTCGGGCGTGGGAACTTCCGGGGGCTTCTCCTCCACCTGCTTTTCCGGTTTTACTTTCTTTTTCTTCGGCCCAAGGTGAACGCCCGCCAGCGTTTCTTCAAGCTTTTTGTCGAGTTCTTTCTCGGTTTTCTTCTGCAGTCGCTTAACTCCGGTATCGCCTGACATTCCCTTCGGATGCAGGATGCCCGACCCCAAAGCGCTCTCGACATCAATTTCCGGCGTTTTCGCCTTTTTCTCAACAATCGGCGGCGTCTCGGCCACCGGTTCGGATTGCTGTTCCTTCTCCGTCGGCTCCGGTTCGGGTTCGGGTTCGGGCTTTGTCTCTTCGGGAGGGGAAGGCGGGACTGCCATTTCCTCGATGGCCTTATCCTCCTCTTCGACATCGCTTATCACGTCCCCAAAGAGCTCCTCGGAAGTAACTTCCTCCGCCTCCGGCGGTTCGGGAGCCGGTTCTTCGACGGCTTTGTCCTCATCGGCTCCAGGAGCGACAGACGGCGTTACCGCTACCGTCTCTTCGACCTTCGGCGTTTTCTTCTTTTTCTTACCGAGGTTTAACCCGGAAAGCGTATCTTCGAGAGCCCGATCCATCGCAGAGACGGATTTTTTCTTCCGCGGCTTCACGGGTGCAGCGGGTGCAACCGGCGCCACAGGGGCTGAAGGCTCAGGGTGGGCGGCCTCTTCCTGTGCGGCCGCCGGAACGGAGGGTTCTTTTTCTGTCGCTACGGGCTCAACTGCAACAGCGTCTTTCGGCATGAACCGATCAAGCAAATCCCTCAGAACTTTTCCGTCTATCGGGTCTTCAACGTACTCTGAAGCGCCGTAGATTTTCATGGCGTCGTTCCGGTACTTCCTGCTTTTATAAATACTGCAGTGCATGATAATCGGAATACGCCTGGAACCGGAGCGCGTCACCATCTCCTGGCATACCTGGAACCCGTGCTTCTTGGGAAGCATCGTTCTAAGCATTACAAGGTCTGGATGAAATTCATCAAAAACTTCGAGCGCTGCAAGTCCGTCTTTGGCGGTGGAAATCTCAAATCGGTCTTCCGAGAAGAAAGACTTGTACCTGTCTATGAGTTTCGGTTCGTAATCCACGATGAGAACGCGGGTCTTTGCCATGGCCTCCCTCTTCAAAATCCCCTTTTCATACTATCACTCATACGATATAGTGTCAACGAGATTTAACGGAAACACCCCTCCGAAAACTCTCCAATACATCATAGCACGAAAAGGATTTGATTTGTTCACATCTTCATATTGCCGAGCATTCGCGCCATCCCCTTCATTCCCTGCTTCCTAAACCTGGACATCATCTTCCGCATCGACAGGTACTGTTTTACAACCCGGTTTACATCGGCCACCGAAGTACCGGAACCACGGGCTATCCTCTTTCTCCGGGAACCGTTGATGACCTTGTAGTGTTCCCTCTCGAAGGGGGTCATTGAATTAAGAATCGCCTCCACCCTGCGTAACCTGCCCTCGTCTATCTGCGACGGATCAAT
>Ga0114934_10001964_pt1 | contig 13315 bp, 16 predicted proteins | sample 4SBtaG_2_FD_99695 | JGI IMG/M metagenome (GOLD analysis project Ga0114934, IMG submission 99695) | Deep subsurface microbial communities from Kolumbo volcano to uncover new lineages of life (NeLLi) - 4SBTROV10_white metaG | ecosystem: Environmental > Aquatic > Marine > Volcanic ... | reverse complement strand
GTTAAAAATATAATTTTATATGTGTAATTATTTTCTATAAGGAATTTAAATGTATCAGGGTAGTGGTTGATGAAGTTTTTTTCCCTTAAGTCCATACAGAATACAATTCCATGTATCTCCTCTGTATCTTTAATAGAAATTTCAAGGAATTTAGGGAGTAATGATGATGGAAGATTGTCCACACAATAAAAACCACAGTCTTCAAAGGAGTGTAATGCAGTTGATTTGCCAGATCCTGACTCGCCTGTAATAATTATTATTGGAGTATTTTTCATCTCCTGCTTCTTTTAATTTTCAGGTTCATATTTTTTGATTATTTCTATAATCTCATTCTTGTCAGATGATGAAAGTAACCTGGTTCGTGCTTCTTTAGTTTTCAATATATATGAAATTTTAGCCAGAGCCTTAAGGTGATCAGATATGGATTCTTCAGGAGTAAGTATCATGAAAAAAAGGGAAACAGGTTCAAGGTCTATTGAATCAAAATTTACGCCTTTTCTGCTTCTTCCGAAACCTATAACTACTTTTTCAAGGAATGATGATTTCCCGTGAGGAATTGCAACTCCTCCTCCTATGCCGGTACTGCCGAGTTGCTCTCTCTCCAGCAATGTTTTAACTATGGCTTCATGGCTTATGTTCATGCACTCGGAAACAGGTTTAGCAATTTCTTCAATAGCATCTTTTTTGCCGGTTGAGCACATATCCAGATTTATAAATTCCGGTTGTATCAGTTCATGTATTTTCATGGTAAATAACAGCAGTATTTTAGTTGTATGCAATAAGTTAGCTAACTAACATTTATTTATTTAAATATCAAGCTCACCTGTCATATAAAATATCCGCTCACTTAATATTTTATATAAGGAGCGGATATGTATAATAAATATCTATTTATATGTTTTTAGATATCATGAGCGAATTATGCTGGAGATATTGATTCATCAGGCATAATGCCCTCATCTTTTATTCCTTTTTTGGAAATAGGACGTTTTTCATGCATCTTATCTTTTGATCTTTTAATTTGTCTTTTTATTTTTTCAAGAACAAGATCAATTGATGAATACATATCTTCAGATTCCTCTTTGGCTTGTATATGGATTTTATCACTGTCCAGCCTGACTTCTATGATGTGCCTTATTTTTTCAACAGTGAATACAACTTCTGCTTCTGCTGGGGCATCAAGTCGTTTTTCTAGCTTTTCAAGTTTTGAATGGATGTATTCTTTCAAAGCGTCTGAAGGTTCAATGTTCTTGAATGACACAGAAGTGTTCATAAATAGACCCCCTTAATATTGTTTACGTTTACTGGAAGGGAGAATTTTCATAGTCTCCCTATATTTAGCCACTGTTCGTCTTGCAATGTCTATCCCTTGAGCTTTCAGCATTTGAGAAATGCGCTCATCGCTTAAAGGCTTTTTAGGATTTTCTTCTTCTATTATTTTTTTTATTTTATCATGTACGCTGACAGATGCAATTGAATCTCCATTTTTTTTTGCAATTGAACTGTTGAAAAAGAATTTCAGCTCAAATATTCCCTGAGGAGTAAAAACATATTTATTTGTTGTGACGCGGCTTATTGTTGATGTATGTAACTCAAGGTCCTCAGCTATATCGTTTAATATCATTGGTTTTAAGTATTGCAAGCCTTTTTCAAAGAATGCTTTCTGTTGTTTCAGAATGCTTTCTGTGACTCTGTATATTGTTTTCTGTCTCTGATGTATACTTTTAATAAGACTTGATGCTGAACGCATCCTTTCTTTGAGATAGCTTTTTGTATTCGTGTCTATACCACGTGATTCCTGTACAGCTTTTTTGTAATATGGATTTATATGAAGGTTTGGCATTCCGTCATCGTTTAAAACAATGATGAATTCCCCTTTTTCTTTGAATATATAAATATCAGGTGTGATATAGTTTGGGGTTTCATTAAAAAATTGTCTGCCCGGTTTAGGCTCAAGACTTTTTATTATATTGACATAATCAATTACAAGGTCTGTTGTGATATCAAAAGCTTTCGCAATATTTTTAATCCTGTTATGGCCTAAGTCCTTTAAATGGAATTTTATGATATCTCTTAATTCGGAATCCTTTATTCCAAGAGTCTCAACCTGAATAAGAAGACATTCGCTCAAGGTTCTGGCGCATATTCCAGGAGGATCAAGTTTTTGAAGTTTGTTAACCAAAACATCTTCAACCATGTCAATATCTGCATCTATATCTATTGCAATACTTTCAAGGCTTGTTTTAAGATATCCATCTTCATTCAGGTTCCCTATTATTAATGAGCCTATTTTTTCTTCCATATCAGTTGGGGAAAGCATCTTAAATTGCCAGAGAAGGTCATCTTTCAGGTTGTCCTTTTTGGATACAAAAGCTTCGTATTGGGGTGCTGATTTCTGTTCTGGATCAAAATTCATTCTGCCTGGAGTATTGAATTCTTCTATATAATTTTCCCAATCGGTCTCTTTCGGGAATTCATTGGTATCAAGATGGATATCTTTTTCAGGGACTTCACTGTCTGTTTTTGCAGGAGTTTCTTCGGGTTCAGATATTAGTTCTTCAAGAGCTGGGTTCTCTACAAGCTCCTCTTGAATTGTTTCAATGAGTTCAATTCGTGACAGCTGAAGCAACTTTATAGCCTGCTGCAATTGAGGAGTCATAATAAGCTGCTGAGATAGTTTTAAGTCCTGTCTGAGTTCGAAAACCATATTTGTTCTGTATCTTGTATAAGTTTTAAGTTTTTGTTTATGGTAACATATAAAAAATAATCTGTCACATTGTAAAGTTTTCTCCAAGATATGTCTTTTTAACCAGGTCATTGCTTGAGACCTCTTCTGGAGAGCCACTTTTTATTATTTGTCCATTACTTATTATGTAAGCTTTGTCGCAGACTCCGAGTGTTTCCCTGACATTATGATCTGAAATCAGCACACCTATATTTTTTTTTGAAAGATATGAGATGATTTTCTGTAGATCTGCCACAGCTATTGGGTCGACGCCTGCAAAAGGCTCATCTAAAAGTACAAAGTCAGGTCTGGTTGAAAGAACCCGGCAGATTTCAAGTCTGCGTCTTTCTCCGCCGGACAGACTTCCAGCTTTTTGATTGATCAGTCTTGAAATATTAAATTCTTCAAGAAGCAAATGGATATTTTGTTTTATCTCAGATTGTTTCATATCTGTATGTTCAAGTATTATTTTTAAATTGTCAAAAACAGAGAGTTTTTTAAATACAGATGCTTCCTGAGGGAGATAACCTATGCCGTACTTACCCCTTTTATAAATCTGGTAAGCAGTGATATCGCTGCCGTTAAGCATGACATGTCCGTTATCAGGTTGTATTAACCCTACAGCCATATTGAAAGTGGTTGTTTTTCCTGCACCATTGGGTCCTAAAAGACCAACAATTTCAGATGTATTTATTTCAATAGAAATATTGGATACAACTTTTTTTTTCCCGTAACTCTTTTCAAGTTTTTCTAAATATAGTGTTTTCATTTTTTATTTTTAAAAATTGCCTTTATCTGTTTCTTGCTTTTTTTTTCAATTTCCATGACCTCTTTTTTAATAAACCAGGTTATTTTATCACCTTCAATCCTGTTTTCTCCGTCTATAATTAAAGGTCTTTGTCCGGTAAGAATTATTTTTTCATCCTTTGAAAAATAGAGAGCTTTCCCAGCTTTTGCTGTTTTGTCTTTAAATTTAATTATTACATTACCTTCAGCATTAATCTTTTTAAAGGATTTGGAGTTTGAGATTTTATCTGTTTTTTTTTTATTGGAATAATAAATTTTCAGTTCATCAGAAGTTATTGTGGTATCCTTGTTGACTGCTTTTACATTTCCTTTAAAGACGGTCATATTCTTTTTTGAATAGAGCACCATTGTATCAGCTGTTATATTAATTTCTCGTTCTGTCTTGATTGTTTCACCATAAGCTGTTGATGCATTAATGGATATAACAATAATAACCATAGATAAAAAATTTTTAATTTTCATTTAGAACTCCTCTTACATTCTTATTCAGCCTCAGGGTTTGCATCGGTATGTTTACGATCCCTGTTTCTGCTGAAATTTTTATCTGATCTGATAATATTTTTATATTACCTTTTAAGTTCACTTTTTTATTATTATTGTCATAAAAAATTGTATTACATTGAATATGGTAATTATCAATATTGGCATTCACATTATCATGAAGAGCTATATTACCGTTTTTTTTGTTGAATGAACCATATTTTGCAGAAAGTTTAAGTTTGATTTGATTTTTATCAAACCAATATATTGTTACAGTTTCAAGTTTGAACTTATCTGCTGAAAGTTCTTTAAGATATCCTGTCTCTGCTTTTATTCGGTACTGGAGTATCCCTTCTGAAAAAATTTTGTGATCAATTTTTTTTAAGGTTATGTAATTTGAAATTTTGAGTTTCTCTCCTGATGCAACATTGGTATATGGGAAAATTTCCGATAAAAAAAAGATGAGGGTCAGTAAAAAAAAATTCTTCAATTATATTTCCTGATTTTTTTTAAAGGGTAGCACATTTAAAATGTTTTATCGCTTCATCCCATTTATTACGAGCTTTAAGTATTAATTCGCAGACTTCTCTTACTGCCCCTTTTCCACCATGCTGTGATGTTATAAATTCAGCTGAATCATGTACTTCTTTTGATGCTTCAGGAACAGTAATGCCCACACCTGCTGCTTTTAAAACAGGGATATCTATCAGGTCATCTCCCATGTAACATATTTCATCTAGGGAAAACTTTTTACTGATAACTTTCAGAGGTTCAAGTTTGTTTTTTATACCCTGGAAAATATAATCTATTTTAAGCTCTTTGCATCTTCTTTCAACAATAGAAGACTCTCTTGCTGTGATCACACCTGTTTGTATTCCTGAGTCGATCAGGAGTCTTAAGCCGAGCCCATCCTTTGTGTTGAAGGCTTTAAGCTCTTCACCTGATGAAGAATAGGTTATGGTACCGTCGGTCATTATTCCGTCAACATCAAGAATCAGTATTTTTATATTCTGAAGAAGTTCTGTTGTCATATTTCTTTTGAAGCTTCCTTTATTTTGAGGAGAGTTTCTATTATTTTTTCTACCTTGCTTAAATAAATTGAATTGGGCCCGTCACATAAAGCTTTATCAGGATCTGGGTGTACCTCCATGAAGACTCCGTCAGCACCTGCTGCTACAGCTGCTTTTGCAAGAACAGGGGCCATTTCTCTGTCTCCGTCTGATGACGTGCCAAGACCTCCTGGCTTTTGGATACTGTGAGTGGCATCAAAAACAACGGGGACCCCAAATTTTTTTATTACTGGGATTCCTCTGAAATCAACAACCAGATTATTATATCCAAAGCTTGAGCCTCTTTCTGTTATTATTATGTTCTGATTGCCAGTCGACTTTGCCTTGTCTATTATATTTTTTGTATCCCACGGTGAAAGAAATTGCCCTTTTTTTATATTAATTGTTTTCATGGTTTCTGCCGCAGCTGTGATTAGATCTGTCTGCCTACAAAGAAAAGCAGGTATCTGTATTATATCTAAGATGTCTTTTACTTTTTTGGCATCTTCAGGGTGATGTATGTCTGAGGTTATTTTGAAATTGAATCTGTTTTTCACCATTTCAAGCATTTTTAAGCCAGTATCTTTACCGGGTCCTCTGAATGATTGAATGGAACTTCTGTTGGCCTTGTCATATGAAGCCTTGAAAATTATCTCAATATTAAATTTTTTTCTGATTTCATCAAGTCTGGATGCTATTTCCAGGGTGATTTTTTCTTCTTCGATGACACAAGGCCCAGCAATTATGAACAATTTGTCTGAATTTAGTGTTTCTTTCATTCTTCATTCTCCGGCAGTTTATATTTTGATAAAGCAATAAAGAACTAAATTGAAAATATGTCAAGTTTTAGATGGGAGGTGAATTGTTGATCTTACAAACCAGGAGTGGTAGAGTCTGTATTGATACTACTCCTGGTTTCATATCATTAATGGGTGAAGAATTATGCAAGATCGTTGATGCCGTCGTATATGGCATCAAAAAGAGGTATTATATCCTCCACTTCGATACTTGAAAATGCAACTCTTAAATTTTTATTGTCAATGGAGATTAAGCCTACTCCATATTTATCAAGAAGATGCAGTCGTAATTCTTCTGCATTGACATTCTTGAAAAGCTCTATGCACATGAAATATCCTGAGTTGAAAGGATATGCCTTGAAGTGGTCTTTATATTTTTCAGAATTTACAACCTCTTTTACCTTGTTGGCTCTTGCTTTAAGTATTTCAAATTTTTCTTTTTTCTGAGATTTATAAGACTCAGACTGCATAGATTTAAGGATTAATGTTTGTCCAAGATGAGAAGCGTTTGATATATTACCCCTTATACATCCTGCAGTTTTCTTTTCAAGGGCTTCATAAAATTCTCTGTTGTTTGTATTTGCAGCATAGGTTATGAAACCGCATCTTAGGCCCCAAACAAAATTTTCTTTTGTTGCTCCATCAAGCTTTATTGCAAGCAGATTTTTATCTGCACCTGCAAGTTTTGAGAATAAAGATTCTTTAGATGTTTCATCTTCAAAAAACAGGCCAAAATATGCATCGTCTGTAACTGCTATTACTTTTGTGCCTGATTTTGCAACCTCGATTATGCTGTCTGAAAGTTCTTTTGCCTCTTGTTGTGTTATGGAATATCCTGATGGATTATGGGGGAAATTTAATATAACAATTATTTTATCACGACCTTTTGATTCTTTTTTTAAAAGAGAGTCAAAAGCTTCTGTGTTGAATCCGCCTGAGTTGTTAAAAGTTTTATATGTTTCAAAGTTGAGATTTTTTCTGGTCTTCATGATCAGGTTATAGTTTCCCCAGAAAAGGTCTGGAAGGATGACCAGATCACCTGCATCAGTCCAAACATCTGCAAAGATACTAAGACCATGTGTAATTCCATTGGTAACTATTGGAAGAGATGTTCCCTTTCCTGCAAGGGAGGGGTTCTTCTCAAACTGTTCTTCCTTCCATGCATTTCTAAGTGCAGGAAGACCGAAAGATGGGGCATATGCAAGAGAATTTTCTGGAGCAATGTTTGGGATTTCCTCCATTATCGATTTGAGAACCATAAGATGATCATTTTCTTTAGCAACCCCTATAGTTGCATTGATCTTGTGTGCTTTTGTTTTTGCTTCGGCACTCTGGCTTAATATACCTTTAGGGAAGAATAATTCTTTACCCATACGTGAAAGCATGGAGAAAATATTTTCGTTTTCTTTTTTGATCGCTTCATTCAGCTCTCTGGCAATTGGATTCATTTTGGTTCCTTTAGTATTCATTTTTTAAGGATAGATTTAAAATTATTTGGGGAGGTTATTACAAAGCATTTATAGTGGTGTCAAGATTTAAGAATACAAAATAGAAGGAAAAAGAAAGCAGCTTTTTAAAAACTGCTTTCTTTCAAAAAAATTAACGACGTTTAGAAGCTTTGATAGGGTTGATTTTTTTCTTGGATTCTGCGGATTCTGTCTGAACATGTGTTGCCATGTTGCATGATCCTAAACGCCATTGGGCTTCAGGCTGAGGGAAAGCAGTACAGTACTTTCCAGACTCATAATCTTTTACCTTTGCGCATCCTTCGCATTGTTCAACAATTGAACTGCATGTTCCACCTTCAAAGGAACATCCGTCCGCTTTCATAAATACACATTCGTCGCCGTTACGTGTTGTTGTGCAAATCATTATTTTACTCCCTGACTAATTTTTATGAGCGCTCATAAAAAACTGTTGTTTTTTATCCCTTTAAACAAAACTTTCCTAGTATAAAAGAAAAGATTTTGTCTGTCAATTTTAAATGATAAATTATATCTTATTGATATTTTGTATATAATTCATATATAAAAAGACAAATTTAAACAATAGAAAAAAGAGATGCTTTTTATGATGAATATATTAAAGATGGTAAAATCTGTTTTTGAAGAAGAGGCAAAAGCTCTTCTTTTTATTAGAGATAAGGTGAATGATGATTTTGCAGAGGCTGTTCAGGCCATATATGATTGCAAAGGTGATGTTACTATATCCGGTATAGGAAAGTCAGGTCTTATAGGTCAAAAAATTGTAGCAACTTTAAATAGTACCGGCACAAGATCCGTTTTTCTTCATCCTGTTGAAGCTATGCACGGAGATCTTGGATTTGTGAGGAAGGAAGATATTTTTATAGGGCTTTCAAACAGTGGGGAAACGTCTGAATTAAATGTGATTCTTTCATCTATAAAGTCCATTGGCTGCATGATGCTTTCTTTTACCGGTAATATGACTTCTATGCTTGCAGGTGCTTCTGATATCTCAATAGATATCGGGGTTGAAAGGGAGGCCTGTCCGCTTGGTCTTGCTCCTACATCAAGTACAACTGCTCTTCTTGCAGCAGGAGATGCTCTTGCTTCTGCTTTGATTTTGAAAAGGGAATTCAAAAAAGATGATTTTAAGCGGTTTCATCCAGGAGGATCTCTTGGTAAACGATTGTCCACTGGAGTTGATAGATTGATGCTTGGTATGGATAGTATTCCGTTAATAAATAAAAAAACATCTTTTTCTGATGCTTTAAAAGAGCTGGATAAAAAGGCACTGGGGGCTGTTTTTGTAATAGATGAAGATCGTCATCTTATGGGGCTTCTTACTGATGGTGATGTAAGACATTACATAGCTTGCGGAGGTGTTTTGGACGGGGTTCTTGTTTCAGAGATAATGACAGAAGATCCATTGTCGATAAATATAGAATCTCCTGCATATGATGCCTTGAATATAATGGAGGAATATCAGATAACTGTTTTGCCGGTGGTGGATGGTTCTGGTTGTGTTCAAGGGCTTTTACATCTCCATGATATTCTTGGTAAGGGTGAACTTAAGTTTGCAGGTCAATAATAAAATATCTAAGCATTCAGTGAGGTTTGATTTAAGTGAAAGTTAATACAGAGATAAAAAGACTTGGAGATTCCGGTATAGATTCTCCATTCTCCAGCATCAAAGGATCAAATAGTGTGAAACTGGTTTCTGATTCAAGCCATGTATATTACAGGATGGATTCAGATATGGAAAAAGATGGAATTCCTGAATCTTTTGAATCGGCAGGACCAAGGGAGAAAATATATTTTGATCCTGTCAATACAAGGTGCGGTATAGCGACATGCGGCGGTCTCTGTCCCGGTTTGAATGATATAATAAGAGGGATCGTTCTGGAGCTTTATCACAGGTATGGGGTGAAGAAAATATTTGGATTCAGGCATGGACTTCAGGGCTTTATTCCTGAATATGGTCACGATGTAATTCCTCTTGGACTTTCATCTGTGGAAAGAATAATGGATCAGGGAGGTTCAATACTTGGCTCTTCAAGGGGTAGTCAGGATCCGGATAAAATAATTGACACCTTGGAACGTTTTAATATTCAAATTCTTTTTATGATAGGAGGAGACGGAACTCTTAAAGCTTCCCATGAGCTTGCGAAAAGAATATTGGAAAGAGAGCTGAAAATATCAGTCATAGGAATCCCAAAAACAATAGATAACGATATTGTTTATACATATAGATCTTTTGGTTTTGATACAGCAGTTCAGGAGGCTGCAAGGGCAATAAAGGCAGCACATAATGAAGCTGTAGCATTCCCGAACGGTATAGGGATTGTAAAGCTCATGGGGCGTTATTCAGGATTTATTGCGGCCACGGCAGCTTTGGCACAGCAGGATGCTAATTTTGTGCTGATTCCAGAAGTGCCTTTTAGAATGGAAGGGGACGGAGGGCTTTTGAATGCGGTTGAAAAGCGACTTGAAAAGCGTAGACATGCTGTAATTGTTGCTGCAGAAGGGGCAGGGCAGGAATTTTTTAATGATCAAATTCTTGATCGAGATATCTCTGGTAACCTTAAGCTTAACGATATAGGGATTTTTTTGAAACATAATATAGAATCTTATCTTACCGATAAAGGTATTCCCTATTCCATGAAATATATAGATCCAAGCTATATGATAAGAAGTATGCCTTCAAATGCCAATGACAGTGTTTTTTGCGGGTTTCTTGCACGAGATGCTGTTCATGCAGGTATGGCAGGAAAAACTGATATGCTGGTGGGATTTGTCAATAACAGGTTTGTGCATATTCCCATGGAACTTTGTGCAGGAAGACGCAAGCAGGTGGATGCTGATGCAAAATTATGGCAGGCTGTTCTGGAAGCTACCGGACAGGGTGATCTTCTTTATCTTTGTTATTGATTGTTTATCATTTGTTTCTGTCTTTATCAGTGAATGGACTGAACATATATCCCACAGAACGGATACTTTTAAAAAAAGTCGGGTTTTTAGGATTTTTTTCAAAATATTTTCGGAACCTCACCATGAAGTTATCTATGGTACGGCTCTGAATTTTTTCTTTATATCCGAGGGCATTTTTTAAAAGTTCTTCCCTTGAAACGGGCGTATTTTTTTTGCTGGAGAGATATTGAAGTATTTTGCTTTCCTGTTCTGTGAGATGAATATTTTCAGATTTTGTAAAAGCAGTCCTTTTTTGGAAGTTTATGATATTTTCTCCAAATTTTAAAGAGTCGTATATTTCTTCATTCATGGTTCGTGCAAGAAGTCTTTGGACTCGTAGTTCAAGCTCTTCAAGGTCAAAAGGTTTTGGCATATAATCATCACATCCTTTGCTGAGCCCAAGTTTTCTGTCTTCCACATCACCCCTTGCTGAGAGTATCAGTACAGGAGTTGAGATGTTTTTTGTTCTTATTTTATCAAGGATTTTGAATCCGTCCATGTCTGGCAGCATGATGTCAAGTATGACAAGATCAGGATTGATTTGCGAGATTGCAGCAAGGCCGCTTCCCCCAGAGTTTTTGATTGTTGTTTCATGCCCTGCAATTGATAGATTTAGTTCTATCCCTTCTGCAATATGGAGTTCATCTTCTATTATGAGTATTTTTGCCATTTTAATTTTTAACCTTAAATTTATTCTTTAACTCAATTATTATTGTTGTTCCTTTATTTATACCTAAGCTCTCTGCATAAACTTTTCCTTTATGTCGTTTAACTATTATCTTTACAAAATGAAGTCCAAGTCCTGTTCCTTTACTGGAATTGTCAAGCTGATAGAATTGTCTGAATATTTTTTTTAGTTCATTTTTTCTGATTCCTGTTCCATTATCTGAAAAAAATATTTTAATTTTTCTTTTTGTTATCTGGAAGAAAATTTTAACTGCTGGTTGTAAAGAATTATTGTATTTAATGGCGTTGTTTAATATATTTATAATAAGAATTTCAAAAAGATCCTGATCTATATATGCAAATACATTTTTGTGTTCAATTGATAAATCTATGTTTCTTTTTATATTTGAATATGAGTCGTAACTTTTTTGGATCAAAGAAGAAATTTCAATTGTTTTGAAGTTTGTAGCATCTGTTTTACTTTCTAGTCTTGCAAGGCTCAATATCTTCTGGATGTGCGAATACAGTCTTTTTACATCCTTTTGCATATAATCAAGATATTTTAACTGATCTTTTCTTTTGAGATCATGTTTTTTAAAAGTATCTATATATAATTGAATTGAAGTGACCGGGGTTTTAAGTTCATGGGTGAATCCCTGTATAAATTTTTTCTGAAGTCTGTAAAGCCCCAGTATTTTTTGAAAATATATGTAAATAACACCTATTCCTATCAAGATAAGGGCAACAAGAATTGAAAGGGTAAGTATTACACTCCAGGTTTCAGGTGCAAAAAATTCTTCTTTTCCTATATGGAATTTTTTAACTATCTGCATCAGTCCTTTTTTTGTTTCTATAAACCAGTAGATATAAAGGAAAAGAGAAATGCAAAGGGCTGTTATTGATATGAATACAACAACCAGCATGTGATAAAAATTTGATTTTATATTTATGTCAGACATTAGTACTCTTTTTTTTTGGCTAATTTTTTTAATTTTCTATGTATATAAAAACAAATGTAAAATAAAGGTCAATATAATTATGATAGATAAAACAGAACAGCTTGAAGAACTTGTACTGAAGTTTAATGATTCGGCAAGGAAGAAAAAAGCTTTTATAAAGGCGTTGAAGTTTATTTTTAAAAAATTGAGTGATGAAGATATGGATGCCTATATAGAAGAAGAAATGAAGATGCAGCATCTTTTAAAACTTCAGGATGCAAAGAAAACTCTGGAAGATAAGGAAGTGGTTCTTCAAAGTTATTTTGATCTGATTAATAAAAGCAGGTTTAAACGGGTGAGGAAGACGATAGTCTGGATAGAAGAAAAATTTTATGAGCATGCAATCGATAATTTTGTGGAAGAATATAATGATGTTAAATCCAGAATCGACTAAATCCATTTTGTTGGATATGTTCAATGGTTCTGGTAATATTTCCGGGGAGAGCAATGTGATAAGGAATGGTTTTCCCGTCTCAAGCAGCCTGGATGGATTTGTGAACATCCTGTGCCGGTGGCCGATGCACCATGATGTGGATCGAATCCCGGTCTGAATAAAAGGGAAAACATAGATCCTGTTTAGCTTTATTAAGATCCAGCGTTCGATAAAGATGAGAATCGATAGTTCGCTCTTCATCATATTCAATAAAGGAGAGGTTAAAAAATCTGTCGACAAAAATTCAAAATTTTACATAGTTCCTATACCGATATTTGTCAAAGTAATTCTCGTCTCACTCAAGTCAATCATATTTAAACGATCTACTCCTGTTGTAAAATTAAGCATATTTTTTTAAGTCATTCAGAATCAGTAATTCCCGCACGCAAATAAAATAGTCAACAAATACAGTCAATATCATGAAAAAACAATTTTCAATAATATTTAGATTTTAAAAGATATACTATATAGAAGAATAATACAGTAAATATAATGATAATCATATAGCTGAGCTTCCCTGATATGAGGAGCATTGGAGCTTAAACCTTCTTCCAGCAAAAGAATAGATAAGTGTGTATGGTCTTTTCTGAATTTTTTAAAAAATCGTTTGATTCACCATTTTATTTTTAAGCCGCCTGTACGGCGGATAACGGGATAGTTGCTTTATGGGGCGAACATTGGCATTTCTAAGCCGCCTGTACGGCGGATAACTTGCAAGTATTCCGGTTTTGAATATTGGGGGTTTTCTAAGCCGCCTGTACGGCGGATAACTTTCAAGGTATCGCCTTCAAACCTCAGCTTTATCTTTCTAAGTCGCCTGTACGGCGGATAACACTGTAAAAAATTTTATTGGTTTTCTTCAGGAGTTTCTAAGCCGCCTGTACGGCGGATAACGATGGAGCGTTATACAAATGCTTAATTGCTAATTTT
>Ga0114934_10001963_pt1 | contig 13316 bp, 11 predicted proteins | sample 4SBtaG_2_FD_99695 | JGI IMG/M metagenome (GOLD analysis project Ga0114934, IMG submission 99695) | Deep subsurface microbial communities from Kolumbo volcano to uncover new lineages of life (NeLLi) - 4SBTROV10_white metaG | ecosystem: Environmental > Aquatic > Marine > Volcanic ... | reverse complement strand
TTTTTTCTTTGATTGATGAAAAAAAATCTTGCATAGCCGTAGCTACGGAATATTTTTTTGAAGAAAAGCAAAGGAAAAAGAAACGTTTTATATTTACTAATTTTGATGGCGGCTTGGTATAATAAATCTATTCAAGCTAAAAATGCATTGTCTTTTCTCTATTTTTTCTTTTCAGGGAAAAGCTCAAAAATGCTTTCTTTGTTTGGTTTACAGATTCCTCGTTCTAAAATTAGACCTGTTATCAGTCGAGCAGGTGTAACATCAAAAGCATAATTTGTTGCAGGACTTTTTTCAGGTGTCAATAATACTTTTTTAATTTCTCCTCTGTGCAAACCCTGAATATATTTCACTTCTTCTTCGCCACGTTGTTCTATTGGAATTTGTTTGATTCCGTCTTCAATTTCCCAATCAATAGAAGATGAAGGCAAAGCAACATAAAACGGCACATTGTTGTCAAAGGCAGCAAGAGCTTTCAGATACGTTCCGATTTTATTAGCAACATCTCCTGTATATGTTGTTCGGTCAGAACCAACAATAACCAAATCCACAAGAGAATGCTGCATCAAGTGTCCACCAACATTGTCGGGAATCACTGTGTATGGGATTCCTTGCTGTTCAAGTTCCCAAGCTGTTAATCTTGCACCTTGATTTCTTGGACGAGTTTCATCTACCCAAACGTGGACTTTTATTCCTTTTTCAAATGCTTCGTAAACAGGCGAAAGAGCTGTCCCATAATCCACAAAAGCAAGCCAGCCGGCATTGCAATGGGTAAGAATATTTACAACATCACCGTTTTTCTTTTTGCTGATTTGTTCAATAATTTTTGCACCGTGCTCCCCTATCCTTTTGCAGCTTAATGCATCGTCATCTGCAATTTCATTTGCAGTATCAAAGGCAATTTGAATTTTTTCGTCATTTGAAGTTCTGCTGTTTATCGCTCTGAACTGTTTGTCGATTGCCCAAAAAAGGTTCACAGCTGTTGGACGTGATGATTTCAATTTTTCGGCAGAATTGCAAAGATGATTATCAAAATCAGAAGTTTTTGAGGCTTCCAAAGTCGCAAGATACATACCGTATCCTGCTGCAGCTCCAATAAGTCCTGCACCACGAACGTGCATTTGCTTAATTGCCACATACATCTCTTCGACAGTTGAGATATTTTCAATCTCAAATTTGTGTGGTAATTTTCGTTGGTCAATAATCTGAATAATCTTTTTATCATTCTCATTGACCCATATTGTTCGGTAATGTTTTGAGTTTGCAAACATATAGTTTTATTGATAATGTTATCTACAAATTTATTATTTTATTTAAAGTAAAAACAATTTATCCACTGTTTTTATAATGTCGATTTTTTTATTTATCAAAAAATTCAAAAAATAATTTTCTAATAATCAGCATCTTAATTTTTTTAAAAAAAATATAGCTTCATTTAACCAAATCAATTTGAATATTTTAATTTTTAATTTTATATTAGTCCGAAATAAAATTATAAAAAATAAAATTATGGCTTATTACGTAACAATCGACGGTAAAAAGATGGACAAAGACCTTATTGATGCAGCTGAAAATGCAGTAAAAGGTCGTGGTGACGGCAGAATTTCTATGGATGATGCCAAAGTGTTGCTCGAAAAAGTAAAAGATGGTAATACTTACACTGATGTTGAAAAAGATACTATGGAGTATATTAGAGAAAAGTATAACTGGACTTATGAAGCCAATGAATGGTTTAAAACAGAAATAAGAAAATGGGCAGCAACAAAATAATCTAAAAAAAAGGCATCTTGAAGATGCCTTTTTTTATGCGGATGGAGGGACTCGAACCCACACGCCTCGCGGCACTAGATCCTAAGTCTAGCGCGTCTGCCAATTTCGCCACATCCGCTTTTTTATTTAAAAAGTGGTGCAAAAATAAAAAACTTTTTTCAAAAAAAAAAAATTATTTTGAATAATTATATTCAGTTGTTAGCTGTGTGCTATTTGCTTGATAAGCTGGACAAGGTGGTTTTGTTGATCTGCAGGCACTTAACGATATTGCAACTACAAATAATAAAAGTAAACCTAAAATAAATTTTTTCATTTTTTGGAGTTTTAAAATTTAATAATATAAAAAATAACGCAAAAAAAACATAATTATTTTAAATGAACAGTTCATTTATTGAACATTTCATTTATCAATTCGCTATATTTCTTTTTAATTATGTGTCTTTTCTTTTTTAAAGTTGGAGATAATTCTCCAGTAGCAGGCGACCATTCTTCGCATACAATTCTGAAGGTATTAATTCTTTCGTATTGAGCCAGTTTTTTATTAAGTCTTATTACTTCTTTCTTAACTAAATCAAATATTTCAGGAAGCCTTACCAATTCATAATTATCTCTGTATGTTAATTTCTTTTCTGTTGCAAAACTATGTAATACGTCAAAATTTGGAGAAATAAGTGCACCTGCAAATTTTTCATTTTCTCCAACAACCATCATTTGTTCAATCAAATATGATTCAATGAACAAATTTTCGATAACTGCTGGTGAAATATATTTACCGTTTGAAAGTTTGAATATTTCTTTTTTTCTACCTGTTATTCTCAAGAAACCTTCTTCGTCTATTTCTCCAAGGTCTCCTGTATGAAACCAACCTTCTTCGTCAATAGCTTCTTTTGTTCGTTCAGGGTCTTTATAATATCCTTTCATTAAATTTGGTCCTTTAAAAAGAATTTCGCCATCTTCAGCTATTTTCAGGTCCTGTTCAGGTCCTAATTTTCTTCCAACACTACCTATTTTCATATCCGGAGGCATATTGTTCAGACAAATAACAGGTGCTGTTTCTGTAAGTCCGTAACCTTCTCTGATTGGTATTCCTGCTACCCAGAAAATCTGGTTTAAACGTGGTGATAATGCAGCTCCACCGGAAATTACATATTTCAAATGTCCGCCTAATCCTTTTCTCCATTGACTAAAAACTAATCTGTCATAAAAATTCAACATTTGTTTATAAAAAATGTTATTATTTTCAAAAGAATAATTTTCTGCAAGTTTCAATGCTGCAAAGAATATTTTTTTCTTCACAGGTGATAATAAATTACCTTTTGAAATAATTTTATCGTAGAATCGTTCTAATACTCTTGGAACAGTTGCAAAAATATGAGGTTTTACTTCTGTTAGATTTTCAGCTATAGTGTGCAATCCTTCAGCATAATAAATTCCAATTCCTAAAAATTGTAAAGCATAATTTACTGCTCTTTCAAAAACATGACAGAGAGGAAGGAAACTTAATGCTCTGTGTCTGCTATCAAGCTCTATAACATCTTTGAATTTCAGCAACTGATATGTAAAATTCCAATGTGTAAGCTCTACTCCTTTGGGGTTGGCTGTTGTTCCTGATGTATAAATTAATGTAAAAACATCATCTGCTGTAATCGTGCTTTTGATTTTTTCGATTTTTTCGCTGTATTTACCATATTTTTGTCTACCAAGTTCTATAATTTGTTCCCAGTTTTCTGCTTCTTTTACTTCATTTACAGTATAGAAATATTTTATTTTTTTTATTTTATCAACGATTGGCTTTAGTTTGAGAAATAAAGCTCTATCAGCAACAATAAGCATCTTAGCTTCAGAATGTTTTAATATATATTCAAAATCTTCTTCTGTTAGTGTTGGATATATCGGACAGTGAACAGCTCCTATTTGAGCAATTCCCATATCTATAAAGTTCCATTCTGGCCTATTATTAATAACTGTAGCTATTTTATCTCCTTTATTTATTCCAAGTTCAATAAGACCAGCAGAAACTCTGTCTGTCATTTGTTTGTAGGAAAAAGGAGAGTATTTTACCCATTTTTTATTTATTTTAGATGCTAAATAATCGTCTTTATCTCTATATTTCTCAATAGCTAAATCAATTAAATCAAAAGTACGATACTTTTCCATAGATCAATATTTAAAAATTTTTGTAAAAATATTTCATTTTTTATATTTTTCAAATTCTTTTGTAAAGAATTTAAATTGAACATACAAAGATATATAATAAAATGGATAATAAAAGAAAAGCATTGTTTCCGGGTTCATTTGACCCATTTACAAATGGTCATCTTTCGATAATTGAAAGGGCTTTGCCAATATTTGATAAAATAATAATTGCTATTGGTATAAACACTGATAAAAAGAGTTTTTTTCCACTTGAAAAAAGAAAAGAGTGGCTGGAAAGAATTTTTGAAAATGAACCAAAAATTGAAATTGAAACTTATGATTCACTTACTGTCGATTACTGCAAAAAAATGGAAATAAAATATTTGCTCAGAGGACTTAGAACTGCTGTAGATTTTGAATACGAACGCCAAATCGGGCAAACAAACAAGGTGCTTCAGCCTGATGTAGATTCTGTTTTCTTCTTGACTTTGCCAGAACATACTCACATTAGTTCGACTATTGTAAAAGAAATTATAAAATACAAAGGCAATATTGATAGTTTTGTACCGAAAATAATTGCTAACGAAATATACAGAACCTATGACAAATAAAAAAACACTTGTTATTGGTGCTAGCCTAAAGCCTGAAAGATATTCCAACAGAGCAATCAGAAAACTATTATCATACAATCATCCTGTAGTTGCTATTGGGCTTAAAGAAGGAGTTATAAATGGTGCGATTATTGAAAAAGGAAAACCTGATTTTGAGAATATTGACACTGTCACAATGTACATAAATCCTCATAGACAAGAAGAATTTTACGAATATATTATTTCTTTGAAACCCAAAAGAATTATTTTCAACCCTGGCACTGAAAATGCATATTTTAAGAATATAGCACAAGAAAACGGGATTGAGGTTGTTGAAAATTGCACATTGGTGATGCTGGATACAGGTCTATTTTGAATCATTCAATCAAAAAATCTTATAATAAAGGACCGTAACACCGCTTTATTAAGATTTATTTGGGCATTGGATTTTGCAGATTTAGTAGTATAAGTTTTTTGAGCAACATAGTGACATTATTTATTTTTTACTTAGAGTAGCTATTTATTGAAACAGGGTGTTTTATTTTCAATTGTTAATTAAAATCAAATTGATAGGATTTTGAATTCCACTCTTCGGTTTTTTGCGTGTTCCTCTTCTGTATTATCTTTATTGACAGGCATTGTTCCTCCAAAAGCTTTTGTAGAAATGCGTTCTTCGCCTATTCCTTTTGAAGTAAGATATTTCTTTACATTTGTAACCCTGTCTTTAGACAATTTCATTAACAAATCCTTATCACCGCGATTGTCGGTATGACCACGCAATTCTATTTTTATTGTCGGATTATCGTTCATTATCTTAACAATTCTATTCAATTCATCAAAAGAGGTAGAATCAATCACTGCACTATTTCTTTCAAAGAAAATATTATTTAGTACTATTACCTCCCCAATCTTGACTTTTTTTAAGTACAAATCTTTATTCACTTCTTCATAATCACCTATATCTACAAGGTTTAAATTTTCACTTATTGCAATATAATTCTTTGCTTCGGCTCTGATGCCGTATAATTTTCCGTATGGCAGAATGATTTTATATTCACCTGTTGTTGGATTAGAATTAGCAATACCAACTTGTTCGCCTGTTTTCAAATCTGTATATTCAATTGTAGCAGAAATAGGTTTTTTAGTTTCTTGATCAATTACTTTTCCATAAACAAGTACTACTTTTTCAGGTTGCATCTGTTCACTCAGTGCGATAGTAAATATATCTTCATTGCCGAATGAATGTGCTGTTGAAACCAAAAAAGCTGTATCTCCTTTAGCAGAAAGAGAAAAATATGTATCCCAATCGTCAGAATTAATTCTTGGTCCAAGATTCTTGGGTTTTGACCAATGAAGCCACGTATCATCAAGCCTTTTTGATACATAAATATCTTCACTTCCGTAACCATTCCAACCATCTGTTGAGAAATAGAGAGTTTTGCCATCAGGAGCAAGGAATGGAGTTCCGTCTGAGCCGAAAGTATTTATATCAGGCCCCATATTCTTTGGTTTAGTATATGAACCATCTGAACGTCGAAAACTAACGTACAAATCTAAATCACCATAGGTATCATCCCTTTCGACAGAAAGAATAAGCACCTTTTGATCTGTAGTAAAGAAATATGTCTCATAAATATTCTTATTGTAGAAATTATCAACTCTCACTTGAGTTGGCACACTCCAAGTGCTGTCAGAAAGCCTGTGTGTAACAGAAATACCCTGATCAGATTTAAAAGTACCATCAGAATTGTATAAACCTTCGAGGAATAAAGTATTCCCATCAGGCATAGCATTTACAACAACATTTACACCTGAATTATTGAGAGGTTTGCCAATGTTTTTAGCAGGACCCCAAGTTCCGTCTTTTTGCAATTGGCTATACCAAATATCTGCTTCGTCAAAATATCCTTCTGGATTAGTTGAGCTATATCCTCGTGCAAAATAAAGAGTTTTGCCGTCAGGAGAAATAATCGGTGCAATTTCTGTTCCCCTTGTATTTATATTTGTTCCAATATTTTTCTTTATACCTTTAAAATTAATGTCTGCAATCTCAAGTTTAGGTATATCATTTGAGATTTTTAAATAATCAACGTAACAAGTTTGACCTTGTTGAAGCATAAAACCTTGCATTTGACCAAAAAAAGGGGTGTATTTTTTACTATAAACAGTATAGCCATTGATATAAAAAGTCAGATTATAGTCTTTTTTTTCAACTTTTAGCACATTATATGAATTCACTGGGTTTATATGAGAAGATTTTGTCCAAGGAGCAATACTAATAAAATTGCCATTTGAATATTTTCCAATTGAAAAATAACCTGAACCACTAATTATAAAAAAATATGAATTTTTCCACCCCTTTGCTCCCCATACTAAACCATAACCCTGATTACTCTTTCCAGCAACCTGCTTGATTTTAGTTTCAATAGAGAAATCTTTTTTGTAATTAATGAATATTTGTGCATAAAATTGTCTTAAAGCATCTTTATTACTGCTTTTTATGATATAAACACCTTTGTTTATAGTCGAATTAGTTGAATTTTTCTTGTATTGCGTCCAAACTGTTGAAAAATTGTTAAAATCTTCATAATATACCACATCTCCCTGTGATAATGAGGCAATTGGAATACTATAATAAAATATAATAAATACTAAAACACTCTTTATAAGTCCATTAATTCTTGACATTTTGTAAAAAATAATTTATCTTTGTAATAATTAATCACTGCAAATATAACAATTGTAGTTGTTGATAACTAATTTTTTTAGTCTCAACAAAATTTACTTCATTTGCAAAATTTTAGAACAATGACAGCTATATATTCAGAGGATACTATAAAAACATTAGAATGGCAAGAGCATATACGCCAGCGCCCTGGAATGTATATAGGAAAGTTAGGAAATGGAGATACTCCCGATGATGGTATTTATGTGCTGTTGAAAGAAGTCCTTGACAACTCTATTGATGAGTATATGATGGGATTTGGGAAAAAAATTGAAATCGAAATCAAAGACGAATATATTCGCGTAAGGGACTATGGTAGAGGCGTTCCATTAGGAAAAGTTTTTGATGTAGCAGCAAAAATGAACACCGGAGCAAAATACGACTCTAAAGTTTTCAAAAAATCAGTTGGATTGAACGGAGTCGGTATAAAAGCTGTTAATTCATTATCATCAAATTTCAAAATCACCTCTCACAGAGACGGAGAAAAAAAATGTGTTGAATTTTCTAGAGGTAAAAAAATTGACGAATGCAAAATTCAAAAAACAGACGAACCAAACGGAACAGAAATAATTTTTACCCCAGATGACACACTATTTGTCGGATACAATTACAAAATGAGATTTATTGAACAAATGGTAAAGACCTACATTTATCTTAATACAGGTCTCACTATTTATCTGAATGGTAATAAATATTTATCTAAAAATGGTCTGTTAGACCTTTTAAACGACAAAATAAATACAGACATACATTATCCAATTATTCATCTAAAAGGAGATGATATAGAAATCGCTCTTACTCACGGTATGCAATACGGCGAAGAATATTATACATTTGTCAATGGTCAATATACAGTTCAGGGAGGAACGCACTTACAAGCATTCAAAGAAGCTTATGTCAGAGTTATCAGAGATTTTTTCAAAAAAGATTTTAATGTTAATGATATTCGTTCCTCTATAATAGCAGCAGTTAGCATCAAAATTGAAGAACCAGTTTTTGAATCACAAACCAAAACAAAGCTTGGCTCAAAAGAGATTGCACCGGGAGGGCAAAGTATAAGAAGCTTCATTCACGACTTTTTAGCATCAAAACTTGATAACTTTTTGCATAAAAACGAAGAAGTTTCAAAAACAATTCAAAACATTATTCAGAATAATGAAAAAGAACGAAAAGCAATATCTAATCTACAAAAAATAACTAAACTAAGAGCCAAAAAAGTAAGTTTACATAATAAAAAACTTAGAGATTGTGACATTCATTATAATTCAAAAAATGAAAGAAGGGAAGAATCGACATTATTTATTACTGAGGGAGATTCTGCCAGCGGCTCAATTACAAAATCACGTGATGTAAACACACAAGCTGTTTTTAGTCTTAGAGGAAAACCGCCAAACACATTTGGAAATACAAAAAAAGTAATATACGAAAATGAAGAACTAAGTTTATTACAAGCCGCATTGAATATTGAAGAAGATATAGAAAACCTGAGATATAACAAAATTGTAATAGCAACAGATGCCGATGTTGACGGTATGCACATAAGACTTTTACTTATAACATTTTTCCTTAATTTTTATCCAGAAATAATAAAACAAGAACATCTGTTTGTTCTTCAAACACCCTTATTCAGAGTTCGTAATAAGAAAGAAACATTTTATTGTTATAACGAAACAGAAAAACAAAATGCAATAGAAAAATTAGGAAAAAATTGTGAGATTACAAGATTTAAAGGTTTAGGAGAAATTTCACCAGAAGAATTTAAAAACTTTATTGGAAAGGATATCAGATTAGAACCAGTATTGTTGACAAAAGACGATCCAGTAAAAAAATTATTAAACTTTTATATGGGTAAAAATACTCCTGACAGACAAGAATTTATTATAGATAATCTTAGAGTTGAAGAAGAATATTCAAAAAATTTATAAATTTGGCAAAAATTTTGTTCTTAGCTATTTAATTAAAATAAAATTATAAACTTTGCGTTTTTAATAAAAATTACGACTTTGAAAACCAAGAGAATCTATCTTATAATATTGATATTGTTAATAACAACAACAGGATATAGCCAATATATTCAATTTTCACAATATTATGCATCGCCACTAAATTTAGCTCCTTCGTTTGCAGGAACAGTTAGTCATTCTAGAATAGCAATGAACTATAGAGATCAATGGGTAAAAATGAGCGGTGTTTTTAGAACATATTCATTAGCTGCAGATATGCATGTAGATAAAATTAACAGCGGTTTTGGAATTTTACTTGCAAAAGATGCCGCAGGAACAGGAAATCTTGGAAGGTTTGATGCAGGGGTGCAATATTCTTGGTATGGACTTATAAATAAGACTTATCAATTTTATTTCAGACCAGGAGTAGCTTTTAAAATGTCACAAAGAAATTTGGATTTCGAAAAATTAATTTTTGGAGACCAGATTACACCATACGGTTACTTACCATATACAAGTCAAGCACGTCCAAAGGACGTAAAAAAAACATATATAGATGCTTCTGCTTCAGTAATGTTCTATAATCCTTCTTTTTGGGCTGGATTAAACGTAGAACATCTTTTCCATCCTGCAGATGCTTATTATGACCCTAATTATCGTATTCCTTATAAATATCATTTCTATGCAGGATATAAATTCAGATTGGGGCCTGGAGGAAGATATGGTCATTATAATACAAGTAATATCAAAGATATCTTTTTTGTATCAACATACTTTAGACTGCAAAGTAAGCAGGCACAAATGGATATAGGAGGATATTGGAATCATGACCCATTAACATTCGGTATTTGGGTTAGAGGACTGCCTTATATGAATATTGAACATACAGTAAATGTAGATGCGATAATTTTCTTGATAGGATATAAAATCTATAGTTTTGAAATAGGATACAGTTATGATATGACAATTTCTCCTCTAATAGCAAGTACTGGTGGCTCTCACGAAATTTCTTTGATATATAAATTCGATCCAAACTTGAATCCCCGAAAAAAAGAAGGACCTATACCTTGTCCGGGTTTCTAAATTTATTTTTTGAATTAAATATCAAAAAAATATTTTTATCATTATCCAAATATTTTATGCTTTTCCATATATTTGTAATGTATGAACAGAGAGCGCAAAATTAATCTAAATAAAAATTCAAAAATACCATTAGAAGATCGAATTTTTGCTATTCCTGCACTTATTGGGCTTTTTATTTTTTTATTCCTATTTATTTTCCAACCTTTTCATATTTCAGAAACTCATAAAAACAAATTATTGTTGACTCTAAGTTTTGGTCTTTTAACATTCATAATTCTTAGCTTTCAATCTATTGTCAATAAAATTGTTTTAAAAAAAAACAACCCAAAAGTTTACAATTACTATCAAAAAATAAAAGGTTTTGTAATTATAATTCCTATAGGTATTTTCAATTGGCTTTTGCTTAAGCTTTGGTATTTAGAGCCTCCTCTAAGTTTTCTGACAATGCTTTGGGGAACAGCATTGATTGGTCTTTTCCCTTTTTTATATACAGTGATTTATATTGAAAGAAAATACTATATCGAAAGTTTTTTTGAACTAAAAAGCAAACTAGAAACAAACAGAGATATTGAAACTTACAAAAAGAATTATATTGTAATAGAATCAGAAAATATTGGAGAAAAAGTCAAATTTCATCCAATAGACCTTCTTTTTATAAAAGCAGAAGGAAATTATGTCTCTATACATACAATATCAGATAATGAACCCAAAAAAAAACTGATTAGAACTTCTCTGTCAAAAATCATTAATCAATTTGAAGAAGAGGGTTTAAAAAATTTTGTCCGTAATCACAAATCATACATTGTAAATTTAGAAAACGTTGATAAGGTGACAGGCAACTCACGACAATACAATTTTCACATAAAAAACACAGATATAATGATACCTGTTTCAAGAAGTTTTTCCCGAGAAATAATCTACAAATTACAAAAAGAATTATAGTTTTATTTTATCCCTATGTATTCCTTTTCATCAAAACACTTTCCCATTTATAAAAAATCTTTCCCATTCATAAAAATCGCATTCTAATTTTTTTAATAATAAGTAATTTTGTAAAAAAATACTTATGAAAAAACAATTTTTTATACTAAACTTTTTGAGTCTTGTTTTTTTGAGTTACTCCCAAATGCCCACATCAACAATTAGAGGAAAGGTTGTTGATATTCAATCAAAAGAAATTTTAGTTGGTGCTACAGTTGTAATAACAACCACAGAGCCACCAATGGCAACTTTAACAGATTCTAACGGAGAATTTATTTTTGAAAATGTGCCTTTAGGACGTCAAACAGTAAAAGTAGAATTCATAGGCTATTTACCCGTCGAATTAACGAATCTTATGGTAATAAAAGGTAAAGAGACTGTGCTTAATGTAGAAATACAAGAAAGTGTTGTAAACATTGGTAATGTAGTTGTAAAATCAAAAGTAAAAAAACACGAAGCACAAAACGAAATGTCAGTTATTAGTGCTCGAAGTTTTTCAATTGAAGAAACAGAAAGATATGCAGGAAGCCTTGGTGATCCTTCAAGAATGGCAGCCAACTTTGCAGGAGTAATGTCTGTATCTGACCAGAGAAATGACATCATCATCAGAGGTAACTCTCCTATAGGGCTTCTATGGAGATTGGAAGGAATTGACATTCCTAATCCAAACCACTTCGGTGCAATGGGAACAACAGGCGGACCGGTAAGTATGTTGAACAATAACGTTTTAACAAATTCAGATTTCCTTACAGGTGCATTTGCAGCAGAATACGGAAATGCGTTGGGAGGAGTTTTCGATTTGCGTATGCGTTCGGGCAACAATAAAACCTTCGAATTTCTTGGACAAGTCGGTTTTGGAGGATTCGAAGCTGGTATCGAAGGACCAATTTCTAAGAAAGCCGGTTCATCTTTTTTAATAAACTATCGTTATTCTACATTAGCAGCAATGAGTGCTATAGGGTTTGATATCGGAACAGGTTCGGCAGTTCCTCATTATCAGGATCTAAACTTCAAAATAAATTTCCCTAGAGGAAAATTTGGCAAACTTTCTATTTTGGGTATTGGCGGAATAAATTCTATTGCAATGCTTGACAGTGAAGGAGATAGTGCATCATATGGATTTGGAGGAACAGACCTTTGGTACTCAAACAAAATGGGAACTATTGGTTCAAATTATACTTATTATTTTAACAATAAAAGCAGGCTTTCAATAAAATTAGCAGCAGAGTATATCTATCAGAATACAAATATGGATTCATTATATCACAATGGAGTATTTGCTCCTTATGATTTTTATGATTCTCAAGGAGCAAATTATACATATATTTTGGCACCAATGTTTTATTCAAAAATAAACGCAAAAAACACTATTAAAATTGGTGGAAATTTTAAGTATAATATCATTGAGTATACAGATAAGGTATATAATTATCAAAATGACAATTATATAACCCAGTTTGATTTGAGAAACAAATTTTCATATACTCAAATTTTTACAGAATATAAGCATAGATTTACAGATAAAATTGAACTAAACATGGGCGTTTTTGGACATTATTTGTTTTTGAACAATTCTTACAGTGTTGAACCTCGATTAGCATTCAAATATCAAATAACTAATAAACAGGCATTTACAGCAGGAGGAGGTATGCATAGTCAAATGCAACTACCATTGTTATATTTTGTTGAACTGGAAGACACATCAGGTGTTATTTCCAATAACAATAAAAATCTTGGATTCAACAAAGCGATTCACGCAGTCATAGGGCATCAAATAATGATTACAAAAAATTTCAGAATAAAAACTGAATTATATTATCAATATTTGTACAATATTGCTATTTCAAAAATCAACAAACAGTTCTCAGTTTTGAATATTGGCGACGAATTTTATATTCCACCTTATTCTGATTTGAAAAATAAAGGAACAGGGAAGAATTATGGAATAGAACTAACAATTGAAAAATTTCTTACTAAAGGTTTTTATTTTTTAATTACAACATCTCTGTATGAATCAAAATACACACCTTGGGATGATATTGAAAAAAATACCAAATTCAACGGCAATTATGTTGTTAATATGCTTGGTGG
>Ga0114934_10001962_pt1 | contig 13317 bp, 14 predicted proteins | sample 4SBtaG_2_FD_99695 | JGI IMG/M metagenome (GOLD analysis project Ga0114934, IMG submission 99695) | Deep subsurface microbial communities from Kolumbo volcano to uncover new lineages of life (NeLLi) - 4SBTROV10_white metaG | ecosystem: Environmental > Aquatic > Marine > Volcanic ... | reverse complement strand
TTTAGTATATTGTCAGGGTAGAAACTACCCAGTGAGTCTGGTTATATATCATTCATCAGTAATGAATTCCCAGAAATCCTCTTCTATAATCAGGTTGTCTGATTTAGGAGAGGTTGTTTAATTTTTTTATCATTATATTTTTGATGTAATCTTTTAATTCAATAGGATTGATTATTTCAATATTGGGTAACCATTTGATAATAAAATCTTCTATTTCTTGAAAATTAGTAAATTCATATTCTATTAATAATTCACCATTTTCTAATTCTTCTAATATTTTTTGAGATATAAAGAATTTTTTATTTTTAAAATATTTTGAAACATGACTTTTTACTTTAATTTTAATTTTTATATATTTTCCAGTATTTTTAGCCCAGGGTGTCTGTATTTTATTTATAAAAGAATTTACTTCAGGTTTATGATAAAAAGTTTTATTTTCAAGTTTAACATTTTTAATTCTTGATATTCTAGAAAACAAAAATTGATCATTGTGATCTATTGATAATAAATAAAAATTTTCATTCAAAAGTGTTATTTTATATGGTTTTAATATAAAAATTTTTTCTTTATTATTTTTATGATAAGTAATTTTGATTTTTTGTTTATACTTAATAGCATTTTCTAAATTTTTTACAACATTAAGATTGTTTAAATATTCAAATGGTTTGTTATTAAATAAATATATTTGATTGTTATCTTTTAAATTATTTTGTAATTTTTTATCCAATAATTTTGAGCCGCTAACTTCAAACATATTTATAATATGAGTTAATGTTACTAATTCTGTACCATTCAATACATTTGTCAATAATGTTTTTTTAACTGTTGAATAATTTTTTTTTTCTTTAATTAAAAATCCATCATCAAAAATAGTTTCAATTAATTCAAAATCTCTTCTTATTGTTCTTTCACTTACATCAAATGCATAAGAAAGATTTGTTAAATTTAATTTTTTACCATTATTTAAATCTTTTAATATTAAAATAACTCTTTGAGTTGCACTTGATTTTGACATATTATTTCCTTTTTAATTAATTGATCTTTTAATTTTTTTTCAGTTCTTCATTAATCTTAAAATCTTTTTTTTTCTTTCTCTGTAAGACTATCAATTCCCCAAATATCATATACTTTAAACATTGAATAATCAATATCTTTTGATGCTATATACCATAAAACAGTTTTTTTAGTTTTATCAAAATTATTTTCTAAAAAAAATTGAGACAGTTTATTTTCCAATAAAGATATTTTATAGAAGTACCACCAATAAATAATAATTTTACTCATTTTAAATTCTTTATTTTAAAAAATTAAATTGTTTATTATAAAAAATCCAAGTGTATTTTACTGCATACATATGCGCTTTTCTACTTGACTTATCTTCTGAATATCCATTTATTAAATATTCTTTCATTTTGTTTTTATAAATATTATCAAAAATTTCTCTCTGATTTTTTATATTTTTGTATTTCATTTTTATTCCTTTATTTAAAATAATATCTTATATAACCTTAAAAACAATTTAATAAAAATATATTTAAAGTTAAAATCAAGGTATATTTAATATTATTTATGATATAATTTTCATATACAAGGAGTTTATTTTAAACTACCACCCCCCTGAAGGAGGTGGATTTCTTTAATTATAACGAGAAAAGGACATTAAATGTTAGATACAACATTATTGTATAGTAAGTTTTTTTTAATTTTATTTTAATATTGACAAAATATGACAATTTAATTTATTATAATAATAAATATCATAAGTGAGACAAGTAAATGGTTACTTCTTATATTTAAATTTTGCTTAAAAAAACACTGTTTACATTAACTTATGATAAAAATATTAAAAAAAGAATAAGTGTAGAATATGGTTACTTCAATCATTTACTTTAGAAATTAATTTTACTGTATTAATTTACTTATTCTTTTTTTAATATTTAGTCTTCATACATTAAGTTTGAGATTATTGTCTCTTATATTATTAAAAACTTTAAGGAAAAGAATATGTTAAAAATTCAAAAATTAATCTATGGTGATAGAAATTTAATAATATCATCTTTATCATTATCAAAAGATAATTTTGTATCACCAGTGGATGTTGCAAAATTTTTATTAACTTTAAATAATATGAACTATTCTATTAGAGATTTTAGTGATTTATTTAAATTATCAAAGAATGATTTTTTATTTTTTAAGGAAGAATTGTTTTCTATTTTTGATTCAATGAAAATTGATGGTTTTATTTTTAGAGATAAATTTGCAAATACAATTGAATTAACTGATTATTCAGATGAAGACTGGATAGCTATGTTTGCTCAATATTCAATAACTTATAATTGGGAAAATGAATTTAATAGATTTTTTAATAAAACTTCAAAAGAAGTTATTGACAATTATTTTAATAAAGATTTAGAATATACTTCTTTAAATACAAATTTAAAAACATTTGATATTTCTTTTAATAAAGAAGACTTATCTAAAATTATTTTAAATATTTTAGAATCTAAAATTGTATTAAGAGAACAAGAAATAAAAATTATTGAAAATGTTGATATAAACATATTAAAAAATGTTTTTGAAAAAGCTGAAATAAAAATAAAAGAAATTGAAATATATGTTTATAAAAGAATTCTTAATTCAGATAATATTAATATTAAATATTTTAAAGATTTAGATCAAATTGTTAGAATTGTTGTTGAATTATATTCAGATGGGTCAATAAAAGTACCATTAACTAAAAATGAATTAAAATCATTAAAAGTTAAAATTCCAACTAAAATTAAAAAAGTTTTAACTAAGGCCTTAAATTCTCAAAATAATGTAGATTATGCTGTTGAAAAAATGTTTAAATATTATGGTTTTTGGAAAAAGATATTTTATGCGATAAAATGGGAAAGTGATGAAAAAACTTTAAAAAAATATCCAGTATTTTTTGAATTAAAAAGAAAACTTTATGAAAATGATAGAAGTAATACTTTCAATGGTAAAATTGAAAAAGCTAAATTTAATGGTGATTATAATACTGCTGTAAGAATATTAGCTACAAATCCTGGTTTTCTTATGAGAAATATTCTTGAATATATCAGATACTCAAAAGGTACTACTATTGCAAAGAAAGTTGTTTTAAATAAAAAAGATCCAAATAGATATAATGTATATACTGATGATGAACTTTTTTCAAATAAAATTAATATTGGAAAAATATTAAAACCAAATTCTGATGATGGTAAGATTAAATCAAGAGAAATTGTAGTAAAAACAGATGCATCTGAATTTTTTGAATCTGAAGAATTTTATTCAATTCTTTTAACTGTTAATTTAAAATTACTTTGGAAAACATTATCTATTTTGGATAAAAAATTTTTATATGAAAATAAAATAAACAGATTGGTTCAAAAAATATATATTAGTTATGAAAGAGAGTTACCTGGATTAGATAAAAAATTAGCTAAAATTGTTAAAAAGAAAATAAAAAAAGCAATAAAAGAAATAAAAAAAGAAGAAAACATTTCTTTAGGTAAAGTTTTTATTTCTGATGATTTAAAAAATAAAAATATAGAATTTTCAGGAAGAGAATCAACTGGTTTGACTTTATCCGGAGAATATTTAACTCCAGGTTCAAAAATATCTTTTGATTCTTTAGAATCAGGAAAAATAATTAGATTAGGAATAGCTTGGAGAGGTGAAAGTTCTTGTGATATTGATCACTCTTTAAATCTATTGAATAAAGGCAAAAGTGTTTATTATGGTACTCCTATATATAAAGAAAATAAAGAAATAATCATATCTTCAAGTGGAGACATAACTTCATGTGATAATGAATTGTTTTCTACTGAATTGATTGATATTGATTTAGATTTAGCCGTTAAATATGATTTAGGTAATATGTTATCTTCAATTATTCAATATTCAGGTAAAACTTTAGATAATTATGAAGTATTTTGGTTTATGAATATAATTGATAAAAAAGATAGAGTTACAGATGGAAGAAGTATTCATATAGCACTTGATCAAATGGATTATGCAATTCAATTAAATAAAGAAACAAAATCTTCTTTAGGATTTTATATTAATTTAAAAGAGAAACATATTGAAGTATTAAACTTAGAATTAAATATGAATGATAATTATTCAAATGCAGTATCAAATGAAAGTGTATTTAAAAAAGTTCTTGAAGAAAGAGATCCATTGGTTAATATTTATGATACATTAAAAACTGTTATTAAAAAATCTCAAATTGTTGATAAAATTGAAGATGCTGATACAGTATTATTGTCATCAGTTAATGAAATTAAAGATGCAGAATTAGATTTCTTTACTCCTGGTAGAGATATCAATGAATTTTATAAAATAATATTTTAACAACATAAGACAAAAGTCTACCTTGTTCACGAGGGAGAAAAATTAGTAAAGTTGTTGACAATTCATAGAAATAGTTTTTATAAACTATTTCTATAGGTAACCATTACTATTTATGGTGGTGGTAATTCAGAACTAAATCAACTAATAGTGAATTAACTAATTTTTTATCACTTTCAAATGGTTTTGTTTTTTCATACAAAAAATCAACTTTTTCATTTAATTGAGTATATTTTTGTTCAACTTTTTCTGAAGATACTAAGCCTTTTTTGACTTCTAAAACTTCTAATCTTTTATTTTCTTCTAATACAGGATTAAAATCTTTATTTTTAAGTAAAAATTCTAAACTATAAAGCATTTGAAGAGATTTAGCTAAATCTTTTGGTTTATTTAATTTTTTACCTAATTTTAAACAATTTTGACTCATACCTCTAAATCTACTTTTAGCCATTTCACTGTTTAAAAAAAGTTTTCTATTATCTAAAAAGTTTTTCTTAAATAAACATGTTGTATAAAATGGTTTTGACCATAACATATCTAACATATTTGAATCATTTTTTAAAGCTGATAAAGTAAATTTTTTGGCTTCAAATAAAGTAAAATCATCTTCATCTTCTAGTTTTAAATTAAATGATTTATTTAATTCTTTTACTAATTTGGACCATTCTTTTTCATCTGTATTTTTATATTCTAATGTATCTTGTGGTTTGTCTAATCCAAATAAAACTTCTTTATCCCAAACAAAGACACCTTTCATATCTACATCACTTCCATCTAATTTAAGATTATGTAATGTTGAACCTACTACTGTTAACATATGAACAGTAAAACCCATACATGCATATTCAAATCTTTTTGAATTCATAATTTTTTCCTTTGATGTTTTTACATCTTTTTTGAATTCAAAGATATCGTTCTTTGATACGCCACCACTTCTTTTTAAAGAAGATTATCAAATATTGATAAGAAGTATTATACAATGTAATTACTTAAATTTTAATTAATCAAAAACTATTTAAAATGAGAATATTTTATTTTATTTTAATTTAATGTAATTATTGATATAATACATCTATAACAATATTAATTCTATTAACTCATAATTAATAGAAATTAATAAATACAGGAGTATATTATGAAAAAATTGTTAATTCTCAATCAAGATGTTAATGCATTAGGTTGTATGGATTTTAGTGTATCTGATGCAACTTTTGCACCTTTTAAAGAAGATATTGATATTTATGTATCAAAACTTTCATCAAGATTGGATATATCTGAATTTAAAGCTAGAAATTATTTTCTAAATGCTTTATATGGTGATTTGAATTCAAATGAATGCCCCTCTTTTCAAAAGATTGATAAAGAGACTCTTTCAAGAACTTTAATTTTTGAAGGTTCTAAATTATCTAATGTTATAAAATCTTGCTATAAAGATTTAAAAAAAGAGATTTCAGAGGGATTTAATGATCTAGGTTTTGATCCATATGAAGAACTTTATAAAAATGAGTTCATAGAAAAATATGGAGAAGAAGAACTACCTCAATTTCAACTTTATATTAATGATAGAGAAAAGTTTGATCAGAGAATTTCTTTTATTGAGACATATGGTAAAGATGAGTTAGAACATTTTGAACTTTATCTAAATGATAGAGAAAAATTTGATGTCCTTATGAATTCTGATAAATTTCCTAAAGAAGGTGTTGTATTTTTGGATTCTACTGATAAAATACCTAATACTAATTGGTATATTGGTGAAGAAAGAGATTCAGAACTTTTTGATTTTGAATTTATTGGTGAAATTGTAAATAATTCTGATCATTCACTATATTTAATAAATATAGAGAAAGTTGATGAAGATGATTTAAAAGAGTTTATTGAAAAACATTCAGAAATGAAATATTATTCAGTTAATTGTGAAACTAATTTAGATATTGATGTTATCAGTTTAAATGTAGTTTAATATGAGAATCTTTTTGATTCTCAATTTAAAAGGAAAAAATTATGCGAGTAAATGCAAAAGTTAAAGATTTAATATATGGTAATGGTGTTGTAACAGCAGTTAATGATAATGTAATTGAGGTTTATTTTAAAGATAAATCAGAAGTGAAATATTTTGAAAATAAGAATAATCAATTATATTTAATTATTCAATCTGGTATTGCTGAAAATCCAACTGCTTCTTTTTCAAGAAATGTTTATTTACAAGAAGAAGAAATATCTTTTAATGGTAAAGGTACTAAGACAAGAGGTATTACATTTAAAAGAGTTAATTCTAATTCTAGAAGTTTTAAAATTGTTCAAACTTTGATTGATGAAAATCTTTCAAAAAAAGAAATTTTAAATAAAATGAATATTGATATGCAAGGTAAATCTTTAGGTGGTTATCTATCTAATATATTTGCTGCTTTATCAGATGCTGATATTATTAAATTTGACAGAAAAAGCAAAACATGGATAAAAGGTTCTCAATATGATTACTTTATGTTTGTTGTAGCTCAAAGGTAGGTTTTATACCTATCTTTTCTTTTTATGAAAATTATTTTTATTAATTCAATTAAGTTTTTTTTTTATTTTTATTATAATATATAAAAAAAGATATATTATGAGTGAAATTAGAGAAAATGAAATGAGAAAAGCATTAAATGATTTTTATGGAATAGAATATTATGAAGAAGTATATATTAAAAGGATAAAAATGAAAATAACATATGAATATTTAATTGATTTTTTAATAAAGGTTTATTCAAAAAAAAATGCTCATGAAGATTATCAAAATCTTTATAAAGAACAATTATCAATTATTTTAAAATACTTAGAAATTCCAGAACTTATTACATTTGATAAAAATGGAATAGAACTAAAATTAATAAAAGATTATATAAATTTATACATTGAAAATGATATGGATTTAAATAATATTTTATTAGCAGCAAATTTAACTATTAATAAAGATTTAAAACTTTTAAATGGATTAACAGATTCAACTATTAGAAATAGATATCAACTAACAACTAATAAAGAGATTGAATTTTTTCATAGAGAAATAAAATCAGATAAAGATGATTATGCTATTAAAATGATTAATGAAAGTTTAATTAAAATATATAGAAACTCTATTAGAAAAATTTTAATAGTATTATATGCAACTGATTTCAATGATATTGATAATATAAAAAAAGGTTTTAATATAAATGTTAAAGTAACTGACAAAAGAGATATTTTAAAATTAAATGAAGAATTATGTGATTTTGATTATTTTTAAATAAAAAAATGAATATTCTATAAATGAAGTTGAATTTAGAGTAAATGATAATCTAATTCCATTAGATTGGAAATAAATTATGAAAAGATATACATGTTTAGAGTATTTAAAAAATAATTTAAATAATATAAAAATGTTAGAAGATGATGAAACAATTATCATTATAAAAGATGATAATGATTATTTTGTAGAAATAGTTAAAATTGATGATGTAATTACTAATAAAAATATTATCATTATATGAATAAAAGGAATTAAAAATGGAAACAATAAATTTTAGTAACTTAAAACAAAGAGAACAAAAAATTTTAAAACTATATATTGAAATGAATCAATTTGAATCAAATTTAATTGAATTTGATATTAATAAATGGTCAACTATTAATAGTTCAAGTGATTTAGATTACTCTATAAAAGAAATGGCTATTAGATTATCAGAAAAATATAATGGTATTATTATTATTGATATTGACTCTTAATGAAAAATTAATTTTTTTTTAAGGATAAATATTATATAATTATTTATCTGAAAAGATAATGGTCCCATAGCCAAATGGTTAAGGCAATGGATTCTAAACCCATGATACAAGAGTTCAATTCTCTTTGGGACCACCAAATTTTAAAATACTTAACAGTACATTCAAAACATACATGACCAGTGAGGTTCTGCTTTTTGAACAATCAGTGTATGGGGGATAGTGTAAGAATTAAGAGATGCAACTATTGACCCTCTTTGTGTATTGTTAAGTATTTTAAAAATAAACGTCCATAAATATAGGTATGGAATCCTATTCTCAGTTAAAGTGAGGACTTTCTCTGAGGTCGACTAATATCCAGTAGGAAGGTCAATGGAAAAGGTTTGGTAGTTATAGGTAGAACAGAAACTATCAAGTAGTTATATAGATTGCAACATATAATGAAAAAAAAACAACAAATTGTAATGGTATAATTACAATGGTTAAATAAAATAAAAAGGTAAAAAAATGCAAACAGCATATACATAGATTTCAAAATTAAAAGAACAAGAACAACTGTCAATAAAAACACTTCAAAGTGATGACTTAAACCTATCTATATTAGAACATGGTATTCAAGTTACTCAACACTTCTTAGATTTATATAATCATCTACAATTTAATAAAAGATTACAATATAATTGGAAATTACCAAAATGGTTAATTGAAAATAAACAATTTATATTAAAAAATCTACTACCAATTTCAACATTAATTACATATCAAACTTATCATGATATTGGAAAACCATACTGTAAAATTTATGATCTAGATAATCATAAAAAATATCATTTTCCTGATCACTCAAAAAATTCTTCAAATATATGGAATTCTATTTCAAATGATAAAATAATTGGAAAACTTATATCATTGGATATGGAAATTCACACTATTAAAGCAAAAGAGTTATCTTTTTTTATAAAAAATAAAGAAGCTATATCATTATTAATTACAGGTTTATCTGAAATACATGCTAATGCTGAAATGTTTGGTGGAATTGAATCAATTAATTTCAAAATAAAATATAAACAAATTGATTCTAGAGGAAAACAGATTATTAAATTATTAAAAGAAGGAAATAAATTATGAATCCAAGAATATACACTTTAACAAGAACTGATATATCAGATGGACAAAAAGGAATTCAAGCAGCTCATTCATTAGCTCAATATATTATTGATTATAATCCTCATCAAAAAGGTGAATGGAGTAATGGTTCAATTATTAACTTAGGTTTAGGTAGTCAAAAATCTATAAAAAGATGGATAAAGAAGCTAGATGATTTAAATTTAAAATATTCAATATTTAGAGAACCTGATATGAATCATGAAATAACATCTATTGCAATTTTACATATTGGTGATATATTTAAGGGTATACCTTTATTACATAAATAATATTACTGAATAGCTTTTTATCAAAAAAAGTAAAAAGATTTTTATACATCAATTCAATGTATAAAATATAAATCAATTCAATGTATAATATACAATGTCTTTTTGTTTAAAAGTATAATTTAACTATGGAAAAAGTTTAAAATCTATCTCTTTTATGAGTGGTATTTCACTTTTATTAAATATTTTTTTTAAATTATAAAAAATATTATAAATAATAATCCCTAAAATAGGGGTTTTGAGTATAAATTTTCAAATTTAAGATTAAATTAAGTGAAAACACTTGACATTAATTAAAAAATTTACTATAATTTTGTTATGTTTTAAGAGAAACTCATTTTTAGAGTTTTTAAAATAGAAAAAAAAGGTTGCGCTTTTTATCTATTATTGTTAGAACTAACTATATTTTAATTAAAATGATTACACCCTCCGTTCTGATCATTTTTTTTGGTATAGTTAGTTCTGTCAATATATGGATAAGAAGTTAGCAACCTTTTTTTTTTGCTTATTTAAGTCACTTGAAACTAAAAATAAAAAATTTATAAAGGAATTATAGTCATGAAAACATTAACTAAAAACAGTTTATCATTAATGAAAAAAGACACTACACTTAGTGTAGCTATGTTTAAAAATAATGATGCTTTACTATTAGATAATAAGTTTAATTATGATTATAATGCCAATTTATTTGCGAATATTGATAAAGATAGTAGATATTTTGGTGGGTCCTAACATGAATTAAAAAAATCAAAAGTTTTTTTTAAGGGAGAGTTAGGATTAAGTTCTTAACTCTCCCTTTTTTTTTGGTCAATTTTTTGTGAAATAAAGATTATCTAGGCGCAACCTTTTCTTTAAATCACTTTAAATTGACTTGTAATATGGAGTTCAGGTAACTATTGGTTGGTTACAGCACACTGTAAATGTGTTCTCAAAAAGCGTTCGGGGTTCAATTCCCTGGGACTCCACCATAATAAAAGAGTTTATCAAGATACTAAACTTGAAAATTAATTACTTTCAAGTGGTTAGGCACCAATTCTAGATAAAAAGGTTCGATTCCTTGGGTATCTTGATAAACTCTTTTAATGAATGAATATTTGTTAAAAAAGTTTGAATGAAAATGATGATGGAGAGAGCAGGTGAACTCGCTAGGCTGTCAACCTAGATTCCGTAAGGATATGGTGGGGTCAGTACCCATCATCAGCGCCAAAAAATAAAATGGGGAATCCATATGAGATGGACTCTTGGCTTGCACCCTTGATGAATGGGATCGTTACCCATATTCTCCACCAATAAATGGTCTGTTAGCATAGTGGCCTAATGCACTTCCCTGTCACGGAAGGTTACATCAGTTCAAATCTGATACAGATCGCCAAATGGGCCTATGATGTAATTGGGAACATAGCATCCTTGCACGGTGTTTTTCAGAGTTCAAGTCTCTGTTGGTCCACCAAAAGTTGAAGTAAATTCAACAGTTTAATGAAATTGTACTGCAATACATGGAAAGATCATTAAGTTTGCAGATTTAATGCGAATATTATAGGGCTCAATTTGCCTTATATTATTATGTAAAAGAATCTTTCAACTATTAAGCTGTTTAATTTACTTCATTGTAGATTAAATAGTAGTATTTTGCTCTGATATAACACAATTGGTAGTGTGTCGAGCTGTTAACTCGAAGGTTCCTGGATCGTACCCAGGTATCAGAGCAAAATACTACAAATAAAAAAGGAATATTTATAAAATGAGACAAGAGAAAATATAAATGTTGTTTAGGTAATTATTATAACCTGAAATGCATTTTTAAATAAAATTCATAATAAAGTTTATAATAGTTGCCGTTTGTCCCTGTCAATCCCCTTCTAAGGGATTCCATTAAAAGATAGGAGGAGGTCTAAGGTTCAATTCCTTCAAGCGGTTCCAAAAATATTAAAATGAACTATTTTTAGTTTATCTTAATGTTTTTGAATATCAAAAACATAAGGCTCCGGTAAGGAAAATTTAGTAGTGTTTAACAAACAGAAAATAGAGTTATTTAAAAACTCTTAAAAATATAAAAAGTGTCAAAAGTTGACATAATAAAAGGATATTAAAATGAGAAAAACATTTAGATAGTCCTATCATTTATACACCAACTAAGTGGAATTTGATAGGACGTTAAAAAAATAATGAAATATTAAATTCCACATATGGAAGCAATGGTACTTCGCTTGGTTGAAGCCCAAGAAATCTCTGTTCAAATCAGAGTATGTGGACCAATACCAATTAAGCTAATCAGGTGAAAGCACTGGACTGAAAATCTAGGGAGTTGGGATCGTTACCCAAAATTGGTACCATTTAAAAGATATATTTAAGATTTAATTTAAAATTTTAAATATGTTTTTTAAGTAAAAACTTAATAAACATTAAGATTAAATCAAATGTAGTTATAATGGGAGCAGTAAAAAATCTGGTAACAGATGGAATGGAAAAATTGAGTTTAATGGTTTAAATACTGACAACAAAATAGTTGTTAGTGGCTATTTTGTTTTCAAATTTGTGGATACTAAAGGTATCCCATTAGATTTTTTATTAAGTTCATTAAAAGAAAAAGATTATGTCATTGATTGGATTGAATTTGTCAATACATCATTAGAACATAATTGGAAACTTAAAGGAACTATAATAAAGATTGAACAAGCTTTAATTGATATATATGGTAGAGAATATACAGATATTATAGTAAGAAAGTTAAAAGATTTATATAAAAGTGTTTGATTGAAAAATCATTAAAAAAAATAGTTAAAATATTTTGCTCAGCTGTGGCAGACTTGGTAATGCAGCTGGCTGTTAACCAGTGGGAAATTCCCAATGAAGGTTCAAATCCTTCCAGCTGAGCAAAGTATTTTATACTTAAAAAACAAAAGGATTTTACCATGAAGAGTTGGAAAAATATAGATGTTGCCTGACTGATTGTCATGAGTCAAGGATGCATCTTTAAACAAAGGAAATGACTAAGTTTATAGATGCATGTGTAACTCAGAGGCAGAGTAGTGAGCTTTTAACTCACCGGACGAGATTTCAAAATTCTCCACATGCACCATTAATTATTATGGAGGCATAGCTCAGTTGGTAGAGCAGGTTACTTTTAATAATCTGGTCCGTGGTTCAAATCCACGTGCCTTCACCAATTAAAATTTATTATATATGCAGGGACTTCAGGAAGAATCTGGGTTCATAACCCAAGATGCAAGTAAGTTCAAATCCTACCCGCTGCAACCAAAGTTATTAACAAGAGTTATATCAATAACTTTTATTAATGATTTTAAAAAATAAAGTCAAAATAATATATAAAAGGATAAAGTTGTGAAAACAATAATAACAGTAAATACAAATGTTAAAAATATAAATACTACACTTATGTCAAGTTTAAATAGTTTACTGTTATCTAGTATCCTTTTATTAGGAGAACCCTGACTTGATTTAAAAAAATGTAGTTTTTTTAAGGGAGAGTTAGGATTAAGTTCTTAACTCTCCCTTTTTTTTTGGTCTTTTTTTTGTGAAATATATTTTATGAGACTTTAAATAATTCAAAATAATATGCGAGAGTGGTGGAATTGGTAGACACATGGGACTTAAAAATCCCGAGTAGTAATACTTTGAGGGTTCAAATCCCTCTTCTCGCACAAAAATCATATGCTCCCTTGACCCAATTGGTAGAGGTAATGAGCTTAGAACTCATTTATGTATAGGTTCAAATCCTATAGGGAGTACCAAAAATGGAGAATAAACTAGATAGGTTCTAGGTTTG
>Ga0114934_10001961_pt1 | contig 13317 bp, 11 predicted proteins | sample 4SBtaG_2_FD_99695 | JGI IMG/M metagenome (GOLD analysis project Ga0114934, IMG submission 99695) | Deep subsurface microbial communities from Kolumbo volcano to uncover new lineages of life (NeLLi) - 4SBTROV10_white metaG | ecosystem: Environmental > Aquatic > Marine > Volcanic ... | reverse complement strand
TAAATAGCCTTCAATCGGTGCGTAGCCACCGAGATTGAAGCAGATGTTGAACCGAAACTAAACCGCTAACAAAAGAGTCCCGCCTGAGGCGGGACAAATTTTGTTTACGCCACATTATTCATATAAATACAAAGTGAATTATGTGAATTCCGAAAATTCGGAACAAGTAGTGCGATGAATAGTGGAGAGACATTAAAATATTTAACAAGGTGCTGAAAATTAACTATTTATAGTTATTTATCATTGACTAAGTCTAAGAGAATTTCTACCGGATGTTTTGCTATTCTGTTGGTTCCGTCGTGAATTTGATGGCGGCAACTGGTACCGGGAGCGGCAATAATAACATCTGATGTTTGTTGTCGCACAGCCGGAAATAAATCCAATTCCCCAACTTGCATTGATAGATCATAATGTTCTTTTTCATAGCCAAAAGAACCAGCCATTCCACAACAACCGGATTTTACTTCTTCTACGATTGTGCCTTTGGGCAGCGATAACAACGAAATGGTTTTGGCAGGATTGCTCAATGCTTTCTGATAGCAATGTGTGTGAACCAAAATTTTAAGTTTTGTGTCCTTAAAGTCTTCTGTCGTGATTTGGCCTTTTGTCACGGCATCATATAAAAATTCGTCGATAGTAAAACAGTTTTTGGCTAAATGTTCTGCTGTTTTTTTGTCGTCAGACAAATCAATGTATTCGTCACGAAAAGTTAGAATAGTGGATGGCTCAATCCCTATAAGTGGAGTAGAGTAGTTTACTTTGTCTTTCAACAATTTGATATTTTCATTGGCAATTGTTTTGGCGCTTCGCAAAAAACCCTTTGACAAATAAGTACGCCCACTGGAATGATGAAACGGAAATTCCAATTTGTAGCCTAACCGTGTCAGCAATTTGATGGTAGCAATCCCTATTGGAACATCTTGATAATTTGTAAACTCATCAACAAAAAGATTGATGGTGCCGAGAGGGTTGCCTTTGGGGAAATAGGACAGAAAATACGATTGGTAGTTTTTGGCTATCCACTGACGCAATGTTATTTTATAGAGACGGGGAAATTGCCGTTTGGTAGAAAAGCCCAATAATTTTTTTATTAAAGTGCCTGTTATTTTGTTGGAAACAAAGAAATTATACAGTGCCGGTGCCATCATGCCCCAATGGTTTATTTTTTCGATATTGGCAATCAAACGATTTTTTAGTGGTATGCCGAATTTGTCATACGACATTTGAAGTAATTCGGCTTTCATTTTTGTGATATCTACCGTTGAAGGACATTCCGATTTACAAGCTTTACACGACAGGCAGGTATTGTACATTTGCCATATTTCGTAAAAAGCACCTTTTGTTAAATGGTCTTTTTCTTTAGTCAAATATTCCCTGACGATATTGGCTCGTGCCCGTGTGGTATGGTCTTCTCTGCCCGTCGCTTTGAACGATGGACACATGACACCGCCGGCTTCGGGAAATCGTCGGCAATCGCCTGAACCATTGCATCGCTCGGCAGCACGCAACAGTCCGTCACTTTCTGAGAAATCAAAAACGGTTGGAATATTTATTTCCGGTTGCCAAGTGCTGTATCGTAATCCGCTTTCCATTGGCAGGAAATCGACAATTTTATTCGGATTAAAGAGCTTGTCTTTGTCCCAAGTGTTTTTTATTTCTTTAAAAACAGCATACAGTTTTTCGCCCAGCATTAGCGGAATAAACTCTGAACGCAAACGACCATCACCGTGTTCGCCGCTGAGGGATCCGTTGTACTTTTTAACGATTTTGGCGATGTCTAATGCAACAGTTTTCATCAGGATAACATCATTCGTATCTTTCAAGTTTAAGACGGGGCGCAGGTGTAATTCGCCGGCACCGATATGGGCATAATATATACACGACAAATTTTTTGATTGTAGATAAGTGTCCACTTCTTCTATGTACTGACCAAGATATTCCGGAGGAACGGCCGTATCTTCAATGAAACCAATTGGTTTGGCATCGCCTTTCATATTGTACAGAACGCCCAAACCTGCTTTACGCAATGCCCATATTCTATGAATGTCATCGCCGGATAATATCGTGTAATTGCTTCCTAATTGTTTGTTTTTAAGATGTGAAATAATTGCTTGTGCTTGTGCCTCTAAATTGTTTGAATCATCATCGGCTATTTCGGTAATTAATATGGCTTTGGGGTTTCCCTGAATTAACTGCCTGTTTTTTTGCTGAGTAGGATTATTTTCTGTTAGTTTTAAGATGTTATCATCCATTAATTCAATGGCATAGGGATGGAATGAGCGTAGTTCCAAGTTAGCAGGGAAAACCGATTTCAAATCATTAAATGAGGTTACAATTAGTTTATTATACTTTGGTGGCAAAGGGAAAAGACTTAATTTAATTTCGTAAATAAATGCCAGTGTTCCTTCGCTTCCTGCTAGAAATTGAGCAATATTAAATGGTTTGTCAGTTTCGGAAAAAGGGGCGGTATTTGCCAAAATATCCAGTGCATAACCGTGATTTCTCCGATGTAAAGAAGGAGCAGGGTATTGGTTTGAGATTTCTTGTTGTAGGGTTTCGTCTGAAAGTAAATTTAGAAATTGTGAATAGATTTTCCCTTCTAAAGTGGGCAATTGAGCTTTTTCTTTTATTTGTTCAAGTGTTGCTGCCGAAAATTCCACATCTTCGCCATTACTCAATAGGGCTTTTACCGAGATTACGGACTCGCGGGTTGTTCCAAAGTGCAATGAACCGGTACCCGAAGAGTTATTACCTACCATGCCACCAATTGTTGCACGATTTGAAGTAGAGGTCTCCGGCCCAAAAAATAAACCGGATGGCTTCAAAAACAGATTTAGCTTATCACGGATAACACCGGGTTGAACCCTTACCCATTTAGAGGTGGTGTTGAGTTCAACTATTTTGGTCATATAGCGTGAAATATCAACAATTATCCCATTGCCTACTACCTGTCCCGCCAATGAAGTACCGGCACCACGAGGGATGATAGACATTTTTGTTTCATTGGCAAACCGGATAATTTGTAATAGGTCAGTTTTATTTTTTGGAAAAAATACAGCTTTTGGAATTTCACGATAAATAGAAGCATCTGTCCCGTAAATGATACGATGTCCTTCATTTTTCCAAATGTCTCCTGTAAAATCTTTGAAGAATATAGTTAATTTTTCAAAAAAAATATCTAAATCACAATCTGTCATTATGCTGTAAAAATAAGATGGCAATGTTACAAAAAATCTGTTTTTAAATACTATTTTTGTGTGATTAATGTCATTTTCCAACTCAAAAAATAATTCTATTTTTAGAAAAAATTTAACTATGGATTTATTATCAAAAATACAAGACAATGCTAAGCATCATTTTAAACGAATTGTGCTTCCTGAAGGGCTAGAGGAGAGAACATTACAGGCTGCCGATATAGCTGCAGGAAAACAACTCGCCGATATTTTTTTGCTCGGTAATCGGGATAAGATTTTAAAAAAATCTGAAGCGTTGAAACTGAAAAATATCGAAAAGTTACATATTGTAGATCCAATCTCTCATCCTCAAAAAGAAGCGTATGCCGATTTAATGGTTGAGATTCGTAAGAAAAAAGGACTTACTAAAGATGAGGCAATCAAACTGATTGAAGATCCATTGTTTTTGGGCACCTTGATGATTAAAAACGGTGATGCCGATGGCGAAGTTGCAGGTGCCATGAATGCAACGGCTAATGTGTTGCGCCCGGCATTTCAATATGTCAAGACTTTGCCGGGAATTTCCGTTGTTTCCGGAGCTTTTATTATGATTCTCAAGGATAAAGAATTTGGCGAAAATGGCATTTTAGTGTTTGCCGATTGTGCGGTTCATCCTGACCCGGATGAAAAACAATTGGCAGAAATTGCAGTCGCTACTGCCAATACGACAAAAGCCATTGTTAATATAGAACCACGCGTAGCCATGTTGAGTTTTTCGACTAAAGGTAGTGCCTCACACGAAATGGTTGATAAAGTTGTCAATGCTACAAAAATTGCTCAGCAGATGGCGCCCGGGCTTCAAATTGACGGAGAGATGCAAGCTGACGCAGCTATTATAGAAGCTATTGGTCAGAAAAAAGCACCGGGAAGTGCTATTGCAGGACATGCTAATGTATTGGTATTTCCTGATTTGCAATCCGGGAATATTGCTTACAAATTAGTACAACGATTGGCACATGCTGAAGCTATTGGCCCTGTTTTACAGGGAATGGCAGCACCAATTAATGACCTTTCACGGGGTTGCTCGGTTAGTGATATTGAAAATATGATTGCTATTACCGCTAATCAAGCTGCCGGTATATAAAATAAATGTTGAATAAATAATTTTAATTGATAATTATGAATGAAGTTGTTGAATCTGTTGAAAATTATGCACTAAACCCTGATTTAAAACCGAAAGTGCTTTTTAGTCGTATTGGTATTGTTGGTTGTGGGGAAGTTGGCAGAACGCTGGCTATCAATATTGCGTCAAGGGGGTTAGAGATTGTTTTCATTGAAGTTGATGAGCATAAAGTTAAAGATGCTTTAGAAAAACTTTCTGAAGACCTTGATAAAATTATTAATAAGTGGGGAATGACTGATGGCGACAAGCGGGCTATACTTTCTCGTATTCATGGATCAGCGGTTTGTAATGATTTAAAAGGGTGTGATTTAGTGATTGAAGCGGTTCATTCCAAGGATCGTGAAAACAGTCGCGAATTGAGGAAAGAAATTTTTATAAAAATAGAGTCTTTTGTTTCGCCCGAAACAATTATTGCTACTAATTCATCAACCATTGTCATTACGGAACTTTCTTCAGAGTTGGAATATCCTGAAAGGTGTGTGAGTATGCACATATTTACAAATATTTCAAATGTGTCTGTTTTTGAGGTGGTAAAAGGATTCCATTGTTCAGAGGAAACATCGGAGAGATTAAAGATATTTGCTAAGTTGCTGGGCAAAAAGATGATTATTGTTGAAGAGTCGCCAGGATTGATAAGTGTGAGATTGTTGGCTACTATGATTAATGAAGCATGTAAAATGTATTTGGAAGGGGTAGGCACCATGGAAGAAATAGACGAGATGATGCGAATGGGGTTAAACTTTCCATTAGGTCCTTTTGCCCTTGCTGATAAGATTGGATTAGATAAAGTACTTCGTTGGTTAGACAATATGTACAATGAATTTGGCGAACCTGTTTACAAAGCTTCACCGATTCTACAACGACTTGTTAGGGCAAAATTTATCGGTAGGAGATCAGGCAAAGGATTTTACGAGTATAATTCAAAAGGAAATATTGTCAAAGAGTTTAAGTTAAATTATTATAATTAATAAATAAATCAGATGAAAATATTAGTTCTAAATTGCGGTAGTTCTTCCATAAAGTATCAATTTTTCAATATGGATTCCCAAGAGGTCTTGGCGAGAGGAATTGTAGAAAAAATAGGGTTGAAAGGATCATTTTTGAAAAATATTCGAAATGATGGTGACAAAGTAAAATTAACAGGAGATATTTATGACCATCAATTAGGTATTGAATATGTATTAGGCGTGCTTACTAGTGAAAAGCATGGCTCCATTAAGGATTTAAAAGAAATTGATGCGGTTGGTCATCGGGTAGTTCATGGTGGCGAAAAATTCAAATCAAGTGTATCGATTACCGATGAAGTTATTAAGGAAATGGAAAAAAATATTGATTTGGCGCCGCTTCATAACCCCCCGAACTTAAAAGGTATTTATGCTATTAACGAGTTGATTCCAAATGTGCCACAAGTCGGCGTTTTTGATACTTCATTTCATCAAACAATGCCTCCTAAAGCATATTTATATGCGATCCCTTATACCTTTTATACGAATTATGCTGTTCGTCGTTATGGCTTTCATGGTACGAGTCATCGTTATGTTTCAAAACGGGCTTGTGAAATACTTGATGTTGATTACGAAAAACAAAAGATTATTACTTGCCATCTTGGAAATGGTGCTTCAATGGCTGCTATCAAAAATGGTAAATCCATTGATACTTCCATGGGACTTACACCGGTTGAAGGACTGATTATGGGTACCCGCACAGGTGACTTGGATGCCGGCGTATTGCTTTATCTTAAGAAAAAGGAAGAAATAAGTGCTCGTACACTTAATACACTTATTAATAAACATAGTGGTATGCTTGGTGTGTCAGGAATTTCTTCTGATATGCGTGAAATTACAGAGGCAGCAGAAAATGGCAATGAGCGTGCTCAGATTTCTCTTGAGATGTATGCTTATCGCATTAAAAAATATATTGGTGCTTATGCTGCTACAATGGGGGGCGTGGATATAATTGTTTTTACCGGCGGTATTGGTGAAAATGCAGATAATATTCGCGAAATGGTTATGAGAGATTTTGAATATCTCGGAATAGATTTTGACTTTTCCAAAAATAAAGGTTTATTAAGTCAGGAAACTTTATTAAATTTGCCGGAATCTAAGGTTAAAGTAATGATAGTTCCTACAGACGAAGAGTTGGTAATTGCACAAGATACTTTAGAAATAGTTAGTAATACTAAACAACTAACAAAAGAGTGAAAATGAATGTTGGGTAATTAAATGATAACGAATTTAGCCGAAATATTTGAAACAGCACAAAAGAAAGGTGTTAAAAAGTTAGCAGTTGCTGTTGCAGAAGATGCTCATGTTTTAGGTGCTATTAAGGCATCTTATGAGAAAAAAATTATTGAGCCGGTTTTGGTTGGCCAACGAAAAAAGATAATTGAAATTTGTCAATCAATTGGGTTTAATATAGATGCCATAGAGATTATTCATGAAGAAAATCCCCCTTTAGCTTGCCAAATAGCAGTTCAATTAATCAGGAAAAAAAAAGCTGATTTTTTGATGAAAGGTTTAGTTAGTACCGGTACATTATTAAAAGCAGTTTTAGACAAAGAAAAGGGCATTCGTAAACAATCATTAATGAGTCATGTATCTTTGTTTGAAAGTCCTTATTATCACAAATTATTAGGCGTCTCCGATGTGGCAATGAATATTGCACCAACATTGGAAGAGAAAGTAGCTATTATTGAAAATGCAGTTGAAGTATTTCATGAATTAGGATATGAAAATCCGAAGGTAGCCGCATTGGCAGCCGTAGAATTTGTTAATCCAAAGATGCAAGCAACTATTGATGCCGATAAATTATCCCAAATGAATAAAAATCATCAAATCAAAAACTGTATTGTTGAAGGACCATTGGCATTTGATAATGCTGTATCGAAGGAGGCTGCAAAACTTAAAGGTATAGAAGGGGAGGTTGCCGGTGATGCTGATTTATTAATAGTCCATGATATTAATGTTGGCAATGTACTTTATAAATCGCTTAATTTTATGGGGGGAGCTGTTTCGGCTGCTGTCGTAATGGGGGCTGAAGTCCCTGTTGTTTTAACTTCAAGGGCTGACTCAGAGAAGAGCAAACTAATGTCAATAGCTTTAGGAAATATTATAGCATAATTAATTTAAGAATGGAATACAAAGACTATAAAGAACAGGAAGAAAATATTAAGATATTAGTAATCAATCCGGGGTCAACAACTACAAAAGTTGCTGTATTCCAGAACACAACACCTCTTTTAGTTCGTACGATTCATCATACACCGGAAGAGTTAGAAAAGTATGAAACTTATGCCGAACAATATCAATACCGGAAAGATATTATTTGTGAAGAGCTTAAATCTGCCAAGATAAAGCTTGATTTAATTCGTGCTGTTGTAGGTCGTGGCGGATTGCTTCGTCCAATTGAATCGGGCGTATATGAGGTTAACGAAAAAATGCTTTATGATTTACAAAATAGTCCTTTTGGTGAACATGCCAGTAATCTCGGCGGACTAATCGCTTATGGTTTTTCTCAAACGCTGCCTAATGCTAAAGCCTATATTGCAGATCCGGTAGTCGTTGATGAATTAGATCCCATAGCGAGGGTATCCGGTCATCCGGCATTTAGGCGTGTATCCATTTTTCATGCATTAAATCAAAAAGCGGTCGCTAGAGATTATGCCAAATCTATTATGCGAGATTATGAAGAATTAAATCTAATTGTTGTGCATTTAGGGGGTGGAATTACTGTAGGAGCACACCAAAAAGGAAGGGTTATAGATGTTAATCAAGGATTAGATGGTGATGGTCCTTTCTCGCCCGAAAGGAGTGGCACGCTTCCTGTCGGTCAATTGGTTGAAGCTTGTTTTAGTGGGGCTTACTCAAAAGAGAAACTTAAACGGATGATTAAAGGCGAAGGTGGTTTTGTGGCTTTTTTAGGTACGAATAGTGCTTATGAGGTAGAAAAGAGAATACATGAAGGCGACAAGGAAGCAAAATTTTATTTCGAAGCCATGGCCTATCAAGTAGCCAAAGAAATAGGGGCTATGTGTCCTGTTCTTAAAGGTAATGTTGATGCGATATTGATTACCGGTGGTATTGCACATAGTAAGCTATTTGTTAACCTGCTAATGGAGCGTGTTTATCCTATTGCACCTATCCATGTATATCCTGGCGAAGATGAAATGCGTGCATTGGCATTAAACGGTTTGCGTGTTGTATTGGGCGAAGTAAAACCAAAGGAATATTAATTCGAGTTTCTTACAAATTGATTATTATTCTTTTTTCAAAGTTACTACCTCACGAAAATCATTCCACAGATTATAGTGAACCACTATCAAAATTATTAAATAATTGTTAGTATCCGCGAAAGTATTTGGGGATAACAGTTCGGTATTAATATCATTAACGCCAATCAATGAATTACTACGAAAAGAGAAAAATTAGTTAAGTACATAAAAAGTGTGAATAACCTTTTTGAAAACTTTTTTTTTCTATTGCTTTGGCAAGTATATTTCTTTGTTAAATTTGCCTTTAATTTAATAGTAAATAACTTAGATGACAACCTACCGAGATCTCATCAGTAAGATAGAAAAAAAGATTTATTCACCGGTCTATTTCTTGTGGGGAGAAGAATCATTTTATATTGATAAAATTACCGATTTCATTGAGGAAAATGTATTGGCAGCATCTGAAAAGGATTTTAATCTTACGATTTTTTATGGCAAAGACAGCACCCCTGAGGAAATAATTAATGTCTGTCGTCGTTTCCCTATGATGTCTAATTATCAGGTTGTTATTGTTAAAGAAGCTCAAAACCTAAAACAAATTGAGAAACTCGGTATTTATTTCAATAATCCGTTAAAATCTACACTGCTTGTTATCAATTATAAAGGTAAAGTAGATAAACGGAAAAAGTTTTTTATTAATGCCAAGAAAAATGCCATTGTTTTTGAATCACCACAAATTAAAGGTGACAAAGTCAATGCGTGGATAAATAAATATCTTTCTGAAAAAGGATTTTCTATTACACCTAAGGCTGCCAGCATGTTAGAAGAATTTTTGGGAAATGATTTAAGTAAAATTGCTAACGAACTGGATAAATTGATTATCCTTATTACAGATACTAAAACGATTACCGAAGATCACATTGAGGAAAACATTGGCATCAGTAAGAATTTTAATATTTTTGAATTGCTTAATGCTGTTGGTCAGGGGAATAAGTATAAATCTTTTTTTATTGCCAACCATTTTGGTCAAAATCCAAAAGAACATCCTTTTGTGATGACTGTAAGTTTCTTAGCACAATATTTCTCAAAAATTTTGATATATCATTCAGTAAAAGATGAAACAAATAGAAATACTTTAGCCGCTAAGTTGGGTGTAAACACCTATTTTCTTAAAGATTATTCCAACGCTGCAAGATTTTACTCTGTTTCAAAACTAATTGATAATATTTCGCTACTACGCGAATATGATATGAAGTCGAAAGGTGTTAATAGTATTGAATCCAATCAAGGCGAACTACTAAAAGAGCTTGTATTTAGACTAATGAATTAGGTGTTAGACTACTTCCTCTAATTTTCTAAAGGTAATAATTGGCCTGTAGCATACGACTTTTTATTTAAAGTAACGATTGGCTTATTGCCACGATAATAAATGTTGCCACTGTTTAGTATTTTTAAATCCAGTGTGTTGGAAATCCAAAATGTTGTTTTACCCGTCGTATTGGAATAAATACATCCATCTGTTGTTTTTAGATTATCGGTATAAATGTAACCGTTTCCTACTGAATAAAGGCAACAATAATCCGCTTTGCCGGACAATTTATAAAGTCCTGTAGCGGCATTTAATTTAATCGCTATATAGTTTGCATCAATATCAATATCAGCTGTGCCTATTTTTGACCATACATCGATAATTAATGTGTCTAAATGAAGCGTATCCGGTGTAAACAAATCGGCACCCTCATAGAAAATAATTTTCTTCAACCGGGTGAAATGAATATCTGCTTGAATCTTTGATTTTTTATAACTCCGTGTCCATTTACAATGGTTTTTATCTTTTAGTGTCAAAGCATTATTTTCTACTGTCGCTGTTATCTTTGCCAACAAATTTCTTCCGCCCGATAGGATTACAAAATTGGTGGTGTCTTGAATTAAATTAATGGCCATTTCGCCATCAATGTACAATGAATCATAAGCTGTCAGATACACTTCCTTGGTCATTGGCTTGCCTGTTCCTTTAAAGCAATCCCATTTATTTTCCGGCTTGCAAGCAGATAGCAACAGAAGAATAATGAAGACTATTTTCAGGTAAATTTTCATCTGTTTATAGTTTAATAGTTTATAGTTTAAATTTTTGCCGAAGGCATCTATTTGGAGAATTTTGAATTTTGAATGTTGAATTTTGAATTATTTTTCATTTTTTTTATAGTTTTAATTACGAATTATGAATTACAAACTTTGAACTTTGAACTTTTGCCGAAGGCATCCATTTGGAGAATTTTTCATAATTAACCATTCATAATTAACAATTTATAATTATATTCATTTCCTTGTGTGTTAAAAATTTATCATGGATGTTTCATTTCACCAAAAATTAAAAAGCCTTTTCTATACATTGCCATAAATTATTTGCTGATTTATCCCATGAAAATTTATTTTTTTGCTCGTCACCTTTGGCAATCAAATCATTACGAAGATTTTTGTCCATGGAGATTTTTATAAGTCCGTTACAGATAGAATCTATCGAGACAGGATTTACATAAATGGCAGCATCACCACCTACTTCCGGCATAGATGAGGATTGTGAAGTTAAAACAGGTACTTTACAATAAAATGCTTCTAGAATAGGAATGCCAAATCCTTCAAAAAATGAAGGATAAGTTAGTGCTAATGCTGACGGAATGATATCTTTTAGTTCTGTTTCATTGACGCGTCCCAAAAAAATGATATCATCTTTGCAGGATATTGATTTGTAAGCTTCGTCTAAATCTTTTGTCCACCATTTTTTTTCTCCAACAACAAGGAGTTTGGTGTCATTATCAGTTGTTGATTTTAGTTTGTCGAAAGCCAAAAGCAAGTGCTTTAGATTTTTACGGGGATGAATGGTGCCGATAAATAAGAAATACGGTTTTCCCTGTGTATATTTTTCCCTTGTCTTTTGTTTTTTTTCTTCGGTTACAGGTAAGTAATTAATATTTGCACCATTGTAAACGACATCAATTTTGTTTTTGTCAATATTGTACGATTGGACAATATCTTTTTTTGTAAATTCTGAAACGGTTGCTATCCTTACCGCCTTTTTTGCAAATTTAGGAAAAAAAGTGTAATAGTATTTCCTGACATGCCAAGGGATAAATTCGGGAAAATGATTAAAGTTGAGGTCGTGGATGACGGGAATAGAAGGGACATCTGTTTTTAGCGATAACCAGCCATCGGGTGAAAGAAAAATATCTGCTTTCGTCTTTTTTAGTGCTTTTGGAACACCAAATTCAAAAAAAAGATACCATAGAACAGGATGGCGTGACTGGGGTACTGCAATAATCGGTTCAATATTGTTTGAGAAAATAAATTCTTGGTCAAATTGACGGTCGAAAATAAAATAAAATTGATGTTCAGGGTGTTTTTGTGTGATTCGTTTTAGGGTTTCGTATGAAAACCATCCGATTCCGTCCAGTTTGTCTTTAAGCAATAAGCGTGTATTTACGGCAATATTCATAAGGTTCCTTTCTGAACAATAAAATTAACACCATGAAAGAAGCGATGTCTCAAAAACTTGTTTCGCTGCCATAATGCTTGTTCTTGACTAACAATATCTTCTAAAGTGTTTTTTTTGTATTTTTTTGGGAAATAATACCGGATATATTTAACGCTCTCATTTTTTAATTTAAAACCATTTTCTGAGAAGATTTTATCCCATTTTTTTAGCGAACGAATATTTTCATCACCTATCAATATTTCTTTTTTGAGATTTTCATCATAGATGGTTTTTACCCTTTTATTTCCCCTTTTCAGAAATAACCGGATATTGTTCAATATATTTTTTCCGTTTTCCTCGCAAACAATTATCTTCCCGTTTGGTTTCAAAATATCATGCATTATTCTTACTGCTTGGTCAAAAGGTTCTAAATGATGCAGAACATCTTGGGTAATAATTATATCATAGGAATCTGCCGGCGGATGATTGTCAAACAGATTTTCGTATGTAATTTCAAATTTGCTGATGTCGCCATATTGACGCCAGAATTTTTGTCTTTTTGATATTTCGTTATAATAAAACTCTACTGTTGTGCCGTAAATAGGGTATCCGTTTAGTGCCAAAAAAAATCCTGTGGTACCATAACCGCAACCAATATCAAAAATCTTTTTACCTGATTCTATATTGTCAGAAATATATTGTAAGCGTTGAATAAAATATGATTTTCTGAAGTTAAATAACGATTCATCATTTAAGAAACGGTAATATCCTTGCAAATTTTTGTTCTGCTCTAATTCTTTTAGAAAAATATTAAAAAAGTCATTAACACTAATCATTTGCTAAAAAATAAGATTGCAAAAATAAAAAAATAACCATAGACTAAAGGGGCGACTTCTAATAATTTATCTTTTCTATGAAGATAATACTCAGTATGTCTTAAAGACACGCTGAGTATTGCCATCCATAGAACCTTTTTTTAGTTATTCATCATTAACAATTAATAGTTATCTTTGTTTCTTAATCCCTCTTAATAGAGCAGAAACAATTTCCACCCTTAACAAAGTGGGATTGAGGGGGTTGTAAAAAAGTGATTTTATTCTCTCAAATATACGGTTTTAACATTATTTACTATGCGCCTAATTCAATTATTTTTTATCTTTTGTCTTGATACAAAAGAAACAAAAAATCAAGACTGCAAATAAATTTCTTATTTTCCACACTTCGTTTTGCTAAATCATAAAAACTCACTCCCTCTGGTCGTTCAAACAGTTTATGATTT
>Ga0114934_10001959_pt1 | contig 13318 bp, 12 predicted proteins | sample 4SBtaG_2_FD_99695 | JGI IMG/M metagenome (GOLD analysis project Ga0114934, IMG submission 99695) | Deep subsurface microbial communities from Kolumbo volcano to uncover new lineages of life (NeLLi) - 4SBTROV10_white metaG | ecosystem: Environmental > Aquatic > Marine > Volcanic ... | reverse complement strand
CCTCTTCCTCTTCCTCTTCAAATTCCAGGGCCCAGAATATAGTCTTCTTTCTCTTAGCTGGGGGCTGCATTAAATTCCAATTACGGGGAGAATTAAGTTTTTTTAAGTTTTCAATTTTGCCTATTTCTTTTAGTCTCTCATAAATTTTTGTCCAGGCGCAGTCCTTCTCAGGGTCTACCTCGCACTTCCCCTTATCCGAACCACCACAGGCTCCATTTAAAAGATTTTTAGGGCAGTTAGCGTAAGGGCATATTCCGCCGGTTATATCAAGTTTACAGTCTCCACACTGAAGACATCTTTCCTCTCCTGTCCATACTCCAGAAAATCCCCCCATATAAACAGTGTTGTCTGCTGGATGTACTGGGAGGTTAACTATGTTTGCAACTGCTTGTACTCCAACTCCACAGGAGCTTACCAGGATTGAATCTGAATTGTAAACATTAGTTATATATCCATTTAGTTTAAGAGCTACCAAAACTTTATTACAGGCAAAATCTACCACAAAAGACCCAGTTATTTTCTTTCCCTCTTGCTCCAGTTTTTCCTTTAATTCCTCCATCCCCTGCTTTCCTCCAGTCTGGCAGGCCTCTGAGCATCCTCCACAAGCTATAAGAAAGACATTTTTATCCTGAGCAAGAGAACTTAGTATTTCATCCCATGGTTTTCTTTCAGAAACTAACATATTTATCCCCCCTTTTAACAAGTTTTAGCTTTTATATTTAGCTTACTATCAAAGTTGTCAGTTTTTTTCTTTTGGGAGTTATAAGGTGAACTGCGCAGGCGAGACAAGGATCAAAAGAGCGTACGCATCTTACAATCTCAAAGGGATTTGCATAATCTTTTATCTTTAATCCTAAAAGAGCTTTCTCGAGCGGCCCTGGTTGATTCTCATCATCCCTGGGGGAAGCATTCCAAGTGGTGGGAACCACTAACTGATAATTATCTATTACCTTTTCCTTTATCCTTATCCAATGTCCCAATGCTCCTCGAGGAGCTTCAGTAAGTCCCATTCCATCCCCTTCTTTGGGAAGCGGGTAAGAAATGTAAACTGGTTCATCAACTTTTAGCTGAGTGACCCACTGGGCCATACTGTCAGCAATAAGTTTTGCATCAAGGGCCCTTGCGATATGTCTACCAAGGGTAGAGGAAAGCAAAATAGGCTCTCCTTTTATATAAGAGGAAATACTTTTCACAACTTCTTTAACACTCTTTTTCTCTCCATAGTATCCAACTATCATTCTAGCTGCAGGGCCCACTTCGCAAGCTAATTTTTTGTAGCGAGGTGCCTTTAACCAGGAGTAGCCTTTTTCTTTTTTTACATCTGTTTTAGTTATTCCCTGGGAAGGGTGCAGATTAGAAGTATCTTGGGAATACCAACTGTATTTTACCTGCTCAAATATGCTTTTAACATCGAGCGGGTGATAGGTGAGGTCTTGAGTTACCATTCCCTGCAGGAAAAGACGATTTTGTTTAACTTGGTCAGATTCAATAGAGTCAAGATTAAAAGCTCCATAGCAAAGAAAATTGTTATACGAGGCCCCCGTGTAAAGATGGTCTTCGTAAGATTTGATCAAAGATAAAGTATCTGGAAGATAAAAGTTATTTATAAAATCCCTAATTTCATTTAACCTCCACAAAAAAGATACTATTTTGTCTGGATTAGGTTTTTCTGTAACTCCTCCGGCAACTGTCGCAATATTATGAGGCATTTTCCCTCCAAATACAGCCAACATCTCATGACACTTTCTCCTTATCTCAAGAGCCTTAATGTAGTGAGCAGCAAAGTCTTGATTTGTCTTTTTATCCAGTCTATAATCTCCTTCGTATCTTGGGGTAAAAGGAGGAAGTTCTCCTCTACCTAAAAAATTTTTTAAAGAAAGTAAATCTGGATCTTTTCCCTCATATTCAGATATTGCCGCAATATCAAAGAAATCAAGGGAAGCAAGATGGTAAAAGTGTAGAATATGAGATTGGAGAAAATTAGCTCCAAGAATGAGATTTCTAATAATTCTGGCATTATTAGGTATAGATTCTTGCACCCCAAATGCATTGTCTAAAGCAAAAACAGAAGCAATAGCGTGAGCAGCAGGGCATACCCCACAAACACGTTGAGTAATCTGAGATGCATCTCGAGGGTCTCTTCCTTTTAAGATTATTTCCCAACCCCTGAAAAGAGTTCCGCTTACCCTGGCATCTTTAACCTGGCCAGCATCTACAGTAACTTCAACTTTAAGATGGCCTTCAATCCTCGTTATAGGGTCTATAACAATTTTCTGCATGCTATTTCTCCTTTTCAACTTGAACTTTAAAATTTTCCCAATTAGATATCTTTTGGTAAAAAGGTCCTGAGATGTCAGGAAAAGTAGGCTCTACACATCCCAGGCAAGGAGACCCTGCCCCTATAACCCAGTTGACTCCACCGTTCCAGTGACGGGTGGGACAATCTGCATAGGTAAAAGGTCCCTTGCAACCTAACTCATATAAGCATCCTTCTTCACCAAAGTTTCTGGCAAATTTGCCCTCATCAAAGAAAGGTCTTCGAGGACAATTCTCGTGAATAAGCTGAGAATAAATGAATTTTGGTCTTTTAAGATCGTCTAATTCTTTACTGGAGGGGAGGCCATTGAGCATTATATAAGCAACTGTGCTTACAAACCAGTCAGGATGTGGGGGACATCCAGGGATATTTATACAGGGGGCTTTTATATTTTCCTCTTCCAGCACTTTCATTACAGATTTAGACCCTGTGGGATTGGGTTTAGCAGCAGGAATTCCTCCAAAAGCAGCACAACTGCCAACTCCTATTACAGCTACTGCATCTTTGGCCAATTCCTTGAAACGTGAATAAAGAGTTACTGGTTTGCCTTTTTCCTCCCCTACAGTAGCAAATACTCCGTTCTCGGCTGTAGGAATTGCTCCTTCCAATACGAGAATGTAATTAGATTGTTTGTTTCTATTCAGTATTACTTCTATGGAAAGCTCACCACTTGCTGCCATTAAAGTAGGATGAAACAAAAGACTTATGTGTTTACCAGGAACGATCTCGTCCAGGAGCAAGTTTCTTATAGTGGGACTTACCGAATTCATAAGAGATATGGAACATCCGCTACATCCAGCTCCCTGAAGCCAAATTACTGGTTGTTCTTTTATCTGCATTGTCTCCTCTCCTTAGTAAAATTATTGGAATTCAGACACCACAAAACGTGAGATAATAAAATTAAGAACTAATTATATCAGCACTCCCATATTTGTCAAACATCGCGTTAAGTTTTGTAAGCGGATAGCCACAAAGATTGAGAGCCTGCACTTAACCTAATGAAATTTCTTTTAGTATGGCATTTATTATTTGAGGCATTTTCTCCTTTAAACAGGGAGAAAGCTCTATCCCCCATTTAATCTCACTCGGTTCTATTCCTATAATTACGATTTCCGCTGATACTGCCTTTGTTTGCAACAAAGCCAAGTAAGTTAAAATATCCCCGATACCTATTTGATGCAGAGATAAAAATTTGTCCTTCTCTCTCTCTATTTCATTAGTGGACAATCGGTAAACATTTCCGGCATCACTACCTGACTTTACTGCATCTATGATAATAATTTTTTTTCTTCCTGAGGCGTGTAAAATAAGAGAAAAACTATCAACGCCTATATCCAACAGCTCTACATTATCTGGAAGATTTATTTTCTGAAGCTTTCTTATTACATGAACTCCAATTCCCTCATCACCCAGTAGTATATTTCCTACTCCCACTATTAGTATATCTTTAAGTTTTTCTTGTTTTTTCATTTGTAATTATTTAGCTACAGATTTACATAGATAGATTTAAACACAAAGAAGTGATATAACCTAGTCTATTTTGTCATTGAGTCATTAACGTATAGCGGTTAGTAGATACTTGCTTTATTCTAACCACTATTCGCTCTTCCTTTTACTCGTCTATCTCGTTGAGAGCCCTGAAAAAAATTGAAGCTACTCTTTGCTCGGTGTTTTCCACTTATCAGTTTCCTTCTTTGAAAATCTGGCTATACTTCTTATGGCCCGAGAATATTATACCGTATTTTTTGAATATAGCCAGATTTGATTAACAAAGAACAGTGCAGATACTTAATTACTCTTTAGCCGAACTTCCGCATGCGGGAGAGGGTTAAGGAATTTGACAATGCCTTGTTAAATACAAAGAGAAAAAAATGTTAATTAACAACCGGAAGAAATAAACTTGCCAAAATTAAATTAATATGGTATAAATAATATAAATTTGAAAATGAAATTAAGACTCGGAATAGGAAAAACTGAAAATTCTTAAACATTAACCTCGGTTCACCTATTATTTTCTCTTATTTTGCTCACTAGGACAGTTCTCCTGAAAAGTAAAGCGACCCAAAAATAACATTAACAAAACCTTTTTCTAAAAATAATTTTTATAAAACAAATTTAAGGTAAATGTTATCAAAGCCAAAGATACTAATTATTGACGATGATAGGGATATGGTGGAAGCCTTAAAAATAATTTTGGAGGGAAAATCATACATAGTTCGGGTAGCTTTTAATGGAGAGCAAGGTATTAATGCAGTGAAGAAAGAAAAACCAAATTTAATAATCTTAGACCTCTTATTACCTGGGAAGGACGGAATTACTGTATGCCGCAAACTAAAGACATATCCAGAGTATCGGGATATTCCTATAATAGTAGTAACGGCTCTTGCCAAAAAAATGGAGGATAAGATTCTTCCTGAAGAAGGCGGCTCTCTAAGAGTAGAAGGACATCTTGATAAACCGGTTAACCCTAAGAATTTAATTAACAAAGTGAGACAGCTCCTAAAAAGGAGAGAAAGATAAATGAAAAATTCAAGCACAGGCGAGTTAGAGGATAAATTAGAAGAAATGTTAGGTGAACAATTTGGAGTTCAAATTTTAAATTCTATGGGAATTGCCATAGTAGTTGTTGACCAGAATTTTAATATCCTTTGGGCTAATACTGAGTACCGAAGAGTCCAGGAAGAACCTAAAAAACCCATAATAGGCAGGAAGTGCTATGAGGTAAGCTTTAACAGTAAAGTCCCCTGTTCTGAGAAAATATGCGCAGTTATCAGAACTTTCAAAACAAAGCAAAATGTCAAAGGATTAAAAATTATCAGGAAAGAGGGACAGGAGAAGTTTCTGGATGTATTTTCTTTCCCTCTTTACTCCTCTCAAGGCGAGTTAGAGTATGTGGTGGAAGTAATTCAGGATAATACACAACTGTACAAATTAGTTCAGCTTTCAGATAGACTCACTGCCTATGCCTCTCATGAGTTAAAGACTCCTCTTGCTACTATTACTCAACTGACGAGTGTTCTGCGAACAGTAGATCTTTCTCCTGGTAAAAGAAAAGAACTGTACGATAGAATAATCAGCAGAAGTCAGCATGGACTAAAAACTGTGGAGAACTTTTTAATTTATTCTAAAATAAAAGCTGGGGAATTAGAAATAACTCCAGTAAAAGTAAATTTTTACTCTAAAGTAATTAAGGAAATCCTAAATTTTCATACAGGATACGCTTTAGAAAAAGGGGTTAAATTTATCTGCAAGGTGCCTAAAAATTTAGAGGTCGTTTGTGATCCAGTGTATATTCAGATTGTTTATAACAACCTCATTACTAATGCCATAAAATATGGAGGGGAAAAAGTTTGCATACTCTTAGGGTATCAGGGTAAAGACAATGAACATTATTACTTTAATGTAGCCAATACTGGGGAAAGTATCTCTGGAAAGGATCGAGAGAAAATTTTCCAAAGGTATGTAAGCAAAAAAATAGGAGGGTCGGGTATAGGTCTTGACGTTAGTAAAGAACTTGTGGAAAAACACAGAGGCAAAATATGGGTTGAGCCCTGCTACTTTATTGCTGAAAATTGTCTACAGAAAAAAGATATAGATAAATTAGGGGATGAGGAAAGAGGGAAATTAATAAATGGCAATAACTTTGTATTTACCATAAGCAAGCAACTGGTAAAATAATATAGAAAGGCGAAGAAAAAATGATTATCACCAAGCAGAAACCTTTTGAAGAAATTATTCAATTTTTAGCTTCCTATACATTGATTTTTATCTGCGGCTGTAGCGAATGTGCCACCTTGTGCAAAACAGGGGGGGAAGAAGAAGCCAAAGCTATGAAGGATAAGCTAGAAAAAGAAGGGAAAATTGTAACTGGATGGGCGGTTCTTGACCCTGCCTGTCATAGATTGAACAATGCCAAGATTTTTCGAGAGCATAAATCACAAATCGACCAATCAGATGCTCTTTTAGTATTAGCCTGTGGGAATGGAACCCAAACAGTAGCAGGAGGTGTAGAAAAACCAGTATACCCTGGATGTGACACTTTATTTTTGGGAGAAATTATGCGTTTTGGTAATTTTGAGGAAAGATGTCAGCTATGTGGTCAGTGTTTACTGGATTTAACAGGTGGAATTTGTCCTATTACTCGATGTTCTAAAAGTCTATTAAATGGTCCCTGTGGAGGCTCAAAGGATGGAAAGTGTGAGATAAACCCAGAAATGGAGTGTGGATGGCAACTGATAATAGATCGTTTGAAAAAAAGAGGAAAGCTGGATGCCTTAAAAAATATAATTCTACCCAAAGATTGGTCAACTTCAAGAGACGGAGGACTTCGTAAATTTCAGATATCTAAACAAGAAAAGGCTCCAGTTCCTTCTCAAAAGAGACCCTCCAGACAATTAACTTCATCAGATATGGAAAGGAGCAGCCGTCGTAGCTCGGGAAGCAAATTAGAGAAAATCCTAAGAGAAAACATTTTCGCAGTGACTGCTGAACTTGGTCCACCTAAGGGAGCAGATCCTCAACCTGTCAAAGCCAAGGCAGAAATTCTTAGAAAGTGCGCTGATGCAGTGAATATTACAGATAACCAGACAGGTATTGTGCGAATGTCAAGTATAGCCTGTGCAGCCATTCTTCTCCAATTAGGAATTGAACCAGTAGTGCAAATGGTTACACGAGATCGTAACCGTTTAGCCCTGCAATCTGATGTTTTAGGTGCTGCTGGTCTTGGGGTAAAGAATTTTTTGTGTTTGTCTGGAGACCACCAAAAATTTGGTAATCACCCTCAGGCTAAAAATGTCTATGATCTGGATTCAGTCCAGCTCATCCTTGCTCTGCGAGAAATGCAAGATGAGAGGAAGTTTTTATCTGGTGATAAGCTATCCTCTCCTCCTTCATTATTTATTGGAGCAGTAGAGAATCCCTATGCAGATCCATTTGAGTTTAGATCTATAAGGCTTGGGAAAAAAATAGCTGCGGGTTGTGATTTTATACAAACTCAGGCTGTATTTGATGTCCCAAAATTCGAAAAATGGTTATCCATACTCAAAGATGAGGGATTGACTGAAAAAGTTTATATTCTGGCCGGAGTTATTCCTATAAAGTCAGTTGGAATGGTGAGGTATATGCGAGATTATGTTTCAGGGGTCAGCGTCCCTGATGAAATTGTTACAAGAATGGAAAATTCTAAGAAACCCAAGAAAGAAGGAATGAAAATTTGTGTAGAAATTATCGACCAGTTAAAACAAATTAAAGGGGTTAAAGGTATACACATTATGGCTGTAGCGTGGGAGGAAGTTATTCCTCAAATTGTAGAAGAGGCAAAACTTTTGCCTCGCCCCAGCTAATAGGAGGATAAGATGGAGAAACAGGCAAGGGTACTGATTGCAGATGATGATCCTGATGTTCGTGAGTCTTTAAAATTGATACTGGAAGGAACTTCTCATAAACTCATTTTTGCAGCAAATGGGGAGGAAGTGATGGAGAAGGTAAATGAGCAGATTCCGGATTTGTTGGTTCTGGATCTTTTAATGCCCAAAAAAGATGGTTTTGAGGTAATAAAGGAGTTAAAAAAAGAGCCCAAATACTCTAAGATACCTATTTTAATCCTTACCTCAGTTAAAAAGGAGGCAAGTGAGCGAAGATATGAACTTGAAACTGGATTATCTTTAGGTGTGGATGATTATATAGAAAAGCCTATTAATCCACAGGATTTTATTCACCGTATAGAAAAGATTTTAAATAGACAGAAAGATTAATATTTATTAAACAACATTTTAAGAAGGAGATGAAAGGCAATGAATACTAAGAAAAAAATACTGTTAGTAGACGATGATAGAGATTTCCTTGAGGGAACCAAAATAATTCTGGAGAAAAATAACTTTGAGGTAGCTACTGGCGTTAGTGGAAAGGAGTGCTTAGATAAATTAAGCAGTTTTAAACCAGATCTTCTAATTCTTGATATAATGATGCCGAAGAAAAGCGGATTTGAAATATGCAAAGAGATTAAGGGTAATCTGGAGTACAGTAAGATTCCAGTATTGATGTTAACCGCACTTAAGCAAAAGTTAACTAAGAGCTCTTACTCTATCTCTGAAGGACTTAACCTTGAAGCTGAGGATTATATTGATAAACCTGTTGAACCAGAAGAGTTAATTTCCAGAATTAATAATCTTCTGAAAAAAGAACGATAAAATGTACCCAGCTAAATTAAAATATGTTGAATCTCATCAGTGGATAAAGTTAGAGAACGACATAGGAACAATAGGCATTACCAAATATGGACAGGAGAAAATGGGAGATATTGTGTATGTTGAGCTTCCCCCAAAAGGCAAAGAATTAAAAAAGGGGGAGTCTCTATGTACTATGGAATCAGTCAAAGCAGCCCTTGATATTGCCTCACCTGTTAGCGGAAAGATAATAGAGATTAATGAGAAACTAAATGAGGACCCCTCTCTTGTTAATAAAGACTCTTATGGTGAAGGATGGCTAGTAAAGATGAAAATTTCTGACCCCTCAGAATTAGACTCACTGCTTACTCACATAGAGTATGAGAAGCTACTAGGGAAAGAAGCAAGTTAGTGAAAGAAAATTTGCTGATAGAGTTTTCTCTAAAAACACCCTGCAAATTTATTATACATATTATAGGGACACAATACTTATTTATTAACACAACAGATTCGTTTTAAAATAGGTTAATGAGATGCCCGGAATAGTAAGGTTGTGGAATGTTTCAAGAGATACGCATGAACAGAGCAGACGGTACGAGATAAGACATTTTCTTATAAAACTGGAGGCGACGACTGCAAAGACCTTAAGAAAGAAAAAATCAGGTCCCAGAAAAAAGAATTAAGTATTGTGTCCCCAGAATTATTTATGAGGTGGCCTTTCTTTCAAGGGCTTAAAGACAATCCCAGAATCTACTGAAGGTAGAGGCTGCACAGGCTGGGTGAGAAGAAATTCACCACTTTTTATCCATTCTTTTAAGGTATTAGCAATCTTCTTAGCTTTAGCATAACTGGATAAACATCCTGTAGGAACTTCTTTCCCTCTTATCACAATCTTTCCTGAGTTAAGCTGAGCATAATTTACCTCACCTAAGGACTCAGAAATCCCTTTAGGATAAGCTTTACTGTAATCAACTATTTGAGTGTAGATCTCCTCATCTCTTACTGTAGTGTATCTTAAAATATTTTTATTTAATATAGGAATGGGAACTCCTATACCTACACCAAGGCTAACTCCATATCCTGCCATACTAACCCCCTTTAAATAATCAGGGCTCATCTTTTTAAGATCACCAATTACAGCTACAGTTCCTGCACCCTCTTTAGGAACACCATTTCCCCCCCTAATTACATTAGGGTTATGCTGAGTTCCCTGCCAAACTATATATCCTACTCCTCCTCCAAGGAAAATCTTTGTTCCTATTCCTATGGTCTCATAGTAAGGGTCATTTAAAAGAGGGGAAAGCTGCCCACAGGTAGCGTAGTTAGCATTCCCCAATCGAGGCTGAAGAGTTCCCATATAGGTATAGATTATCCTGTTAGAAAGATTTACCGCTACATCATAATTCTGATAAGCATTTCTAAAGTTAAATAGAACTGCCTCATTTAAATCTTTTATGTTCAGCCATGTTTCCAGCTTTGTTCGGGGATAGCAGTCAGTGCCATAGGTAGTGGCAACAAGTTTTACATCTTTTCCAGCAACTAAATCCTCTATTAGGTGCCCTCCACCATATTTAAATTCTCCCGGGCGAATCCGATTGCGAGGATCATTATCAGGAAGAGCAGTCGCTCCAATATATATGTCTACAGCAGCAAAGCCTGCATAAACAGGAACATCATTAATATAGATTTTACCTCCCCCTAACTTTATCCGAGGTTTAGTGTGACCAATATTAATGTAAGCTCCTGAAGAACACATTGCTCCAAAAGTGGCTGTAGTAACCACATCCACTATCTCAGCTGTTTTATCTATTCCTTTTTCTTTCGCAATGTCAATTATCTCTTCTGCTGTTACCACCACAACCTTGCCTTTCTTTATTCTTTCATTAATTTCAGCAATCGTTTTAGCCATCAATTATCTCCTCTATTTACTTTGAACAAATCTCCTTGTAGTACCTTATCTTTACTGGATGCACTCCCCTATCTACCACTACTTTTAGCTTTTTCTCTGCCACAACCCTGCCTCCTCTTTTTACCTGTCCCTTAGAGACAATGGTAAAACAGTTACTGCGAACAGTTATAAGATTAGAAATACCTCTAAGGATAGCTTCATTTTCATCATCTTCATCTATATACCCATCTTTATCATCATCTATACCATTAAAACCAAGCTTTTGAATACCTGCTATCTCAGCAATCTCTCCCACCTCTTTAATAGGCCCCCTCTTACTATCACAGTAATATATAATAGATTTAGCTAATTTCCCATCTATTCCGGGAAGAGATTGGAGAACCTGTTTGCTGGCAGTATTAACATTAATTCTTCCCTTTACAGGTTCTTCAACTGGCCAAGCTACAGTTAGCTTATCTAAAATCGGCCAATCTCCACCCCTATCAAGATTTACCGTTCTAAATTGCTTGCCAGTATGAACAAAACCAACCTCTCCAACATTAGCAAAGGGCTTATCTTTCACGTAGAAGCTGCTGTAATCATCACTGTATTTGCCCTCACCAACGTCAGGCATCCAGAACCAGTTACGAAATCCTGGACTTCCTCCAGGAAGAGAACTCACAAACTCTCTTACCCTTGGATCATTTTTTTCAAAGGCATTCCAGGGAGCATTATAGTTATAATAAGTTACTTCATCTACTATATCTCCCCGCCTATTTTTTAAAATTACTGTATCTGCATAATTATCCAATAGTTCCTTTCCTATAGTCTCCTCAGGCAGTTTAATAACTACATTAAATATTAGCCAGTATCCTCTGGCAGGAATTAATCCCCAGATTAGCCTCTTTCCCAAGGAGGTTTCTACCCTCCATCCTATTACCTTACAGGGACTATCATAAGGATTAAATAACTCTATCCATTCTATCTCTATTTCTATATTTAAAGGTTCCTCTCCGGATCCCCCTCCAGATGCCCAGGCAGGTTTTCCTCCAAATATTTTAAGAAAAGCAGCCTTTTTACCCGAAGATTCTCTTTCTCTTTTCTTCTTTATTATCTTTTTTACCTCTTCGTTTAGTTTCTCTTCCTTACCAGAGGTATCCTCATCTATTTTTTCTACTACATTTGATGCACCTTTTTTCAATTTCTCTTTTAATTTTTCCCTTATCTTCTCCTTCATTTTATCCTTTAAGAATCTTACCCCTCCTTTAGCCAAATCAGCCACAGCTACAGGAACAGAAGAGGTAAAATGGGGCATAACTTCATTTATATAAGGTGTTTTCTCAATACCATATTTCCCATGATAGGATGTAGGATAACTGTCCTCATCTCTAAAATCTACTATATTAACTGCAATTTGATCTGCTCTATCTGAGGGAACTCCTGCTTCTCTTAAAGCATAGCTAATCTTGGCAGGGGAAGATTTATTAATGTTTACTCTTAACTTTCCTTTCTTATCTACATTCTTGTCATAAGAATAAATAGTTATAAAATCCTTTATTTTATTAAAGGTCCCCTCCCCTATTCCTGGAACTAATCTTATCTCTTCCACAGTATCAAAAGGATTATCATCTCCACAAGGTTTATCCGGGCAAAACTCATCAGGCTCATCAACTCCTTCCCCTTTCTCATCAATTTTCCCATCAGCATCATTGTCAATTCCGTCCCTCTCAAGGGTATCCCTATCACCATCATCGTCCACTCCTTTTTTCCCAGGAGCCCCATCCATCCCATAGCGGTATTTTAAAATATCTTTTATTCTATATTCACTAAGAGAGCTTAAGGTTCTCATATTAAGTTCATAGGGAGTCCATCCCTCATTGTTATCACCTACCCCAACAGCATTAATATTTAATTTAGCTGCCTCATCCCATATCCCAGTAAACTCTTTCTCCTCCTCTCCGCTAATAAAACAGACACTGTAATTTCCCTCACCCATAGATTCGTTAAATCCTTTAGCCCAACTCTCATATAAATCATCATACTCATTGGTATCGTTTATTAACTCAGCAATAGCCCGCTCAATCCCTGCTTGAGCAAGATAGTTAGCTTTAAGAGCATCCTGAAAATTAGAAGCTGACATCTGCTCTAATTTCATTTGATAAAGAAAACTTAAGCTAACAACTCCCAAAATAGATAAGATTACAAAGATAAGAATTAATCCTACCTGTCCTTCTTCTTTTTTAAGAAGCTTGCCTATTTTAAGTAATTTTTTGTGTAGGTTAAAATATCTCATTAATAGGTATCTTTAAATTTTGAAGTAAGGGGGACAGAAGAGTTTCATTTTTGGTATAAACCCCTACCTTTTCAAAACCTTTCCTCTTAAGGGTGAGCACTTCAACTTCTTTTTTCTCCCCATCTACCAACCAAAACTCCCTCACTCCAAACTTAGCATAGAGCTTTCTCTTTAAAAGATTATCTTTTTCTCTTGTTGAAGGAGATATAATCTCTATCACTAAATCTGGAGCTCCCTGGATGTTCTTTTCGGTAATGATGGAGAACCTTTGCTTAAAGATAAACAAAATATCTGGTTGAACTATATTCTCATTGGATAGAACAACGTCTATAGGAGCAGAGTATACTTTCCCCAAGTTTTCGATTTCTACATAGTCAGTTAACACCCTAAATAAATTCCTGAATATATCTTGATGATAGGGAATTGGTGCAGGCACCATAATTAGCTCTCCTTCAATTATTTCGTATCGTTTATCCTCTGGTAAAAGAAGATAATCCTGGTAGGTAAACTTTACATTTGTGATAGTTTGGGGCATAAACTCCTCCTTTTTTTATTTATCTTTTTTTATAGCTCTTTCCATGAACCAGAGACAAACTCAAAACCTTTTCCCAAGGGAGCATTGGGATTAAGAACTGGATTTTTCAACGACTCATCAT
>Ga0114934_10001958_pt1 | contig 13320 bp, 12 predicted proteins | sample 4SBtaG_2_FD_99695 | JGI IMG/M metagenome (GOLD analysis project Ga0114934, IMG submission 99695) | Deep subsurface microbial communities from Kolumbo volcano to uncover new lineages of life (NeLLi) - 4SBTROV10_white metaG | ecosystem: Environmental > Aquatic > Marine > Volcanic ... | reverse complement strand
GTTTTTGTAAAATATTATTTAAAAAATTTTCTTTTTCCCATTCTGATACATTTTCTGTATTAAGTTTATTATTGAATTGTTCTAATTCAGATAATATTTCTGTTGATAATTGTCTTGCTTTATTAAATAGATTATTTGTAGAACTATCTATTTCAGTAATAAGTGAATCTAAATTTTTTAATGTAGGAATTTTGAAAGAAAAAATTGATGTTTTGGAATGTTTATAATTATGGAAATAATCATTATCTGCTACATCAAAATAAAAATATACAATATCATCAGACTTTAATTTTAAATCATCAAAATCATACATAAAATTAAATGATTGTGAAAAATTATTTTTGTTTATATTTATTTTTATTTTTTTATAAATTAATTCTTTTGTATTGTTGGAATTTGTAATTGCATAATTGAAGGTCAAATTTGCAAAACCATAGTCATCTGATATATTTCCTATAAAATAATATAATGATAAATTATTTGAGTCAACAATAAAATTAAGATTTATTGAAGGTTTTAGATCATCTATAATTTGTATATTTGATTTTGTTATTGTATCAACTAAATTTGAATTTTTTATGATTATATTGTAATTATCTGAATTGAAGGCTTTTAAATTAAAAGAGCTACTATTATTTGCATGTAATTTGTATGATTTGTGATTATAAAACAATTCTATAGTATCTACATTTATGGTATTAAAATTGAATTTTATATCAGATCCATAGGGAACGATAAGACTCGCATTATTTAGTTGTTTAAAATTCTTTAAATTTGTATATTTTGGTGGATCTACTTCAATCAAAAAATTAGATAATTTGGGTGAGTTAAGTACATTTAATTTATAAATAGTAGAATTGAAATTATCAGCTTGAAAATAAAATTTAAATGATTTATTTATATTCTTTATAGTATATGTATACATTCGATTGTTAATTTTATCTTTTCTCATTGGTATATGATTATTTCCAATTATAAGAAAAACTTGATTAGGTAGATAATTTCCTTCTATTTTTAATTTAATATTAAATGATTTATTTTCGATTACATTAAAATCTTTATTTAGTAAATGAAAAGTAAATGGAATAGGCTCTTCGTAATAAGTATTATAATCAATAAATTGATAGGAACCTTTTATTAGTGCGTTTCTATTGAAATAATATAGTATAAATAAAAATACAATGAAAAATACAAAAACATTTATATAAAATTTTAATTGTTTTATATTGATTATTGAAGAAAAATCAAATGATTTTATATAACTAGATTTTTGTTTGATACTTTCTAAAACTAATTTACTATTTGTATTCAAATTAACAAGTTCTAAAATATTTATTAGATTATCTTTTATTTCAGGCAATTTATTTGTTATTCTTCTTGCTGCATCAATATCGGTCATTTTAGGTAAAAATGATAATAACTTTAAAATAAATTTTAATATTAAAATATAGAAAAATATTAGCTCTATAAAAATAAAAAGAATAAAACTAATTTTTTTAAATGTTAATGAAGGATATAGATAATAATTGAAAAATGAAAAAATTAGTATAAGTACTAATGAAAAAATTATAAAAAGTATTATACCTTTAAATGATTCGTAAATGTAATATTTTCTAATATATCTATTTAATTCTAATCTTATATTTTTTGGTAAAATATTCATTAATCACTTATAAATTGTTTTGGATTTAATTTTGTTGTATTAAACCATAGTTGGAAATTTATGACTGGAAAATTATACTTTTTATAATTGTTATCTACGTATGCTATGGGCTGATTGATATATACAGTATCGTTGACGTTTACCAATGGTTTTTTAACATACGAATATACAGTAAAATAAGGACCTGATTTTATTAATATTGTCATTGTTTTTGATGGTAAAATTATAATAGAATTAACAATACCTTGAGATGCTGCTTTTACAATAGAATCAGTTTCTGAATAAAGATCTATACCATCATTTTTTATTTTAACGTTTTTTAAAGTTGGGTGGTTATGAACTCCGAAAGAACTTATAATTTTGGCATTTTTAAGAGGATAAACCAATGTGAGATTTATATTTGTTGTATCAAATGTCATATTTCTTTTTATTGTTCTTTCTATTCTATCAAAATCTTTATATTCTCTATTTATATAACTACGAATTTTATGGTTGTTTTGTTGCAAAAATTTTGTTTCTTGAGTAATATAATTCACTAACGAATCAATATTGTTTTTATTTTGATTGTTTTTGGTTATTAAAAGTGTAAGTGCTTGTTTATAATTATTTAAAATTTTCTGATTATTGATTAATTCGGTATTTAGTAAATTCAAATATTTATGTATATTATGAATAAAATTTATTAAAACTTTAAAAAAAGTAATATTTTCGGATATTTTATTAGCTTCATTATTGGAAAAAATAAAAATAATCGGCTTTGTATAATTTAATTTAAATATATAATAAAACTTCAAAATATCTATATAAATTTTTTTATATAGTTTTGTTTTGTTGGATAAGTTATTTGTAATTTCTTGATTTTTATTAATTTTTGTTTGTATTAAATTTATCTTTTTAGTAAGTATTTGAACTGAATCTTGTAAGGTTGATAACTTTTTACTATAAAAAAATAAATCATATATAGTTGATGTTGTATCATGTTTATAAGATTGTGGGAAAGATTTTGTAGCAAAAACGAAATTAAAAATTAATAATAGGCTTAGTATTGATTTTGACATTTTTGAATCTTATTTTTATGAAAACTGTATCCTTTTGAATTAGTTGCAAAGATATAAATTTAGGATAATATTTGTTATCAATAATTTTATAATCATAATAACATTTTAAAAAAGAATAATTTGTATAATCATCAATGTAAGTAGATTCAATAATATTATTTTTTATATTAAAAACGTGATTTATTATTGTATAGTGAGGATAAATGGTGTCTTGCAAAGTGTAAATTAAATGTTTGATAGTATCAGATGTATATTTGTAATTCTTAAGTGAATTGTCACTTGGATAAGCAAATAGTCTTGCTAACATGATACTTTGAATAATCTTATAGTTGATTTTATATTTATAAGATTTAAAAAAATCGGCAGTATTAAATTTTAGATTTTGACCACTAAAACTGTTTATATAATAAGTTGTATCTTTTTTTATTTTTATTTTTGCTGCTGAAATACCTAGAGGTAATGTTATATTGAAATAAAGAATTGAATCATAATAACATACATAAGTTGCATTAAAAGAATGTTTTTGTTTTTTATCTTTATATTCGATAAGACATTTACTTGAAATATCACTAAAATGTATAATATTTTTATTGATTTGACTTTCTATTGAATTAATTTTATTATATAATTTACAATTAGAGGTTGAGAAAAGTAATGCTAAAAAAATAATTTTAAAGGCAAAAATTGCCGTATTTCTGTGAAAGTTCATAATATAAATTTGCTTTATTATTATCAAAATGTAACAATATTTTATATTTTAAATAAAAATATGTAAAATTTGGATATTTTGAATTTTTAATTGAGTTATTTATGTATGTTAAAGAATTTTTATAATCTTTGTTATTGAATAATACGTATGAATATACATAAGATAGATAAGAAGGAAGAGAATCTGGAGATTGTAATACACATTCAGAAATTATTTTTAATGCTAGATTATTATTAAGTTGTGTTTGTGCAAGATATAATGAAAAGAAAATTATATTCGAAAAATCTGATTGTTGATATTCTAAGGCTTGTGATAAATATTCTTCATAATTATCTGTATCTTTGACTGTTAAATAATATATTGATGTAAAAAAATCGAAATACGATTTATATAAACTATCATTAAATAAATATTGTTTTCCGGTATTTAAATAATTAAGCGCTAATTGAGGTGTATTAGAATTTAATAATGCAATAGCTTTAAATAAATAAAATTTAGAATTTAATGGATATATTTTTAAATAAAATGATGATAATGAATCTAATTTATACCAATACGAAAATCTAAGGTAAAGAGATGCTAATTTTAGTGCTTCATAATAACTATAATTAAATTGAGTTTCTTTTTCTAAAATATAGATTTGGTTACAAAATCTGTTATATTTACTATATTGATTGGAAAAAAAACTATATTGTGAATAATTTATATATGGTAAAATATAATTTACAATACTATCATAAATGAAATTAAAGTTTAAAGGATTTATAAAATTATTATAAGAATTAATAAATTTGTACAAAAAAATAGGATCTTGTGTTTTGTAAACTTTTGTAAATAAAAATATTGCTGAATCTAAAAATGATGAATCTGAATTTTTTACAAATTGATTATATTCGATTAATGAATAGTAAATATCAAAATTAATACTATTATAAAAGAGTTTTAAACTATCTACAAAAAATTTTAATGTATCAATATTATTATTTTTAAAATAATAAGAAGTTATATAGTTAAACAATTGATTATTGAAGTGATATTTATATAAAATAAATTTAGCAATTGATAAAGCTTTTATAGATGAATTTCTTCTATATATATTATACTTATAGTAATCTAAAGTTTCTGATGAACCGAAATTTAATTCAGTAAGATTTATAGTTTTGATTAGTTTTGTGATGTCATTTATACTATCATAAAATATAATAGCTTGATAATAATCAAGATAATTTTTAGATTTTAATAGCAATTTATTTAAAACTTTTTCTGATTCTTGAATATATGAAAACTTTTTGTTTAAATTAAATAAAAAACGGTAAAAATCTAAATTATTTGAATCTAGATTTATTGCTTTACTAATATAACTAAGTGAATTTGAATAATCATTCTTTTTTGAATAAATTTTACTTCCTAAAAAATATACTGTTGATGAATTTGGTTTTAAACTGATACATTTTTCAATTTCTTTTAGTGCATTGTTATAATCTGATTTGAGATAAAATATTTGAGCTTTAGTAAATGAATTATTAAATTTAATATTAGGTGATTGCGAATAAATAGTGTTAAAAAAAAACAATAAAAATATTACATTAACTAATTTGAGTATAATCTGCTGCATAAATACTATTTGAAATATTTGATATTGTGGAATGTGCTCCTATAATAGAATTATTTATGTTTGAAGATTGTATTTTTGAATTATTGTATATAATCGTATTTGATAAGTTAGAGTTTATAATTTTTGTATTATCTTCTATTGTTACATAAGGTCCTATAACAGAATCAGTAATTTTAACATTATTACCTATAAAAACAGGATGTACAATTTTCGTATTTGTAACTTCTGAATTTATTTTACTATTACTAAATTTGGTTAAAATGCTTTTATGAGTTTCGAGTAAAATGTTGGGATTACCAGTATCTAGCCATTCATCAATGATTAATGATTTAAAAATCATTTTGTTATTTATCAACATTTTTAATGCTCTTGTTAACTGAAATTCATTGTTGTCTTTGAGATTATTTTTGATAATATCATTTATCACATTTAATAATAAACTGCCTTCTTTGAAATAATAAATACCAATTATTGCTTCGTCAGAAATAAATTTTTGAGGCTTTTCAATAAAATCAATTATTTGATCATTATTTTTTTTAACAATACCATATTGCGATGGATCAGCAACTTTTTTTGTAAAAATAATGGAATCTATAGATGTATTAAGTTTTTGTTTTGAATAAAAAATAGTATCTGCGTATGCAATTATGATTTTAGAATTTAATAATTTTCTTGCTTGATAAATTGCGTGAGCAGTTCCAAGAGGTTCTTCTTGAATAAGTATATGGGATATGGCATTTAATTTTGCTGCTATTTGGTTTAGTAGTGATGTAACATCAAAAGGGAAATTACCAATAATAAAAGCTATATCAGTAATTTTTTCAGTTGTTAACGAATGAATACTCTCTATTAAATGTTCTAATATAGTTTTTCCAGCTATTTTTAGTAATGGCTTTGGAGTAGTAAGTGTTAATGGACGTAAACGACTTCCCATTCCAGCCATAGGTATAATAAGTTTCATAGTTTTTATTTTATTCCTGTATGTCCAAAGCCACCTTCACCTCTTTCAGTTTTACTTATTTCATTAGTTAATTCTAAAATAACTCTCTTAATTGAAGCAAAAACCATTTGTGCTATTCTGATTCCTGATACTATTTTGAAATCGTTATTAGATAAATTCACTAATATTACTTTAATTTCACCTCTATAATCAGAATCAATGGTTCCGGGTGTATTTAAAACAGTTACTCCATTTTTTGCAGCTAATCCGCTTCTTGGCCTTACTTGTGCTTCTATATCATTAGGTAATTCAAGAAAAATACCAGTTGGTATAATAGCTCTTTCTAATGGTTTAAGAATAATATCATCTTCAATATTTGCATATAAATCGACTCCTGATGATAAATTTGTTTGATAAAAAGGTAAAGGATTGTTTGAATTATTAATTATTTTTATTTTTTTTAAATCTGATGACATTTTTTATTTCTTTAAGTTTTATTTTTTCTAATTTTAAAAACAAAGCAACATAAATTAAAATACAAAAATTACTTATTAATATTTTTAAATATTTATTATTTATTGCTAAAAATTTTAATAAAAAGTAAATTGTAAAAGCAAAGATAATGTAAAAAAATATTTTTTTGAAATTAAAATCGACAGGTAAATACTTTCTACTCCAAATATATGAAATTACGACCATTATAAAATATGAAATAAAATTTGCCCAAGCTGCAGCAATATAACCATACTTTGGTATGAAAATAAAGTCGATTGTTATTGTTAAAATCGCACCAATACTAAATATAATGACACTATACTGAGTTTTATCTGATAATTTATACCAAAATGAAAGTATAAAAAATATTCCGACAAAGATTCTAAACAAAAAAAGTGGCATTACAATAGTAAGACCTTCAAAATATTCTTTACTTATAATATATTTTATAAAATCAATATTGAGTAAAATAACAAGAAACATAAAAAATGCAGCACCAATATAGTAGTTCATAATTTTTGAAAAAGTTTCTAATGAAGTTTTATTTAATTCTTTTAAGTTTGAAAAGAAAAAAGGTTCTGCAGCATATTTAAAAGCTTGTACAAAAAGCATCATTAAAACAGCTAATTTTGCATTTGCTCCGTATATACCAAGTTGATATAAAACATAATGATGTGCATCTGAGATTGTTGGTGGTATTGTGGTAAGGTATTTTATGAGAATTCTATCTGCCATTTCATTTATAACACCGGTGAGACCTGTTAATAATAAGGGTAATGAATAAATTAATATTTGCTTTAATAAACTTAAATTAAATTTATATTTTAAAGTAAAAAAGTCAGGAATAAATAATAATAAGGTTATAAAACTTGCTACTAAATTGGAAATAAATATATACCCTACTCCTATATTGGGATTGTAGATTATTGATAAAAAATGAGTTTGAGGTAATTTTGGAAAAATTACGATAAAGAGTAGATTTAAAATAATATTGATAGAAATATTAATTATTTTGAATGCTGCAAATTTTAGAGCTTTATTAAGACTTCTCAGTTTTGCAAAAAAAATAGCACTTAATGAATCAAAAACAAGTATGAAAGAAAAAATAATTACATATTCTGGATTTTGAGAATATCCAATCGCAGAGGAAATACTTTTATTGAAAAATAAAATGAGCAAAAGAAATAAAGTAGATGTTGAAAAAACAGAAGTGATAATTGTAGAAAAAACAGTATCAGTATCGTTTAATTTAGAAGAAAATCTAAAATAACCTGTTTCCATTCCATAAGTAAGCATAATTTGTAAAACTACTACATAAGCATAAAATTCAGTTACAATTCCATATTGATCAGGTGGAAAAGTATAAACATACAATGGTACTAACAAATAATTTAGAAAACGACCTACAATACTACTTAATCCATAGATAGCTGTTTGACCAGCTAATTGTTTTATACCAGCCATCTTATTTTTTCTTGTATATCATTTTTACAACTTTACGATTATTGGATTCAAAGGGTTCTGATATTACATCAAAGTTATGATTATTAAAAAATCCAGTAAGTTCGACATATGAATTCAAGTATATTTTCTTTTTTGATTTTTTTAATTCTTGCAAAACGTGTCTTAATAATAACTGACCAATAGATAGGTGTCTGTATTCTTTTAAAACCGCTAATTTATCAATAATTATACCCTCCTTTGTTTGTCTCCATCTTAAAGTAGCAATAGGTTTACTATCAATTATTACCAGGTAATGGACAGCCTGCTCATAGTCTAGACCGTCAAATTCGATATTTTTATCAATTCCCAGTTCCTTAGAAAAAACAGTAAATCTAATATTCATTGCTTGATTAAAAAATTCTGCATTTTCAGTAGAAAATGAAACAAGTTCTATAAGCATATTAAAATTTTTTACAAAGTAAATTAAAAAAATAAAATAGAATTATAAAAAAAACGTTTTTGAAAAAAGATTACATTTGTAAAAAAAATAAAATGAAAAAAATTACAATTCTGGTTTTCTCAATATTAATTTTTTCTTCTGCATTTTCGCAAAAAATCAAAATAGGATTTATAGGTGGTTCTAATTTTTCATATTTAACTACCGATAGTTCATCTATTCCTATGCGTTATATGAAACCAGGTGTAAAAATTGGAATGATATACGAAATAAATAATGGGTACAAAAGTTGGATTAGTATTAGTCCTCAACTTTCTCAACAAGGTGCACTTTTTAAATATCAATCATTTTCAGTGGATACTGCTACTATGTATACAATAAAGTATACCAAAATGATTAAAAACAATCTATATTATTTAAAAGTTCCTATAACTTGGAAACAACAATGGGGAGATATTTATACTAAATTAGGACTTTTTGGAAGTTTTAAAGCTTTTTCAACTTCGGACTGGTACAAAATAAAAGAATACAGAGATGGAATAGATACCACTAAAGGAAAATATAACAGCTTTTCAACTTTAACACGTCCCATTGATATTGGTGTTGACTTTGGTTTTGGAACTCAAATAATGATTAATGATGAAGTTGAATTTTTTACAGAAATTGGTTATAGTTTAGGATTTTTGTCAATAAATCCGAAAGAAATTATAGCAGAAAACAAAATGTATAATAGAGTTTATAGTATATCTATTGGTTTTATTTTTGGTAAAAAAAGATATAGATATTATAAATAAAATTTTTATTATTAATAATTAAATCAGTATAGTATCAGCATAATCACTCAAATTATCACAAAATTCTCCAATTGATACAGTACTGTATATATTATATAAATCTTTTAATAAAGGATCTACTTTTGTTCTAAAAGGACATTTATCTCTATTTTCTTTACTTTTAGTACATATTCTCATTCCTAAAACACAATCGCTAAAAACATTTAATCCATCAAAAATTTTAATAATATCAATAAAATAAATATCATAAGGGTTTTTATTAAGCATAAATCCGCCTGAAATTCCTCTATAAGATTTGAGAATTTCCTTTTTTGATAATTTTTGTAAAATTTTTGCAAGAAAAGGTTCGCGTATATCGAGCTTTTGTGATAAAAATTTACTATTTACAATATTATTTTTTTTGTATAATACAATATACGTTACAGCTCTTATTGCATATTTAGACGCATTAGATAACATTAATTTTATTTTAAAGGTATTTTATTTATTCTTTTTATATGTCTACCACCTTCAAATGTAGTATTTAAAAATGTATCAACAATTAGTTTGGCAGTATAAAAAGAAATAAATCTAGCAGGTAATGCACATATATTGGCATCATTGTGTAATCTAGCGTAATAAGCTAATTCAGGCGTCCAACATAAAGCAGATCTTATACCCTGATGTTTATTTGCAGTCATATTTATTCCATTTCCAGTACCGCATAAAGATATTCCAAAATCAAATTCATTATTTTCAACAGCAAAAGCCATTGGATGCGAATAATCGGGATAATCTGAACTTTCAGTTGAAAAGGCACCAAAATCTTTTATATCGTATTCTTTATCTTTAAGATAATCGATTAATAGAAGTTTTAATTCATATCCTGCATGATCAGATGCAAAAGCAATTTTCATTTTTTTTGCAAATATAAAAAATTTATATTTAATATATATTTTGGGAATTTATTAACATTTTAAACTGATAGTTGTTAATATTTAAAAATTGATAGTTGAAAAATATTAAAAAAAAATAAATTATCCATAATTAAAAAAAGTTATAAAATTTAATTAACAATAGAATGAATATAAAATAGACTAAAAAAACTATTTTTTACAAACAATATATGTTATAAACAGAATTTAATAACTTCATTTTATAATTGTTTTTCTGTAATTTATGATTCTTTTTATTGTTAAAAAATAGTTATTTGAAATAATAATATTAAAAAAAAAATATTTCTCTACTTTTTTTTTCACATTTCAACAATCTTTTTATTATTTTGTTTTAAAATTAATTAATTAAAATAAAAATAGAAGTTAATGGAAAAGTTAATTAAAAAACTGAAAAAAGATAAAAATGCAATCATATTATCACACTATTATGTAGATGGTGCAATACAAGATATAGCTGATTTTGTAGGAGATAGCCTTGATTTAGCAAGAAAAGCATCAAATACAACAGCAGATATAATAGTATTTGCTGGTGTTCACTTTATGGCAGAGACAGCAAAAATTCTTTCACCTGATAAAAAAGTTTTAGTTCCCGATTTAAAAGCAGGTTGCCCATTGGCTGATAGTATGAGTTTTGAGAAATTTAAAGAATTCAAGAAGCAGTTTCCTGATTATTTTACAGTTAATTATATCAACACAACAGCTGCAATAAAAACAGAAAGTGACCTTATTTGTACTTCATCCAATGCTGTAGAATTAGTAAAATCATTACCTAAAGATACAAAAATATTATTTGGTCCTGATAAAAATTTAGGAGCATATGTAAAAAGTTCAGTAGAAAATGAAATGATTATATGGGATGGTTATTGTCCTGTTCACGAAAATTTTTCTGCAAATAAATTAAGAGAACTTAAATTAAAATTTCCCAATGCTACAGTTTTAGCACATCCTGAAGCAAATAAAGAAGTTTTACTACAGTCAGATGTAATTGGTTCTACAAAAAGGATTATAGAATATGCTGTTAATTCTGACACAAAACAGTTTATAATTGCTACAGAGCCGGGTATTTTTCATAAAATAAAAAAAATTTCACCTGAGAAAGAACTTATTGCTTTACCACCGGTTACAAATCAAAAAGAGAGTATTTGCTTTAATATGAAAAAAAATACAGTGGAAAAAATATTGAATGTTTTACAAACAGAAGAAAACGAAATTCTGTTGAGTGAAGAAGTAATTTCTAAGGCATACAAACCTATAAAAAGAATGTTAGATTTATCAATAAAATTAGGGATTATAAAATGATAAAAAAATTTATAATAGCAATATTGTTTATAACTTCTTTTATGTCTATATATTCGCAATCTATAAATGATTCAATAAATCCAAATGGATATAATGTATTTTATTATCCAAATGGATTTAAATTAAGCGAAGGAAATTTGGTAAATGGAAAACCTGATGGTTACTGGATTACTTATTATGTAAATGGTATAAAAAAGTCTGAAGGAAATAGAAAAAATTTTTTATTGGATAGTATATGGATTTTTTATGCTGAAAACGGTGATACTCTCAAAAAAATTAATTATGTTCAAAATAAAAAGAATGGGTATTACTATGAATACTATACTAGATATGATTCAGGAGTAAATAGTTTAAAATCTAAAGAACTATATCTCAACGACAAGATTCAAAATTGGGCTTTCTATTATTATCCATCTGGAGAGTTGAAATATAAAGTAAAATACAAAGATAATTATAAACATGGCAAGGCCTTTCAATACGACAAAAATGGTAAATTGATTTCTATTGATGAATATAGATATAACAATTTAGTTAGTCATCAGGCTGTTAACAGATATAATAAAAAAGGACAGAAAGACGGACAATGGGTAGAAGTATATGATAATGGGAATGTAAAAAACGAAATTACTTATTCAAATGACCTTCCAAATGGCGTATTTAAAGAGTATACACCAAATGGAAAAATATTGAAAATTGATAGATATGAAAATGGAATACTAAAAGCAGAAATTACTAAAAATGATTCTATAAATTTAACAGAACTAAGAGTTGTAAAAGAATTCTACAAAAATGGTAATTTAAAAGCAGCATTTATCTATAAAGATAGTCTAAAATACGGAAAACAAATTTATTATGACATAAACGGAAATATTGAAAAAGCTGAAATTTACAGTGTATTAGGATTAAAAATAGCAGAAGGAAAGATGGATACGCTTGGAAACAGACAAGGAGAGTGGAAATTGTATAATGAATCTGGAAATACAATGGCATTAGGTAAATATAAAGATAATAAAAAAGATGGATATTGGAAATATTATTACCTTAGCGGGCAATTGTTCGAGGAAGGTAATTATATAAATAATCTGCCCAACGGAGAATGGATTTGGTATTATCAAACTGGCGAAATTATGCTGATAGAAAATTTTAATAACGGAATAAAAGAAGGTCTTAGCTATGAACTAAGCATAAAAGGTGATACTATTGCAAAAGGGGAATACGTTGAAGGCACTAAAAATGGAAAATGGTTTTATAAAATAGGAGATGAGTATTCAATAGGAAAATATTATTACAACTTGAAATCTGGAGAATGGCTTCATTATTATTACCCAGAGATGATTAAAAAAAATATTTGTAATTATCAAGAAGGCGAATTAGCAGGTAAATATATAAGCTGGTATATGAATAAAAGGATACAATCAACAGGAAATTATTCAAATGGACAAAAGAGCGGTAAATGGTATTACTATTTACCAGATGGCGCTCTTGACTATAATGCCGAATACATTAATGGAGAAATTGTAAAAGTAAATGATACAGTAATAAAATGAATAGAGAGCAATTATCAAAAAAAGATTTTGAATTTGAAAATCAAATAAGACCTCGAAAATTTGAGGATTTTAGCGGACAAGAAAGAAATATTGAAAACTTAAAAATTTTTGTAGAAGCCGCCAAAATAAGAGGAGAAGCACTTGATCATGTTCTTCTGCATGGTCCTCCCGGGTTAGGAAAAACCACACTTTCGCATATTATTTCAAACGAATTGAATGTTAATATCAAAACGACTTCAGGTCCAGTATTAGAAAAACCAGGAGATTTAGCCGGTTTATTAACAAATTTAGAAGAAAGTGATGTCCTTTTTATTGACGAAATTCACAGACTATCGCCGGTAATAGAAGATTACCTTTATTCAGCG
>Ga0114934_10001957_pt1 | contig 13322 bp, 10 predicted proteins | sample 4SBtaG_2_FD_99695 | JGI IMG/M metagenome (GOLD analysis project Ga0114934, IMG submission 99695) | Deep subsurface microbial communities from Kolumbo volcano to uncover new lineages of life (NeLLi) - 4SBTROV10_white metaG | ecosystem: Environmental > Aquatic > Marine > Volcanic ... | reverse complement strand
TATAGAAAAACATGTTTTTGTATATGAAAGCGGAATTTAGAAAAGTATGGTTCTCAATATTTTTGTATCGTTGCTTTAATCATTGAGGAAACTAAAAACATATCTCGTATAATAAAAAGAGTGAGATCTAGAAAACTTAAAAAGAAGCTTAAGAATTTGTCTGAGATAACAGCTAATAATTCTAACAGTAACATTAGAAAATATGTTTTAGAGCAAGTATCTAAAACCAATTGTGTGATTTTTTCAATAGTTATCTCCAAGAAAAAAGTAAAACCTGTGCTCTATGCTTCTAAAAATAAATTGTATAATTATTTAACTGGTCTTTTATTTAATTATATTAGTTTAAATACAAAAAAATTAGAAATAATTATTGATAAAAAAGATAGTAACAAATTATTAGGACTCGATTTTAATAATTACGTTCTTAAAAAAATAAAATCAAAAAATCCCAAGATAAAAGCGTCTATAATTCATTTAGATTCTACTGCTTCAAAATAGCATTCAGCAAATTTATCAAATCCATATTTAGATAATAATTTATTAGACATATCTATAACATTTTCAGTTTTATTGCCCATTTTAAGAATAAGTGCAAAAAGTTCTGCGTCAGATAATACATTTGAGTCATTTTTAATTAATCTTTCTCTTGGCCTGTTTTCTAAAGAAATATCGATAATTTCCATATACCTGTTATTTGGAGGAAGTATATAAAATTAACTAAATTACAAAACACATTAAAATTAATTTATTCCTTCTTAGAGTCCTGTACTAAAATAGTTAGAAGTTATGTTGAAAACATAATTATTTAAATCTTAGTAATAAGTAGTTATTATGAAACTCTACGTTGATACTTGTGTTTATTTGGATTTAATAAATTATAATAATAATTATTCTTTTGAAGACTATTTGCAAGAAGTTTATGAGTTTTTTAATATAGTTATGGATTTGGATTTTAAAGTTATATTCTCTAGATGGGTCAAAGAAGAATTAGAGCGCAAGTTAAAAGAAAAGCAAATTGATAATTCTATTTTTGATGATTTATTTGATAATTTAGATATTATTGATCTAAATTATGACGAAAAACAAAAAGCAGAGGCTGAAAGATTATCACCTAATAATTGGCAAGATCAATTACATGTTATTCTAGCAAAAAAAGCAAACGCCCTAATGATTGTTACTCAAAATATAAGGGATTTTAAAGAATTTTGTAAAGGTATTGAATATATGAATACTAGAACTTTTATTAGGAAATATTCTTGAGTTTTTGTTTCATTTTTTCTTGGATTTCTTTTAATTTTAAATAATTGTCATTTTTTTTAATTTCCTTAAATGGCAAATATGATTTTAGATTTATGCATACATCTATTACCTTTTCTCTAGTTTCAATAATATTAGGAATAAAACAGTTTTCTACTATATTTGGATTTGTGATATATTTTTTCATATCTTCTTTGTAAATAAATGTTGATATAAGATCCCATATTATATTAAATGATTCTCTTACCTCATTGGCAACATCATCGATATTGTTTAATTTAAATAGATCCTTTAACAATTGCGAATAATCATCTAATAATCTCATTGTGTTTTTATTTATTTTTTTTGCTTCGTTATCTAAAATCATATTATATAAATTTAATATGATTTTAATATCTAAACTTTTTAATTCCGTATTTAGTTCTTTAATTATTTTTTCTTTTGCGATATAAACTGGATTGTTTTCATCAATATAATGTTTTTCTTTAGTTTTTGTAACATTTTCATTAATACAATTTGTAATATTAATATCCAAATCTTTAGTTATGTTGTCTGGAAGGTCTTTAAAAAAATTATCATAATTCATGTTGTAAGAATAAGGCACCGCGCATGCTTGCCCATATTTAAACCAACCAAAAGGTAAATTTAAATTGAAATTTTTATTAGTTTTATATAATATTTTTTGGATTTGTGTTTTACTTATTGGTTTTGTTGTTGTTTCTTTCCATTTTTTAGTAATATAACTATATAGTGAATATACCTTTTCTTTTATTTCTTGTTTAATTGGTAAACCAAAATAAGTATCTTTATCATTATAACAATTATTTTTTAATATATATATTATTTTATTATTTGCAATTTCTTTTGCAACTACATTAGAATCAGATAACATTTCTAAATAAGTTTTAACACTATTAAAATTAATTCCCGATCTTTTGCTTAAATCTGCAATTGATCCTGGTGCTTTGTTTAATTCCAATAACAGTGTTTTTATCAAATTAGATGTAGATATTCTATTGCTCATTAGTAAATACACAGCACCCCATTTATAAATCTTATCGATTTACTTTCCTAACTAATAGATAATTAACTATGTACTTACTAAACAATAGTAATAATTATATATTACGTATGCTTGAATTATATGGTATTATTTGTTCGATTTTCAGAGAATAAACAAAATAATGATTAAAAGTTAATAAAAAGGAGTGATATTTATGGAATACGAAGTAAAATGCATAGAATTAAACGATTCTTGTGAATTTAGTAGAGTTAAAACCAATTAAAGCAAAAAATTTGTTTAAGATTTCACAGAATTAAATGGGGGTAGTTTAATGGCTGAAAATAGATGTGTTTTGGATAATTTAACAAACATGTACAGTTTATCAAAAACACTTAGGTTTGAATTGAAACCTATTGGAAAGACACTCGAATATATTGAAAAGAAGAGGTTGATAAGTGAAGATGAAAAAAGAGCAGAAAGTTACAAGAAGATGAAAAAAATCATTGATGGGTACCACAAGCACTTTATTGAAATAGCGATGTCACAAGTGGAATTAACAAAACTAGAAGAATTTGCTGAACTTTACAATGCATCTCCAGAACGTAAAAAAGAAGACGATTTTAAGACTAAATTTAAGAAAGTCCAGAAAGACCTGAGAGAAGAGGTTGTTGCTGGTTTTAAAAATGCTAAAGAAGAGGTCCACTCTTCAAAGAATGATAAAAAAGATACGAAAGATAAAGAAGAAGTAGAGAAATCAGAGAAATCAGACTCTTCAAAGAATGATAAAAAAGATACGAAAGGCAAAACTTTTTTTGAAAAGTTGTTTATGAAACAACTTTTCACAGAATTACTAGATGATTGGGTTAAGAATCCAGAGGATAAAAAATTGGTTGATGAGTTCAAAACATTTACAACATATTTCAGAGGCTTTTTTGAGAATCGAAAAAACTTGTACACCAACAAAGAACAATCAACAGCTATTGCTTATCGATTAATACATGAAAATTTGCCAAAATTTTTAGATAACATCAAGACTTTTGAAAAGATTAAATCAATCCCAGAATTGTACAATAAATGTGATATCTTGTACGGAGAAATAAAAGAATATTTGGGAATCACATGTATCGATGATGTCTTTGAACTGGATTATTATAATAACATACTCACTCAAAAACAGATTGATGTTTACAATCTGATTATTGGTGGACGCGTTACAGAAAAAGGACAGAATAAAATTCAGGGATTAAATGAATACATCAACTTGTACAATCAAAAACAGGACAAGAAAGATAAGATACCAAAACTTAAACAGCTTTATAAACAAATTTTAAGTGATAAGAAAAGTGCTTCTTTTTTACCTGAAGCATTTGAAGAAAGTCAAGAAGTGTTAGATTCTATTAGGGACTATTATCAATCTAACTTAATTGATTTCAAACCAGACGACAAAGAAGACACTGAAAACGTTCTAAAAGAAATCAGAGATTTACTTGCTCACTTGAAAAATTATGATTTTAATAAGGTGTACATACGTAATGATCAATCACTCACTAATATTTCCAAAAAACTTTTTGATGATTGGGGTATTATAAAATCAGCATTGGAATTTGCTTTTTTGCAGACACTTAAAATTGGCAAAAAAGGATTATCTAAAAAACAAGAAAAGGAGAAAAAAAATTACCAAGATCAATCCTATTTTTCTATTGCGGAAATTGAAAGTGCATTGCTTGCATACAAAGATGAAACTGAAATACTAAAATATTTAAAAGAAGATACAAATCCTGTTGCCAATTATTTCCACACTTATTTTAAGGCAACAAAGAAAGATGCTGAAAAAGAGTTTGACCTCATTGCAAATATTGAAGCAAAGTATAGTTGTATTAAAGGCATTTTGAACACAGAATATCCTAAAGATAAACGCCTCTATCAAGACAAGAAACTCATAGATGACATTAAAGCTTTTTTGGACAGTTTAATGGAGTTACTACATTTCGTAAAACCATTATCTTTGCCTAGCGATAGTCCTCTGGAAAAGGATGAATTGTTCTATGGTCAGTTTCAGATCTGGTATGACCAATTGCAACTTTTGATACCTCTATATAATAAGGTCCGAAATTATGCCACACAAAAACCTTATAGCACCAAAAAGTTCAAGTTGAATTTTGAGAATGTACAACTTTTAGGAGGCTGGGATGCTAATAAAGAGTCGGATAACACTTCCGTATTGTTTCGCAAAAACAGGTTGTATTATTTAGGGATAATGGACAAAAAGCACAACAAGATATTCAAAAATATCCCTGATGCAAGCCCTGGCGAATTAGTATATGAAAAAATGGTGTACAAACTGTTGCCTGGTGCGAAGAAAATGTTGCCAAAGGTCTTTTTCTCAACTAGCAGAATCAAAGAGTTTGCACCATCTGAAGAACTACAAAAGAAATATCATGCAGGAACTCATAAAAAAGGTGAAGAATTTAACATTAATGATTGCCACAATTTGATTGATTTCTTCAAAGAATCTATTGCCAAACACGAAGATTGGAAAAACTTTGAATTTAAATTTTCAGATACTTCTTCATATGAAAACATGGCTGAATTTTATAGAGAAGTTGAACATCAAGGATACAAAATCACCTTTCAAAACATTTCTGAGGATTACATTAATCAATTAATAAATGAAGGAAAGCTTTACCTTTTCCAAATCTGGAATAAGGACTTTTCTACACACAGCAATGGCAAGCCAAACCTACATACAATGTACTGGAAAGCTTTATTTGATCCAAAAAATCTAAAGGATGTGGTCTATAAGCTCAATGGTCAAGCAGAGATCTTCTATCGGAGAAGGTCTATCTCAAAAGAGAGAAGAATTATCCATAAAGCTAACGAACCTATCGAGAATAAGAATCCAAACAATCCTAATAAGAACAGTGTTTTTGAATATGATATTATCAAAGACAAACGTTTTACAGTTGATAAATTTAAATTTCACGTTCCAATTACCTTAAATTTTAAAGCTTCAGGAAAAGAAAACATAAATGAAGAGGTTTACAAATATCTCAAAAATAACCCTAATGTTAATATCATTGGTATAGACCGTGGTGAAAGGAATTTGATTTATGTTTCTCTAATTAATCAAAAAGGCGAGATTTTAGAACAATTCAGTTTAAATGATATTATTACTAGCTACAAAAACTGGGAAAACAAAGATGTTGAAGTTAAAACACAATACCACGCTTTACTTGACAAAAGAGAAGGTGAACGAGCCAAAGCTCGGGAAAACTGGGGGACTATAGAAACAATTAAGGAACTAAAAGAAGGGTATATCTCACAAGTGATACATAAAATTGCACAAATGATGGTTAAACACAATGCTATTGTGGTTATGGAGGATTTAAATTTTGGATTCAAACGAGGTCGTTTTAAGGTTGAAAAGCAAATCTATCAAAAACTTGAAAAGAAACTGATAGACAAGCTCAACTATCTGGTATTCAAAGACAAAACCGACAATGAAATAGGAGGATTATACCACGCTTTGCAACTAACCAATAAGTTCGTAAGCTTTCAAAAACTGGGAAAACAAAGTGGATTTTTGTTCTATGTTCCTGCGTGGAACACGAGCAAGATAGATCCCACCACTGGATTTGTCAATTTATTTAATACCCGATACGAAAACCTAGAAAAGGCAAAAACTTTTTTTGAAACATTTGAAGACATTCGCTATAACACTACGAAAGACTATTTTGAGTTCGAAGTTAAGGAATATTCTAAGTTTAACTCCAAAGCTGATGACACGAGACAGGACTGGATCATTTGCACTTATGGTGAACGAATTAAAACATTTAGGAATCCTGATAAGAATAATCAGTGGGATAATAAAGAAATTATTCTCTCAGAAGAGTTCAAAAAGTTGTTTGAATCACATCATATTGATTACAAGACAAACTTGAAAGCCCAAATTATTTCGCAGGAAAACAAGAAATTCTTTGAAGAACTGCTTCACCTGTTCAAACTTACTGTACAATTGAGAAATAGTATAACAAAAAGTGAAGTGGATTATCTTATCTCACCTGTGATGAATAGCACAGGTCAATTTTATGACAGCAGAAAAGCGGGTAAGAAGTTACCCAAAGATGCTGATGCTAATGGAGCATATCATATTGCCAAGAAAGGTTTATGGATACTTCAACAAATCAATGTCCACAATGAAGACAGGAAAAAACCAAACCTGGCTATTAAGAATAAGGAATGGTTACAATTCGTGCAATCTAATAGGTGATGTGTAATGGAGAAATACAAGTTAACGAAAACAATTCGCTTTAAGTTGAAACCGAAAGATATTTCGGCAATTAAGCGAGATGTGGAGGCTCTTGAGCAACAAAAATTTGATCTCGTTTTGTTTGTATATAATCTTCATAATTTTATAGGCAAACTTAAAGAGTATCTTTTCTTTCAAAAAGAAAAAGACGAGTTCGTTATAAAAGATAAACTAACTATTAAGAAAACTTGGCTGAAACAGTATGCAAAGCAGGAAATTGCTGGTCTGGAGCTTAATCGAGAGCAGACTCTTGGAAACATTAAAGGCGTGTCTGCAAGAATTGAAAGAGCAGTAGATGATGTGAATAAAATCTATGTAGAACTCGCTATGGAAGCAAAACTCAATGAACGTGCGAAGAAAGCAAAAACAGAACAGCTTATTAAGCGATTAGATACAAGAAACGCACTGCCATTATTAGTTTCACTCATAGAACAGAGCTCTGATAAGTACGAGACAGGAAATTTAAGCATCCAACTAAAGCGATTAGGCAAAAGGTTACAAACACAGTTGCTTTCCGGCATTAAGAAGTATCTGGCAGAACAATCAAACGGACTGCCTATTGCAAAAGCGAGTTTCAATTATTATGCAATTAATAAAAAGCCAGTAGATTACATTGATAAAATTAAACAACTACAAAAGGATTTGGAGATAAAAAAAAATAGACGATCTGAACGAGCGTTATGATAAGAAAAAAAGGAAAAACATTAAGATATTTAATGATTCAAAGCTATGGATTAAAATAAAGAAGGATATTGAAAAAGAAAGGGGTAATAAAACTCTTATCTTAGGATATGCTCCAATGATTGAACCAGGCAATTATGTATATCTGCGACAAATATTGAAGAATATCAAATTAGAGCAGAAAAACAAGTTTTCTAAGTTAATGCAATCTAAATCATTAACCTTTCATGATCTGAACAATAATAATCAACTTTATCTTTTTAAAGATATTTTAGAAGGAGAGTTTAATAAATACAAACAAAAAACAAATGAAATTGAAACAAAAGCAGAAAAGAGAAACCAGTGCAATAACGATGAACTGAAAAGAAAATTAAATAGTGAGTTACAACAGCTCAGAAAAGACAGAGGCTCTTTAATCAATGCTGCTGATGGGAGGCCTAAAGGCAGATTCAAAACATATAAATATTTTGCTAACTTTTACAGAAATGTAGCTCAAAAACACGGCAGAATATTATCTACCCTTAAAGGCATAGAAAAAGAGATGGTTGAATCACAGTTGCTTAAATATTGGACTATTATTACAGAAGAAAACAACCAGCATAGTTTAGTGCTAATTCCAAAAGAAAGAGCTGGTGAATACAAAAAAGATCTAGAAAACAGCATTCCATCCGACCCATCATCAAAAATTAAGGTGTACTGGTTTGAGAGTTTTACTCTCCGTAGTTTAAGGAAGCTTTGTTTTGGATATGTGAACAATAATACTGGCTCCAATACTTTTTATCCGGAATTAAAAAAATCCGATGAATTGAGAAAATATCATGATGAAAGGGGAAACTTCATTAAAGGAGAGTTTTATTTTAAAGGAGACGAACAGAAAATAATCCAGTTTTATAAAGATGTGTTGAGATCAAACTATGCGCAAAAGGTCTTGAAGTTTCCAAAACAGCAAGTAAAAGACGAGCTTATTGGTCGTGAGTTCTCTTCACTTGATGAATTCCAAATTGCCCTGGAAAAAATTTGTTATCAACGGCATGTTGTTTGCTCGCAGAAAGTTGTTGATGCACTAAGCAGATATAATGCACAAATCTTTCTCATAACCTCTTTAGATTTGGGAAACCCAGCGAACTGTGTTGATAAGCCAAAACAATTTTCTCATTTTGACAAAAAACACACACGGATTTGGAAAGAGTTCTGGAGTAGTAAAAACGAAACCGCTAATTTTGACATTCGTCTTAATCCTGAGATTGTCATTACCTACCGCCAACCAAAACAAAGCAGAATAAAAAAATATGGCCCAGAATCAACACGTTATGATGATCGCAAACACAACCGTTATTTGTATCCACAATTTACTTTGATAACTACTATTTCTGAATATAGCAACGCCCCAACAAAAGCGTTATCTTTTTTGACTGATGAAGAATTTAAGGGTGCAGTTGATGAATTCAACAAGAAATTTAAAAAAGAGAATATTAGGTTCTCACTAGGAATAGATAATGGTGAAACAGAGCTTTCGACACTAGGTGTTTATTTACCTGTGTTTAAGAAAGATTCAAATGAAAAAGTTGTTGCGGAACTGAAAAAAGTAAATAAATATGGCTTCAACTTTTTAACTATAAAAGATTTATCGCATGTTGAGAAGGATAAAAACGGAAGGGTAAGAAAAATAATTCAGAATCCCTCTTACTTTCTCAGTAAAGAGCAGTATATGCGAACTTTTGGGAGGACAGAGCAAGAATACAACAATATGTTTGCCGAACAATTTGAAGAAAAAGCGTTTCTTAGTCTTGACTTGACTACTGCAAAAGTGATTAACGGGCACATTGTGACCAATGGAGACGTGCCTACTTTCTTAAACTTGTGGATGCGGCATGCCCAAAGGGATATTTGGGACATGAATGACCATACAAAAGAAAAAACAGCAAAAAAGATTGTTATAAAAAATAATGATGAATTGACAGATGCAGAAAAAGTAAAGTTTGTAGAATATATATCTGATGAAACTAATTACGCTAAATTAAATTTCAATGAAAAGAAAAGGTACGTGCTTTGGATTTTTGAAAATAGAAAAAACATAAATTTTACAGATGCCGAAAAAAAGAAATTTGAACCTTGCCAGAAAAGAAAAGGGAATTTTTCAAAGGACATACTTTTTGCAGTTTGTTATATAGGTTCTGAGATTCATTCTGTTACAAATATTTTTGATGTCCGGAATATATTCAAAATGCGTAAAGACTTCTATGTGCTAAAATCTGAGATGGAAATAAAAAAAGAAATAGAGTCTTATAACACCACTGCGGGTATTCAGGAAATCAGCAATGAAGAGCTTGACTTGAAAATTAATCGTTTAAAACAAGCGGTTGTCGCCAATGCAGTCGGAGTGATAGATTATCTATATATCTATTACAAAAAAAAGACTGGTGGAGAAGGTTTGATAATAAAAGAAGGTTTTGACACTAAAAAAGTTGCAAAGGCTTTGGAAAAATTCAGTGGGAATATTTATAGGATATTAGAAAGAAAACTTTACCAAAAATTCCAAAATTATGGCCTGGTGCCGCCAATCAAAAGCTTGATGGCTGTGCGAGAAGAAGGAATAGAAAACAATAAAGACGCGATTTTAAGACTTGGCAATGTTGGTTTCATTGACCCAACAGGCACAAGTCAGCAATGTCCGGTATGCAGTAAAGGAAAATTGAATCACACGACTAAGTGTTCAAAAAATTGTGGTTTTAATAGCAAGAATATCATGCACTCAAATGACGGCATTGCTGGGTATAATATTGCTAAGAGGGGGTTTGAAAATTTTATTTCTCAAAAAAAGGGATACGATGTGATTAACAATGGCACAAAGTATAATAATCTCAAATCTCAATGACTTTATCTTTTGTCCTAGGAGTATTTATTTCCACAATTTGTATTCTTCTTTTGATGAGAAGCTCTATCATACTACATATCAAACAAAGGGTAGACACGCACACAAAAATGTAGATAAACAAAAATATTCTACAAGAAAAGACATTCTTGAAGGAATTGATATATACAGTGAAGATTTGGGCGTTACTGGGAAGATTGACCTTTTTGATGTTAAAAAGGGCGTTCTTACAGAAAGAAAAAACAAGATAAAAACAATTTATGAGGGGTATTACTTGCAAATTTATGCGCAGTATTTTTGTTTGATAGAGATGGGCTATATTGTCAAAAGGATACGATTTCATTCGTTTTTGGATAACAAAATTTATGATGTTGTATTACCTGGAAACAAAGAAAAACATAGGCTGAAAGAAATTATAACAAAAATGAAACAATTCTCTTTGGAAGACAAGAACTTTAACCAAAACCCTAACAAATGCAGGATGTGCATCTATAGAGAATTATGCGATTATTATAAAGGCGATTAAAAGATGTTAAGCAGACCGGATTTTATAGCTAAGCAATTGCTTTTTATTGAGAGTGACAGCTCTAAAAAACTGAGGCTTAAAAATTCAAACATTATTCTTACTGATGAAAATAACAAAATCATTCTTCAGCACCCGTGTACAAAGATTTTTATGATTTTTATTTTAGGAGAATTTTCAATCACTTCTGTTTTGATAAAGAATGCAAAGAAATATGCAATTCCCATAGTGTTTCTTAATTATAATCTTAGACCTTATTTTTCTATCCTTCCGGATAACAAAGGCAATTTTTTATTGAGAAAAAAGCAATACACTAATAATAACGATATGGATATTGCTAAGCATATAGTCAGTAATAAAGTCAAAAACCAAATCAGTTTGATGAAATCATTGCGATATAAAACCATTAAGGAAAAGAAAAATATATTAAAAATGAAAGAACTTTTTAGGCAAATTGATCAGATCCAGAGTAGTCAGGAGTTGTTGGGCGTTGAGGGTGTGGCTTCAAAGTTGTTTTTTGAAACCTATTTTAAGAATCTTGATTTTAAGGGTAGAAAACCAAGATGTAAGTGTGATGTCTTTAATTTGTTGTTGGATATAGGTTATTATTATTTGTTTAATTTCATAGAGGCAAATCTAGAACTTTATGGATTTGACACCTATTGTGGCTTTTACCATAAGCTCTTTTTTCAAAGAAAATCATTAGTGTGTGATTTAGTAGAGCCTTTTAGGTGCATTATTGACCGTCGTATAAGAAAAAGTTTTAACCTGAAGCAGATAAATAAAGATGATTTTTATTTTAAGAATGGACAATTTTATGTAAAGAAAAAATTTAATAAGAAATATTCTAAATTATTTTTAAAAGAAATTTTGCGATATAAGGAAAAAATATTTTTATACATTCAATCTTATTATAGATCTTTCATAAAAGGAAAAGAAATTAATGATTTTCCTGCGTTTAACATCGTAGGTGATTAAATGATAATATTAACATATGATATTAAAGATGATGTTTTACGGTCTGAGTTTGCAAAGTTTATCTTATCTTATGGTCGTAGGTTGCAATATTCTGTGTATGAAATCAATAATAGTAAAAGGATATTAGACCTAGTAATAGTTGAGATTAAAGACAAGTTTGAAAAAAGATTTACACAAAGTGATAGTGTATTAATATTTAACATTTCGAAATCTGATCAAATAATGCGATTTGGCTATGCAAAAAACGAAGAGTCAGATTTGATTATATACTAAACTTGCAAACCTTAGTCTTTATTTTTGATTTTTTTAAATGTGAATTGTGATAAAATAAATTAGTTTATGAGAAGAAAACAGATATATTTATAAATCCAAACAATCTTGTTATATTATATTAGATTGTGCAAACAGAGTTTTCTATTTTGCATAAAATGATGATAATTGCGAAAGGAATTAGACTGTTCAGCAGGTTAAATTTGTTTTGTACCTGTCTAATAGTTAATCAAAATTTCTACTATTGTAGATATCTCGTGTTTAAGTGAATAACTATTTAGTCTAATAGTTAATCAAAATTTCTACTATTGTAGATAGAATTTAAAACCGCTTTCTGCTAACGGCGTCTAATAGTTAATCAAAATTTCTACTATTGTAGATTATAAATCGTGTAGTTTTTCAATTTCTAGTCTAATAGTTAATCAAAATTTCTACTATTGTAGATTAGCACTGAAACAAGTAGAAAAGGAAAGTCTAATAGTTAATCAAAATTTCTACTATTGTAGATTAAATTCTCGATTTAAATCTTTTATGGTCTAATAGTTAATCAAAATTTCTACTATTGTAGATAAAATAAAAATCTGCTTTGTCCAATAAGGTCTAATAGTTAATCAAAATTTCTACTATTGTAGATTATTGTTTTCTTATTTGATTTGTCAAAAGTCTAATAGTTAATCAAAATTTCTACTATTGTAGATTTGTATTATTAATTTCATCACTTTTTAGTCTAATAGTTAATCAAAATTTCTACTATTGTAGATAAACCATATAATCGCCTCATATATCTAGTCTAATAGTTAATCAAAATTTCTACTATTGTAGATTTAAAATACTTATAGAATGTTGGTTCGGTTGTCTAATAGTTAATCAAAATTTCTACTATTGTAGATACAAAGATGGAATATTGCAAACGGGTTTGTCTAATAGTTAATCAAAATTTCTACTATTGTAGATGAAAATCTAAGCCGAATAAAACGATAATTATAGTCTAATAGTTAATCAAAATTTCTACTATTGTAGATTAATGTATTAGATTATTGTTTTTATCGTATGTCTAATAGTTAATCAAAATTTCTACTATTGTAGATTGGATAAGTCTTGATCGCCTTGTTTTATGGTCTAATAGTTAATCAAAATTTCTACTATTGTAGATAACAATATCTTTTATATCATTATAACAGTCTAATAGTTAATCAAAATTTCTACTATTGTAGATAATTCATTCCTAAGACAAATACACAATTGTCTAATAGTTAATCAAAATTTCTACTATTGTAGATGCTTGTAAAATAGTTTTTGTTATATTTGTCTAATAGTTAATCAAAATTTCTACTATTGTAGATATTGTATTATTTAAGATTTAAAACCAGAAAGATGCGTATCCAACAACAGAACTTTTATCCCTTGTTATATCTCCAGAGTTTTTATA
>Ga0114934_10001956_pt1 | contig 13325 bp, 21 predicted proteins | sample 4SBtaG_2_FD_99695 | JGI IMG/M metagenome (GOLD analysis project Ga0114934, IMG submission 99695) | Deep subsurface microbial communities from Kolumbo volcano to uncover new lineages of life (NeLLi) - 4SBTROV10_white metaG | ecosystem: Environmental > Aquatic > Marine > Volcanic ... | reverse complement strand
GGGGTATTTTTGCAACATCATGGTTATGAATATGAATCCACAATTGATGAACGAAAAGGTTTAGAATTAATTAAGAAAAATCATTATGATGTTATTTTATTAGATCTTTCTATACCTGAATTTGATGGTTATGATGTAATTAATTCATTGGTTGGTGATGAATTAATTCAGAGCTAAAAAATTATTGTATTTACTGCTTGTACACTTACTCCAAAAGAAGTAAAGCAATTAATTGACTTGGGTGATTATTCTATTCATGGAAAACCTCTAGTGGGAAAAAGATTACTACGTATTAATTACCACTTAATTTTATTTTAATCAAAATTCATTGAAAAAATTGTGGGGATTTAAATTATGATTAACTCTTATTACATTTAACAAGTTTTACAATACAATAATGTCCAAATTCATTGAAATATCAATTGGTGTTATTGCAATGATAGTTGGTATTGCATTAATTGGTGGATTGTTATGAATTTCAATGAATTCATGTTTTTGTAATTTGAATATATTGTATCTTAAATCAAATTCTATTGTACATTTATTGTGAAGGAAAATTCAAAAAATCTTTGCAAGAAACCCTTAGAGTTTCAAAAATAAATCATTTCAGCATATTATACTGGTTTTGAATGTAGAATGTATCGATCAGTACGTGAACTAGGCACACTTGTGGCTGGAATATCCTCTGATCAGAACAAATTAATCAAATCTCTAAAAAATGAGAAATGAATTTGTAAAATGCCATTAGATAAAATGCCTAATTCTGAAGAATTTATCCCTACTCATAAATCCACAATTTTACATGTTCATGGCACACCTGTTGCATGTATTGTTGATGATAATTTACAAAACAAATCCCGATATGACACAATTGAGAAATCTTCTCTTAGGGCCAGTTTACTTGGATTTCTAAACAAAGATGATGAATTGGGGTTGTTTATGGGATTCAAATTAAAAATTCAAACTGATGATGATTATTTTGAATATACTGTATACCCTAATGAACAATTTATTGAAACTGTAATTTTTGAGGAATCAATTATAATTATTAATGAAAAATTAGAAACTTTATTTTCTATACAAAAAATAATGACTGATCAGTTCGTTAAAACTAGATCAGAATTTGAAAAATTTCAAAAGATCATAAAGTGATCTTATACTATACAATCATTAAATTACCATATGCTATGAATTTTGATTATGGGAAATTTTTCTCAGATGTTAAAGACAAGGGAACCAACATTACTAGATAGAGATGATGGTCATTGGTATCAAACAAAATTTGATGATGTCTATCCCTCTATTAGTACAATTTTGTCTGCAACTGCCTCTGATGAGAAAAAAAATGGTTTAAAAAATTGGAGAGAAAATGAACCTGCTCATCAATATATCACTGCACAATCTCAACATATAGGAACACAATCTCATAAAATCATTGAGGATTATTTATCAAATCAATTATCTTTTGAAGAATTTGATTTGTTGCCTATAGCTCATTTTAATAATTTAAAACCCTATTTAGAAAATATTTCAAATGTTGAATGCATTGAGCAAAGAATGTATTCAGATAAACTAAAGGTTGCAGGAACTAGTGATTTGATTGCAGAGTATAATGGTGAATTATCCATTATTGATTATAAAACAAAGAGAAAACCTCAGATAGATGATTACATGTATGAATATTATTTGCAAACCACATGTTATGCCCAAATGTTTTATGAGGTAACAGGACAAAAAATCAATCAGGTGGTAATTCTTGTTAGTAGTGAAAAAAATACTCGTCAAGAATTTATCAAATCTTGTAAAGATTAAGTTGAACCTGTAACTGAAAGAATTGAAAAATATTATTTGAATAACTTATCTTAGAATTATTTTCTAGGTCGTCTTCGTGGATTTTTTTCATAGTATTGTTCTACGTTTTCATTCCATTTTTTTTGTTCTGCTAGTCTGGAACGAGCATGAGGTCTTTTCCCGTTATTTGAAAGAATCTCACTGTTATCTTTGTAAAATCTATCAGTATCATTAATCAATACATCTAGAAATTCTGATGCCCCTTTGGCTTCTTCACCTTTAGGTTCTCTGTGAACCATGATTGATTTTGCAAGTGTTTCAATTTTTGCTATTTTTATTCTATATTCACTTAGAATTCTATGTTCAAATGAGATCATTTCATTTTCAAGTGTATTTCACTAGTGTATGTTCATTTCGGTAATATTATAGTCGATCAAGATCAAAAGTGTTTGTAATTAATCACACACATCATTACTAATGCATGATTTACGTTGATTATTTCATGGAATACAGCCCTGAACAAGTTAAATCTATTGCAAAAGCCATCTATGATGAAATAGACCTACTAGATCGTTAATCTATTAACGTAAACTATTTCAAAAATAGTGTAATAGGTTCAAAAACGTAGTCTGCAACTCGTTTTTCTAAAAATCATTAAAAATTAATTTTTTACTAATAGGTTTTCAAGAGATAATCCAAAATATGGATTATTTGTAGTTCTTAAAGTACTCATTAGTTTAATTTTAAATTCTTTGATTTCTTTTTCTGTTTTCATTACTGAATTAGTAAATATCCTGTGTCATAACACTCTCTTTTTAATTTGCATTAAGTAATAGCTAATTCTTCATCAATTTTATTAAAATAAATTTCCCATTGTTGGGACATTCTATTTTTAGAAATTATCATTTTACAAAATAAAATAAGGTGAAACATATTATTAAAAATTAATTTTTGTTCGTAACAAGCAACAACAAAAATTATTTTCTATTCGGATTCACTAATTAGTTTGATCTAATTTACAAATCGTTTAAATTGATATTTTTTAGATTAAAAATATGAAAATTATTTCATGTAGACATTGTGGATACGAAATTGATGTTTACAAAAAATGTGATATTTGCTCAAAAGTAAAACAATTCATTTGTAATTCTTGTGGAAGTAAAACTGATGAAGAAATACATTCTCAATGTATCATGATGAGTATGGATCAATCTATGATTACATAAAATTAATTTTTTAAAATAATTTTTTAATTAATTATTCATCCCAAATTGATTGTGTTTTGAGCCATGAAATCATGCGTTTGTATAAATTACTTTTTTGCATGTTTAATATTCCAATTTCAAGATTAGTTGATGATTTTGCAGTTTTTGTATATTTTTCATATTTTGCAAAAATTATCTTATCTAAATACATCTCATTTTGCATTTCTTTTTTTGCCAATTCTTCTGATTCAGTCATGGCAAAACTTGCAAACAATACGCCATCTACCCAATATGCATTAGCTGATTCTAGAGATGACATCATTCCTATGAGATCATCTAGACTTAATTTTATCATGTCTCTAACGTAAATTCTATCATACGGCTTGTGAGTAAATTCAGTCATTTCTTTCATCCATACAATATTCACAAGCACAATGCCAATGGCAACCGAGCTGATTTGATTTTAATTCCTTTTTCTTTTCTTTTTTCATTTTTATACCTAATACCATGGTATCTGTGTAAATCTTATATCTAGTTTTTTTAGAAATTATTCTAATGAGTGATAAATCCAATGATTTTTCAAACCATGATATGTTTGTAACAGAATTTCCCAAAAAAAATTATGGAATAGTAGATTATCTTAGCGGACGTGTACATTTTGCCCTACTTGATCAAATGAAATTCATGAGCGCTTCTGGAATGACTAAAACACAAATCAAAGAAACGATCACCAAAAATATTTCTGAGATTATAGATAATTTTGATCCTCAAAAATCAAAAAGTTCTTGATTCCATAGTTCCTGATTCAGCCATTATGATTTTGTGGCATTTACAATAACAATTAGTATGTGGCATATCATTATCATTTCTATACTTGCATTCTTTGGTATGTTCCATGATTGACATTTTTAATCAGTTAATTTTTTGTTTGCAGATGATTTTTTAAATATTTTGTATGAATTTTTAAAAATTGATTTTAAAATTAAAAATGAATTAGGTTTTATCCTAACTCTTTTTGTTTATGCTTTTGTTGGATCCTTACTTAAGATGTTCAACACGTGTTCGATTATCTGTTTTTGGCCTCCTGCATTAGGATCAGTTCTTACTGCATCTGACCCTAAACTCACAAAGATTAGATTGTCATTTCCTAATGGAAAAGTCATTCTTGTAATTTTTTCAAATGCTGCAACAGCATACAATCCATTTCCAATTTTTGAACTAATCTCTTTTCTTCCTTTCCATGCACTGGCTGCTCTTTTCAATGATGATTCAGTCTCTTCAGATGAGAGGTAATTTGTAACTCCATCCCGATGACTGACAACAAGAATATTTCCTTCAATGTCTGTAACTAAACTGTGTCTAATGTTGTTGTCTGAATCCATAATTCTCTTTAAGAGATTTTTGAAATCCATACACCTAATATGCCAAAATAATACTTAGGTGTTTTTAAAATCTTAAAAATAATTTCATTTCTGAGAGATTATTATTTAGGATTTTTATTCTTCAGAAATAAGCCAGGATACACCGATTGCGTCTTCCCATGATTCTTGGTAATTGTTATCATTCATATGATAAATTAGTAAAATCTCTATTTAACAAACATGAATGATTTATCAGTATTAATTCTATGAATCAATTGATAGTGATTCTTTAAATTGAATTTCTATTATTTCTAATACCCGACCATGATGGTGAGTAATTCATTTTTTTATTAATTTGAATCTCATCATTTTAACTTTGTAAATTAGCTATTTTCTCATAATAGTATTCTTGTTTTTTCAAACTTTTCTCAGATATTACTCTGAATTTTCTCATTGGGACGAGTTTTGAAATTTGTTCATATGTGTTAATATCTCGAACGTCTTCAGCATATGAAATTTCCAAGTATGGTAATTTTCCTTCAATGATGGGTTTTATCTGCTCATATCCACTACTTTGTCTCATCCCTGTTCTAAATAGTCCTACATGTTTGTCCCTTTTTGATATTTGAGGATCTTCAAAACAACAAATTGCAAATTCGTCATCATCTTTTTCTATTATAGTTAATCTGGTAAATTTTTCACTCCAATTATCTATTTCATGAGCAATTTCAATTGCCTCTTTTTTATCTTCAAATACTGTTGATATGACTAGCTTATCTTTTTCGTGCATCCATGATACACCAAAAAAATTTTTATACCAATAAATTTCAAAAGACATGTTTTTCATCAAAAAATTATCAAATTAATGGTTTCGAATTTTTATTTGGATTTAAAATATGGGTGGTATTTCTAAATAATCTTAAAATCATTCGTAAAAAAAATAATTACTAGCAAATTTTATCACATTCACATTGTCTACTTGTAAACAAATTCTTGATTGCTTCAAATTTTGACTGACTGATTTTTGGTTTTTGTTTTCCTACAATCCTAAATAGGTTGATTCCAGTTTCAGCGCTAGTTCCTTTTAGAGCCCATACTCCATTTTTCATTTGATATGGCTTTGGGTTCATCATTGACACTTTTTTTCGTGCTTTGATATCATATGCCTGTATTGTTGACATGCCCATTATTGAAAAATAACTATTACAAATTCAAAGTAAATTTTTCATAGTTTAAAGCTCAAAAATAATCATTATTTAAAATATTTTTTTCAAACGTAGTTAAACACTAGTTTTATTTTTTAATTTATTTTAAACAAATGTTTGTAAATGATTACTGTTTTCTTTTATATCTTGAGCCTAAACAAACTGTGACGTCTTCGATTAGTGGTCTAGGCATGCTATAAACGATCACTATTCCAAGTCGTTTTAATTTTGTTTTTTTAATAATGCCTCTTCTGGCGTTTTCTCACTATTTAATTCCCAATGCCAATTGTGATGTTTTTTCCAATGAGTTTCCAACTCTTTAGTAGTAGGTTCTTTTCCAAGTGGTGTACCACATAATTTACACTGTTTCATCTTTTTTATCCTGTTTTTTCTTTTTTGTTTTAATTATTGGATGACATTGTGAAGGAAGGTTTTCATCATCCATTTTAATTAAATTAATTTCATACAAATTAAGAGTTTTGTTATTTAATTTTATAATCTAGAATTACTTTTTCTTTGATTTTTTATTTTTTGAATATTTTTCTCTACTTCTCTTTTTTTCTAAATCCATAATATAGTATGTCTTTCCAGTTTCACAAAGTTTCATTTCTCCTGTACTCTCATCATGAATTGATTCTAATGTTCCTGCAGCCAGCAATTCTCCTACAATATCCCATCCTTTACTTTGTGAAATTTCAAATTTATATGAAATTGTTGATACCTTTGTAAAATACCCATTTTTTGAATTTCTTAAAACAAAACGTTCAATTTTTTGTTCAGTTGATAATGATGGTTCTCTTTTCTTGAATCTTCTAAACGGTTTTCTTTCAGACATTGTATTTTTTCATATTTTCTAGTATTTTAGCTAAGTTATTTGGCATTTAGTGTATCTGGATCATTATTTCCTGGCAGATATTTGTCTCCAAGATTTGATTTCATTTTTTCATCAAATTCTTCTTGTAATCTTGTAAGATACATTTCAGATTCTGTTTCATCTTCTGGAATTCCAGTATCTGTATCATAATTGAACCCTGTAGCTAAATGATAAAACTCCTCAAAAAATTCTTTACAATCAATCACATCTGCATTTCTGTCAATTGATACTACTAGACAACCCTCATTAATTTCAAAATTAAGGCATACTTCTTCTTCAATCATAACATCTGTTATTACAGCCATAAGATATGCAATATGTTGCTCATCAAGTTTGATTTGACTCTTGCTCGCAATCCATAATTGCTCATCATCCAATAAATTATCAAAAGTCCGTACTATGACATCTCGAATATATGAATCAGGATGAGCATTTTTTGATTTCCATAAAGATTCATTATAATTCCCAGGTTCTACATACAATATATCGAAACTTAATTCCTCATTTAGTTGATCAAATTCCCAAATTTGCTTATTGGTCCACATTGGAGAAAACTTTGTTATTAATTCTCTAGTTGAACTATTCATAAAATATTCTGATTTTTGGTATTGTTTAATCGTTATTGATTAACTGTTAATGCCTGATTTTAGAAATTCTATGGTACATTCTGCCAATTCTTTATCTGTATGTTTTTTTATTTCATGTTTACAATTTGGACAAGTGCCTTCTTGATCTTCTGTAAATTCATCACCAACTTGTTTCATACAACATTCCATTAATTCTGATGTAGAATGTGACTCCATTGCTAATTTACAGGTGGGACATTCAGTCATATTATTTTTAGATCGATTATTGTATTAATAAAATATATTTAATTTTTAATATTATACAATCTTGAGTGTGACTGAAAAATTTCAAAATCATTTAAAATGTATTTGTAATAATGATGTAATTTTTGAAATTATTAACGACGTTGAATGTGATTGGGGTATTCATACTATTATTCAATGTCCAAAATGTGAGGAACTTTTCACAGTTGATAAAAAATGTCCTGCATTTCAAAATGTAGAATTATTAATGAATATCAATATTGGGTTATTTTCAAATGATGAAAAATCAAATTATTTAGAAAACTCTCATCCTTTGTAATCTTTAGGCCACAGATAAATTGGTAATCAATGTCGTTTGAGGTTATTGTGATTACCAACATCCCCTTCACCCCTATGGCAATAATGATTATTGCAAATTTCTTTTAAAATAAAAAAAGAACAAAAAATTGATTCAAGTAATCAAAATTATTAATCAAAAGTCCCAGAATAGTATAATGAACCCAACTGCTGATGCTGCAACTGATATGCCCATAGTGAGATAAAATTTAGCCATCATGGAATTACTTTATTTCTCTAAAATTAATACGTAATGATAGAATTTGGAAAGCAAGCAAGTGTGATGTCATATTGCATCGGTTCTTTGGGAACTACGTACAGATACCACGCCCGCAATCATCTTGCTTCCAATATTTCTAAATTTAGATATTCAAAAATTCTTAAAATAAAAAGAGTCTTGAAATTTGGTCAATTAGGGTTGAAAAAATTATCCATTTGTTACTCTGAGTTTTTGAGCCTAAGTCTAATTCTAAATTTTATGATTGTAGAATGTTCAAATTAAACAAACAATTTCTTTTAATCTAAATTCAATTATTTACGTTGAGTCAATCGTTTGACGGCGCTTACGTTTGCTTAACTGACCATTTGCCCTAGAATTCATTTTAGCCGTCAAACCTATCTTTTAAACATAAAATATTTCCATTCCAAAAACAAATGATATTATGATAATAATTTGCAAAGGAACTCAAAAAAATCATCATTTAGAAAAATGTGCATTTCTTTGTGATGCTAATTGGGGAGATCCTATACTAGTTGAACATCAAAATTATCATAAATCATTAGAAACTGCTCATTATTTGTGGCTTGGATTTGATGTACCTCAATTCCTTGGGAAGTATAGTGGTAGAGATGGGAAACGGAATTAATTAATATCAAATTAAGAAAAAAATAAAATATTGAGTGATACTGATACAATAGATTGGTCATCTGAATCTTCTTTATCTTGGACTGATTTTAAAGCAGAACATAATCCCGCAATCTATGAAGATTCTCAAAGTGTAATAAAATATAGATACACTTGGACTGTAAATTCTGATAAAATTAATGATAAGATTTTATTTTTTATAGAAAATATTCAACTATTTACAGAATTTCATCAACTGCTGTCCTCTGTAAGAATATCTGAAGCAAATGATGAATTATTAAAACATGAACAAGGAAATTTTGATCTAGCAGAATTGATAAATCGTGAAAATTTAAAAAATTTACAAAATATTTTTTATGAACAACCATGCCCAACTAGAGGTAAAAATGATGATCAAAGAAAACAATTTGCAAAAGAAGATTCTGGAAAGATGATCATCTCTGAGATTAAAAAATTAGAAGAATTATTAGAACAACAGAGTAAAAAATATCATGAAGAAACAAGTTTTGGTCAAAATAAAGAAAAACAATCAGAATATGATTTAAAATTTGAGAAATTAAGAATCTAGATTGTTTTTATAGAATTGTTTTTTAGAAATTAAAGTGGTTTTTCTATAATTTTATTTTCAGGTACTGAATTAATGTAATTTACCAGTCCTCTATAATATTTCAAATGAAAATCTAAATCTCTAATTTCTGTTTGTTTTAACTCCTCTAACTCTGGACCAAAATCTCTTTTTTCTGATTGAATATGGTTTAGTGTATCTTCATTTACTTCAATCATATGGAAAAGACTGTGCAATACTTCGCTTTTTGTAAGTGTATTGTCACATGATTTTTTTAATAGTGCCTCAACCCAATCCATTAATTTCTATGGCTGAATTGTTATATCCCTACATGAATTGGATTAATTCTGACCTTTACTCTATTTTTTTTAATTTAGGATTAAACAACTAGTTTTTTTGTTTTTTTCTATTCATGATTTCTTTATTTCTTTCAATATCTGAATGTACTTCAACATGTTCGTATAGTTCTTCTTTTGATTCAAAAAATTGTTCACAGTAATAACACTGATGCATTATTTCACTACGCGCATATCTGATTAATAATTTTCCCCATTTTTTATGATAAATAGAAAATCTAAGTCAAATTTTTGATTTCTTGGATTATATTCTATGAAAATACAGTCAAATTAATTGAAAATTAACGAGTTTCAATTTGAATTTCTGCATTACAAATTGGCATATTTCCTGTTTCTTTTTGGAATTCTTCAATTAATTGTAATTGACGTTCTTTAGGATTTTCTACAAATTCTCTTTGATAAAATTGAGTTTTTTGTTTGCATTCATTTTCTTTAAAATCTGTATCAATATATTCTGAAAATGTTTTCTCTAAATTTGTTGTATCTCCAATGTATATTGGATCTTTTTTTCTATTGTAGAAAACATATACTGCTGAATTTGGTTTTACAAATGCTGCACTAGATATCCAAACTCTCATTTTATCTTCTAGTAATTCCATAATTATTGATAATCCTACTAGATATTAAACTAGCATGAATAATTTTGATATTATTAGAACCTTCATGCTTTTAATATTGAGAAAAAAGAAGATTAACCCTGCCCCTTTTAGAAAAATTTCCTGAGAACTTTAATCCTCGTGAAATTCAGAAAACTATCATTAATGAAATTGAAAATAAATTAAATTCAGGATATAAAAAAATCATTTTATGTGCTCCTACCGGAGTTGGAAAATCTTTAGTGGGTGCAACAATTTCTCAATATTTTGATAATTCATTTACTGTAACTGCATCAAAACATTTGCAAGATCAATATATCAAAGATATTCCATTTTTAAAACCCGTTAAAGGGAAACAAAATTTTCCATGTCATAAATTAATGGCATCAGAAAAAGTTGAAAATAATAGACGAGCTATGAGGTGGGGTTTGACCTGTGAAAAAGGCGTATGTCAAGAACGAGTTAATAAAAATGGAAAAGAAGTAGTTGAATTCTGTAAATTCAAGCCTACAATTAAGCAAGTTGAAGAAAATTCTGCTGATTCTCAATCATGTTCTTATTATTTACAAAAATATGAGGCACTAGTATCAAAACACTCTTTGTGGAATTATCATGCCTTTTTTCAAATTATGAAATTTAATAAAAAATTATTTGCAGATTATCTTGATAGGAAAGTCTCAGTATTTGATGAAGCACATAAAATTGAAGATCAAATCATTCAATTTGTTGGATTTGATATTTTTGCAGGTCAAGTTGATGAATGTAATCTAAATTCAGAAAAATATGATTTTGCTGATTTGGATTCTATGATTAAACTCACTGATGATATTGCATATTCTTATGCAAATAAAATCAAAAATATCAAAGAAAGTCCTGTATTCCAAAATAATCCTGATTATGAATTAATTTCAAAATTAGAACGACGTTATAATAAAGCAGCTCAGGCAAAAATTGACATAATTTCAGATAAAGATAATTTTGTAGTAAATGATCCTATTCGTGATTTGAATGGTAGTTTTAGAACAATATCCGTAAAACCTATTGATGTTTCAAAATTTGCAAAAACATTTTTTGAAACTGAATACCAAATTTTCATGTCAGCTACAATTGATAAAAATACTTTTTGTGAAAATATGGGATTGCAAAAAGATGATGTTGCTTTTGTTGATACTCCAAAATCACCATTCCCTATTGATCATAGAAGTATAGATCTTCTAAATATTAAACGACTAAGTTATGGCTCTACTGAAGATGATGAAATTGAAGTTATCAAAACAATTGATAGAATATTAGATGAACATTCAACTGAGAGAGGATTAATTTTAACATCATCTATTCCACGTTGTCAAAAAATTCTTCGCTATCTTTCTCCAAAAAATACTAGACGTATTCGAATATGTCATAGTAAAAACAAGGATGGAAAAACTCAGGATGAAGTAATATCTGAGCATGCATCAGATCCTACAGGTGTATTGCTATCTTCCTCACTATGGGAAGGTGTTGATCTAAAGGATGATTTATCTAGATTTCAAATCATTGCCAAGGTTCCATATCCAAATTACAAAGAAAAACGAACAAAGGCAAAAATGGATAAATTCCCATCTTGGTATACTTCTCAAACATTAACTAAATTATTACAAGGATTTGGTAGGTCTATTAGAAGTAATGATGATTGGGCAAAGACCTATGTTTTAGATACTGCGGTAAACAATGTCTTTTTCAAAGCTCAACAAATGATTCCAAAGGCATACTATGATGTTTTAGGACTGGATGAAATTTAGTTTGTTGACATGTTATGTTTTTTATTAAAATTATATGTTCATAAAACTATATTGCATTAATATTCATTTAATGGGATACAAGAGTCTATCAATAAATTTGGGTACATTGTTTATTTTGAATTAACCTTTAGTAGATAACAGTAATTTGATAATCATAATTTGTTTACTTTTCTGTTATCTCTATAATTGATCATTGATCGCGATCTATAAAGCTTGTGGACAAATTGTTCATTATGGGTTTGGTATCGTAATTGCACCATTGGCAGCAGATCCTACAAGTGTTGCATATTTTGCAAGGGCTCCTGCTGTATAGTTTGGTTCTGGTTTTTTCCATTGTTTTTTCCTATTTTCTAGTTCTTCTGATGATACATGAAGGTCAATTGTATTAGTTTCAGTATCAATGGTGATTTGATCACCATTTTTTATCAATGCAATTGGTCCACCAACATATGCTTCTGGTGCAACATGTCCTACCATGAATCCTCTTGTTCCTCCAGAAAATCTACCATCTGTAACCATTGCAACTTTTTTACCTAATCCTTGTCCAACAAGTGCTGCAGTAGTTGCAAGCATTTCTCTCATACCTGGACCTCCTTTAGGACCTTCATATCTAATTACTACTACATCACCTTCATCAATTTCACCTTTTGAAACTGCATCAAAAGCATATTCTTCTCTATCATATACTCTAGCTTTTCCAGTAAATTTGGTCATTTCTACGCCTGCTGTTTTAATTACAGCTCCTTCTGGAGCTAAACTACCTTTGAGAATCACTGCAGTTCCAACTGTATGGAGTGGATTTTCAACTGGTCTTACAATTTGTTGTTCAGTTTGTGGAATGTTAAATGAGTTTAGATTTTCTTTAATAGTTTTTCCAGTAACCGTCATACAATTCTCATTTAGTAATCCTTTTTCAAGTAATTTTTTTAATACAAATGGAATTCCTCCAATCTTATCAAGTGAATTCATTACATAATTTCCGCCAGGTTTCATGTCTGCCAAGTGAGGTGTTTTTTTCCTAATTCTTTCAAAATCATCATATGTTAATTTGATATTTACCTCATTTGCTAAAGCAAGTAAATGTAAAATTCCATTTGTTGAACCCCCAATAGAATTTAACATGGTAATTGCATTCTCAAATGCTTCAAATGTTAGATTTCTTTAGGTCTTAGATTCATTTTTAGTAAATTGGTACATGCTACTCCTGTATCATACACCATCTTTTCTCGTCTATCATCTTCAGCTGGTGGGCTAGCACTTCCTGGTAATGCAAGACCTATTGCTTCTGAAATTGATGCCATGGTATTTGCAGTAAACATTCCGCCACATGATCCTTCGTTTGGACATGCAGTATTTTCTATATTTTTTAATCCTTCAAGTGATAACTGTCCTGCATCATATGCACCTACTGCTTCATAAACATCAACAACAGTTAACTCTTCACCGTTTAACATTCCTGGCATAATGGTTCCACCGTAAACAAATACTGATGGAATGTTTAATCTTGCCATTGCCATCATTGTTCCAGGTAAACTTTTGTCACATCCTGCAATTCCTACT
>Ga0114934_10001955_pt1 | contig 13326 bp, 12 predicted proteins | sample 4SBtaG_2_FD_99695 | JGI IMG/M metagenome (GOLD analysis project Ga0114934, IMG submission 99695) | Deep subsurface microbial communities from Kolumbo volcano to uncover new lineages of life (NeLLi) - 4SBTROV10_white metaG | ecosystem: Environmental > Aquatic > Marine > Volcanic ... | reverse complement strand
TCCAATGGAATGACTTTCGAAAATATCAATAAAACAAGATTAGTTAAGAAATTAGAAAAAAGGCTACGTAGGTTGCAACGTAGGGTATCTCGCAAATACTTAAAAAATAAAGAAGGGAGTAAGTTCGTCAAAACAAGCAACATTATAAAACTTGAAAAGCAAATTAGATTAATTGATAGAAAATTATCTAATATTAGGGACAATTACTTACACCAAGCAACTACAAAGATAGTGGAAACCAAGCCATCAAGAGTAGTTATGGAAACACTTAATATAAAAGGAATGATAAAAAAAACACTTAAGGTGTAGTATTCGTTGTATCCGAAGTGAAGCTCTCGGAGTGCTATACAAACCAAAGTAGCTACGGCAAAATGGAGTACGTTGAACAGGGAATTTAACAAGATTTATAGAGTTTTATAAGGTTTTGACAACGGAAAAGTACAAATATGTTTTTAATAGTCGGGCTTGGAAATCCAGGAGATAAATACATAAATAGTAGACATAATGTTGGCTTTGATGTTTTGGATATATTAGCTTATAAATATAATATTAAAATTGAAAAGGAAAAGTTTAAAGGGTTATTTAATGAGATAAGGATAAAAGGTGAAAAAGTTATATTACTGAAGCCTTTAACATATATGAATTTAAGTGGAGAAAGTGTAGTGCAATTTGTTAATTATTACAATATTCCACTTAAAAATGTAATAATAATTCATGATGATATTAGTATAGATATAGGTAAAATAAGGATAAGGCAAAAAGGGAGTTCAGGTGGACAAAATGGAGTAAAGAATATCATTCAAAATTTATCGAGTGATAATTTTAACAGGATTAAGATTGGAGTTGGAAGTCCTGAAAATGATTTAGTATCCTATGTTCTAGGAAAGTTTTCGGACGAAGAAAGAAAAATTATAGATAAGACAATAGAATTAGCAGTGAGTGCAGCTGAGAATATAATAACTAATGGTGTTGTAGAAACTATGAATAAATTTAATGGATTGAGAGTTGAATAATTTTTTTATTGAAGGATATAATCTAGGTAACAAGTTTTTAGCCTCATTTTATGAGGCTATTTGGTGTGTAATTAATTTTTGGTGTGTATTTTGTTTTAGATACAAATGCATATGTAGTTATGCTAAAGGGGGATAGCCATGAGGTTATCAGGAGTGATTAAACCATTAAAAGAAAGTGAACAATTTAAAACTATTGTTAAGAATATTAAAGGAAGGAATTTCCCAATTAACATATATGGTATATCTGAATCAGCTAAAGGTTATTTAATATACGGATTGCATGATGATATTAACAATCATACACTTATTGTTACTCATAGTGATTTGGAAGCTAGAAATTTATATGAGGATTTACAATTATATATGTCTAATGTATATTATTTTCCTATTAGGGAGGTTACTTTTTACAATGTTGATGCTATATCAGGAGATGTTAGGTGGGAGAGAATTAATGTTTTAAAGGAAATGCTTAGAGAAGGTAATAAGATAATTATTACTTGTGTTGAGGCACTTGCTGCTAGGTATGTACCTGTTGAACTTTTTAAAAAATATATTTTTAAATTTTCAATAGGAGATATTATAGATATTAAGGAATTTAGCAAAAAACTAATTCAATGTGGATATGAAAGGGTTTCAGCAGTTGAAAATAAAGGTCAATTTTCCGTAAGAGGTGGTATATTAGATGTTTTTCCACCTACATCAAATATGCCATATAGGATTGAATTGTTTGATGATGAAATCGATTCTATAAGAACTTTTAATACGAGTACACAGAGAAGTATTGATAAGGTTTTTAATATAGAAGTATATCCTGCTAAAGAAATTATTTTACCAGTAGAGAATATGGATAAAGGATATCAATCTATCAAGAATGATTTAGAATGTTATTTGAGCAAAATAAATTCTAAAAAGAACAAAGATATTGTTGATAAAATAAAAAATATTGTAAATAGTAATATTGAATCTTTAAAAAACAGATGGTCTTTTGAAACCATAGATAGTTATTTGCCGTATTTTTATGAAAATTCATCTACTTTATTTGAATATATGAAGGGAGTATTTATTATTGTAGATGATATGCAGAGATGTGTTGGAAAACTTGAGAGCGTTTATTCCGAATTTAACGATAATTACGAAAATTATCTTAGTAGAGGGAATATTTTACCTAAACAAGCAGAATTACTAATATCAAAAGAAAATGTAGTAGATATTTTAAAGTGTAATGCTTCGGTATGTATTAGTGCATTTGAAAAGGTGTCTTATTTAAAGTCAGATGCAGTTGTTTATTTTACTCAAAAAACACTTCACAATTATCATGGACAGTTAGATTTACTAATTGATGATATAAAAGATAAAAAAGAAAAGGGATATAGTACAGTTATTTTATCAGGAACAAAGACAAGAGGCGAAAGATTAATAAATACACTATATGAAAGAGGAATCGAGAGTACATATAGGGATATGATTTCTGAGATAAATCTAGGACAGGTTATAGTAACTTATGGTACTCAGTTAAAGGGATTTGAATATACTGAATTGAAATTGTGTATAATTTCCGACAAAGGAGTTTTTGGAGAATCAAAGAGAAAAAGTAAACGACATTTTAATCAAAAAGGCATAGCTAAGATTAAAAGTTTTACTGATTTAAAATTGGGCGACTATGTTGTTCATGTTAATCATGGTATAGGAGTATATAAAGGCATAAAACAGCTTGAAGTACAGGGACATAAAAAGGATTTCTTAAAAATATCGTATATTGGAAATGATATACTTTATGTACCAGTAGAGCAATTAGATATGGTACAAAAGTACATAGGAGCTGAAGGTAAGGCACCTAAAATAAATAAATTGAGCAGTGTAGAGTGGTCAAAGACTAAGAGAAAAGTTAAAAAGTCAATTCAGGACATTGCAGAAAATTTGATGAAACTTTATGCAGAAAGATCAGTTATTAAAGGGTATAAGTTTAGTAAAGATACGATTTGGCAAAAACAATTCGAAGAAGAGTTTCCTTTTGAGGAGACACCTGATCAGATTACTGCAATAGAAGAAATAAAAGCTGATATGGAATCTGATAAGCCTATGGATAGGCTTATTTGTGGTGATGTTGGTTATGGTAAAACTGAAGTAGCAATAAGAGCGGCTTTTAAAGCTGTTATGGATGGAAAGCAGGTTGCATTTTTGGTTCCTACGACTATTTTGGCAAAACAGCATTATAATAATTTAATTAAGAGATTTTCAAGCTTTCCAATAAATATAGACATGATTAGCAGATTTAAAACACCTGCAGAGCAGAAGAAGATATTAAAAGCTCTAAAGGAAGGTAATGTAGATATAATAATTGGAACACATAAATTGCTTAACAAGGATATAAAATTTAAAGATTTGGGATTGCTGATTATTGATGAGGAACAAAGATTTGGAGTTACACATAAGGAAAAAATTAAGAATATCAAAAAAAATATTGATGTAATTGCTTTATCTGCTACTCCTATACCTAGAACGCTACATATGTCTTTAACAGGAATTAGGAATATTAGTGTAATAGAAACTCCACCTGAGGAAAGATATCCTATACAAACATATGTTGTCGAATTTAATGAGCAGCTAATGAGGGATGCCATTATAAGAGAAATTAATAGAAATGGACAGATTTATTTTGTGTACAACAGAGTTGAAACTATAAAAGATATGGCAGCGTATATTAGCAATTTGGTACCAGAGGCAAGAGTTGCTATTGCACATGGGCAAATGACTAAAAGAGAACTTGAAGATGTTATGCTTGATTTTATGGAAGGAAAATATGATTTGTTAATTTCTACAACTATAATTGAAACAGGAATTGATATACCAAATGTAAATACGATGATTATATATGATGCAGATAAAATGGGACTTTCTCAGTTATATCAATTAAGAGGTAGAGTAGGAAGATCAAATAAAATAGCATATGCGTATTTCACATATAGAAAGGATAAAATTTTAACAGAGATAGCAGAAAAAAGACTTAAGGCCATAAAAGAATTTACAGAACTTGGTGCTGGTTTTAAAATAGCTATGAGGGATTTAGAAATTCGAGGTGCTGGTAATATGATGGGTTCAGCACAGCATGGACATATGTCAACGGTTGGATATGATTTATACTGTCGTATGTTAGAGGAAACCATAAAAACTTTAAAAGGAGAAATTGTAAATGAACCTGTTGATACAACTATTGAGTTGAAAGTTGATGCATATATTCCTGATAACTATTTGAAAGATGAAATTCAAAAAATAGAGATATATAAAAAGATAGCTGCAATAAATTCTTATGAGGAAATGATTGATATTCAAGAAGAAATAGAAGATAGATTTTCTGATATTCCATATCCAGTTAATAATTTGATTTATATTGCATATATAAAAAGTATTACTCGTAACTTAGGAGTGCTAGAAATAAAAGAAATTAACAATGAAATTTTAATTAAATATGATAGTAAAGAAAGAATAACTAAAAAAATAATTGATTTTATTCTTGATAAATATAATAGAAAAATAGTATTTAAATTTGATGATAATCCTGTTTTAGTATATAAATTTAAATTAAACGAGAAAGAAAATTTAATACAGGATTTGAAAAAGTTATTTGAATCGCTAAAGAATTTAGGGTAATGGGCTCATATTTTTATCAAGGAAATAAATGGAGGGGTTTTTAAATTGATTTTATGCTTATAACGAATTTTGTGATATAATATTGTATTGGAAATCTAAAATATACAGAAAAGTGGGGGTAAAAGATGAAGAACGTAAAGAAATTAGTCAGTTTAGCATTAACCGGTATGCTTATTGCATCATTTACTGGATGTAATATGATTACTAAGACTAAAGAAGGTATTAGAAATAGCGTAGTTGCTAAAGTTAATGGGCATAAGATTACAAGAGGTCAAGTTGATGATAGGTTGGAAGGTGTATTATCAAGTTTGGAAAAAAAGTATGGAGATGATTATGAAAAACTTCCTGATGTTAAAAAATATTTAAAAAGTCAAAGAATGCAAACATTAGATGAAATGATTGCTAATGTAATAATTGAAGATAAAGGTACTGAGTTCAAAATTATTCCTTCTGAGGAAAAGCTAAAAGAAGACATGAAAAAAGAAAGAGAAAGAATAAAAGAAGAAACAAATAAGCAAGTTGATAGTTTAAAGAAATTGTACAAAAACGAAGAGGATTTTAATAAATATTTAAAACTTAGGAATGTAACTGAAAAAGAACTAAGGGAACCAAAAGGAATTACAGATGATTTGGTAAGAGCAAATGTTATAAACAAAATTGTTTACGATAATATCACAAAAAATGTAACGGTTACGGATAAAGATGTAAAAGATTATTATGAGGCTAATAAAGAGAGTTTTCAAGAGGGAGAAAATAAAGTTCATATAGCACATATTTTAGTGAAGACTAAAGAAGAATCAGATAAAATTAAGAAGGAGTTGGATGAAGGAAAGGATTTTGCAAACATAGCAAAGGAAAAATCTTTAGATGTGGCCACCAAGGATAAAGGTGGAGATTTAGGATGGATTAATTACAAAGATATGAAACAGGGTATGGTATTTATGCTTGCTGCTAAGACAATGAATAAGGGTGAAGTATCTCAGCCTATTAAAGAAAAAGATGGTTGGCACATATTGAAGGTTATAGATAAAAAGATATACACACCTAAGCCATTTGATGATGTAAAAGATAACATTAAGAAAGTATTAATAAATCAAAAGAAAAATAAATTGTGGCAGGATAGTTTTTCTAAATGGAAAAAAGAAGCTAAAGTTAAAAAGTATGAAGGTAACATATAATTTATATTTAGTGAATTTTAAAACATCAATGTTCAAAATACCAATGTAAAGTAATATATATTACTATGAATAACAGGTAGTCCTTACGAAATGTAGGGGCTGTTTTTTTATACTTACAAAGTCCTTAAAACCGTATAATAACTTAAACAGGAATACTATTTCACAACTTGATAATAATATATACAAATTGATATATACATTTGTGTATAAAATTTCATAATTAGAAAGATAATAATAATATAAGTATAATTAGATAAGTTAAAGGAGGAAAAGAACTAATGAAGGCAACAGGAATTGTTAGGCGTATAGATGATTTAGGTAGAGTTGTTATTCCAAAGGAGATAAGGAAAACATTGAGAATTAGAGAAGGAGATCCTTTAGAAATATTTACTGACAGAGAGGGAGGAGTAATATTAAAGAAATATTCACCTATAGAAGAGTTAAGCGAGTTTTCAGAAGAATATGCAGATTCGTTACAGCAGACTATTGGTCACATGATTTTAATATCTGATAAAGATAATATTATTTCTGTAAGTGGTGCTTCTAAAAAAGAATATATGGATCAGAAGATAAGTTTTCAGTTAGAAAAAATCATGGAAGAAAGAAAATCAGTTATTTTAGGTGAAGGTAATGAAAGCGTTATATCTTTATATGATGATGAAGAGCCTCAAGATAAATATTCTGCACAAGTTATTATACCAATAATAGCTGAAGGTGATGCAATAGGTTCTGTAATTATTGCTTCAACTGAAAATGGGGTTAAATTTGGAGACTTAGAATTAAAGTTAGCTGAAACCGCAGCTGCTTTTTTAGGTAAACAAATGGAATAATAACTAATAAAAAACTACTGACGTTTTGTATGTTGGTAGTTTTTAAATGTATTCAAAACAAAATTGATAATTTTAAGAATTATATTTATATAAACTAAAATTTGCTTCGTAGTATCTAAATTTAAAATTTCGCTTTGAGTAATATACCCAAAATCACAATAATAACTATTAAATAAGCACTATATGCAAATGGGGGTATTATTATGAAGAAGCAGAGCTTAATAAAAGGGACGTTAATATTAGGTGTAGCAAGTATTTTTGCGAGATTTTTAGGGTTGTTTTTTAGAATTCCTTTACAAGGACTTATTGGTGATGAAGGTATGGGATATTATCAAATGTCATATCCACTTTATATGATGTTTGTTGCAGTAGCATCAGGTATACCTATTGCCGTATCTAAAATAATTTCAGAAATGAATGCAAAAAAAGATACTGGAGGAATAATATATGTTTTAAGATTGACTTTAATAATTATGATTCCTATAGGTGGAATATTTTCCATGATGCTTTTATTATTTTCTAAAGAAATCATATTTGTATTAAAGTGGAATATTAAATCCTATTATGCTTTCACAGCTGTAGCAATAGCACCTATTTTTGTTGTTATTTTGGGGACATTTAGAGGTTTTTTCCAAGGGCTTCAAGATATGAGACCTACTGCTGTATCTCAAATTATAGAGCAGATTGGACGTGTAAGTTTTGGAGTTGGACTAGCAGTGATGTTATTTCCAAAAGGCATAGAATATGCAGCAGGTGGTGCAGCATTAGGAACGGTAATTGGAGCGATATTTGGTACATTGTATCTTATTATCAAATATGCAAGAATAAGACGAGAGATTATATTTGGTAAATATAAAAATAAAGCAAACGTAATGAAAAAAATAATACGAGTAGCTGTGCCTATTTCATTTGGAGCAGCAGTAGGAACAGTTATGGGATTGATGGATTCAATATTAGTGCCTCAAGGACTTTTAAAGGCGGGATTTAATAGTAGAAATGCAGCTATAGTTTATGGCCAACTTACTGGAAAGGCAGCTACTTTAGCTAATGTTCCCATGGCTCTATCAATAGCATTATGTTCATCAATTGTTCCTATAATTTCTGAGGCATTTGTTATGAATAGAAGATTAGAGTTAAGCAAAAAAGTTGAAATAGCTATAAAATTATCCTGTGTTATTTCAATACCTTCAGCATTAGGATTATTTTTCATGGCACATCCAATTATGAATTTAGTTTTTCAAGGTGATGTTGGAGGTTTTAAAATATTAAAAGTTTTATCTATAGCTATACCTTTTATTGTATTATGTCAATCTAGCACGGCATTGTTACAAGCTATGAATAAATTTTTTGAACCTGTATTAAATTTGCTTATTGGTTGCATAATAAAGGTTATATTAACATATATATTGGTGCCTATTCCTAAAATCAATATTTATGGTGCGGTTATAGGAACAATTATTGGGTATGTAATTGTATGCATCTTGAATATGAATTTGTTAAGAAAGAATTTGAAAATGCCTATTAATTATTATGAAGTTACTGTTAAACCTGGATATGCTGCAACTATAATGATATTTTCAGTTGTATTTACATATAACTATGTCTATAATAATACAGTGAATAATACAATTTCTACTATGATATCTATTGTTGTGGGTATAACAGTTTATGCATTTTTTATTGTTATTTTTGGTGTTTTCAAGTATAGTGATATCATGAGAAAAGTTTCAGGAAAATTTAAACATTGAAATCGATGAATAGAAGGGAGTTGAACCGTATAACGGAAGCTGATGATTAAAATAATAGGGTTAGGTCCTGGTAGTGAGGAGGCACTTACTCTAGGAACTATAAAAATATTAAAAAATGAGAAACGGGTGTATTTAAGAACTAGAATACATCCGACTGTTGAATATATTGATTCAATAGGTATAAATTACGAAACATATGATGATAAGTATGAAAGCTATGAAAACTTTGATGAAGTATATAATTCTATTGCAGAAGATTTAATTGAAAAGCATGAAAAATTTAAGGATGAGGATATAGTTTATGCTGTTCCTGGACATCCTCTTGTTGCAGAGAAATCGGTTGCTATATTGATTGAATTAGCTAAAAAAAGAGGTATTGATACAAAAATTGTTCCTGCTGTGAGCTTTATTGATGCTTTAATGGAGAGTTTGAATATTGATCCAATAGAGGGAATAAAGATAATAGATGCATTTGATATTAATAATCAAATATTAGATAAGAGGGCTGGAATAGTTATAACGCAGGTTTATAATAAGTTTATTGCAACAGAAGTTAAATTGGCTATATCAGAATATTATGGAGATGATTTTGAAATTTATTTTGTTAGAGCTGCTGGTATAGAGGGTGTAGAAATTATAAGAAAAATTAGAATCTTTGAATTGGATAGACAGTGTGATATTGATCATTTAACTTCGATTTATATTCCAAAAGATCTAAATGTAACAAAAGACTTTAATGATTTGATTGAAATAATCGATATTTTAAGAGGAGAAAATGGATGCCCATGGGACAGAGAACAGAATCATGAAACTATAAAAAGATGTTTGATAGAGGAGTGTTATGAGGTTTTAGAGGCAATTGATGAAAAAAATGAAGAAAAACTTATCGAAGAATTAGGAGATGTATTGCTTCAAGTAGTATTTCATGCTAAAATTGGTAGGGATGAAGGTTATTTTAATATTAGGGATGTTATAAAAGCTATTTGTGATAAAATGATATATAGACATCCACATGTTTTTGGAAAAGCAAATGTTGAAAATTCTAATCAAGTGTTGATTAATTGGGATGAATTAAAGAAAAAAGAAAAAGGGTATAAAAATTATACAGATGAATTGAAACATATACCTAAAAATTTTCCAGCTTTAATGAGAGCTATAAAAGTACAGAGTAAAGCATCAAAGGTAGGTTTTGATTGGAAAAGTGTTGAATCTGCATTTGAAAAGGTTATAGAAGAATATCATGAGGTTGAGGAGGTATATAAATCCAATAACAGGGTAAAAATACTAGAAGAGGTTGGAGATTTAATATTTGCTTGTGTAAATGTAGCTAGATTTCTTAATGTCGATCCAGAAGAGGCTTTGAGTAGTTCTGTAAATAAATTTATTAATAGATTTGAGTTTATTGAAAACACTGTATCTAAAAAGGGATTAAAACTGAATGAGATGTCATTGGAACAAATGGATGAATTGTGGGATGAAGCTAAAAAGAATAATATAAATTAAAATATATTTAAGTAATATTTATATCAAAAAGAAGGAATTTTAAATCTTTTGAAGAATATGCTATCTTATAAAATAAGTAGTCTTTTCATAAGGTGGTATAGTACATGTATTGACATTAAAATGTTTTTAGTGTTTGTATGTTTGTGCTTAAATTTTCTATTTTATGAAAAAACATAAAAATATTATAAAAAAATAATTATGAGGAGGTGAAGACTGATTTCTGCAGTATCATAGAAACGTAATATTATTGCTTTGATGTGATATAGAGAAAGAGAGTTTTCATTTATAAGTACATATAAGGGTATACATACTTGTTGTCTATATCATAGTTAAAAAGTATTAATAATCTATATTTAGATTATTAATTGTAGTAATTATAATGTGCGTTCTGTGAGGATGCCATGCTATTTAAGTGTGAAAACTGAGATAAATAAATTTATCTATGTTTTAGAAATCAGAGTAAAGATGAATAAAGCAGAATTAATTACTCGTATGAGTGAAAAATCAAACTTTAAAAAGAAAGATGTAGAAGTGGTTTTAAAAGCATTTATTGAAACTGTTGAAGAAGCTCTTGAACAAAAGGAAAAAGTTCAATTAATAGGATTTGGAACATTTGAAACAAGAGAAAGAGCTGAAAGAAAAGGAAGAAATCCAAGAACAAAGGAAGAAATCACAATTCCTGCATCTACTGTTCCAGTTTTCAAAGCAGGTAAAGAATTCAAGGAAAGAGTTAATAAATAATTTACTTAAAGCCTAGATGAAAATCTAGGTTTTATCGATTTTATAAGACTCCTACTTCTATAAGTGGGAAATTCAAGCTTTTTGCTTCAGATGGAGTAGAGTACCCAACTGAAGTCTCGATTTTTTGCTTTAGCAAAACGAGTTCACTTGTAAGGGAGATATATCATGAGATTAGACAAATATTTAAAAGTATCAAGAATAATTAAGAGAAGAACTAAAGCTAAAGAAATATGTGAAAGTGGAAGAGTATTTATTAATGGTAAACTGGCAAAGCCAAGCACAAATGTAAATGAAGGCGATATCATAGAAATCCAGTTTGCTAAACAAATACTAAAAGCGAAGATTATAAACATTGTTCAGCATGTTAGAAAAGAAGAAGCAAAAGAAATGTATGAAATCATTTCAGGAGTGGAAGAGTAATATATTTTAATTTTAAAGTCGCTAGCCATCAGAACAAATTGATGTTTTGGTTGCTAGCGACTTTTGCTTGCTAATATGTTGGAATTTTCAAATATTATGTTATACAATATTTTAGTTTTCTGTTATAAGTGATTGTTGGCTACTTTTAGGAAAGTATGTATTTTTTCAATATATTTATGCATATATTTATAAAGGGAATTAAGATATTTGTATTGTTATATTTATTTTTGGGAGGTAATCGAAGTTATTATGGAAGAAAAAATGGAAATGAATATAGGGGATAGTAAAAGTAATTTGTTTTTGGAAAATAGAGAGAAGTTAGAAAGCAATGGAGTTATAGAAGTTATCAGTTTTAATGAAGAAGAAATTGTTTTAAATACAAAATTGGGAATTCTTAAAATTGAAGGGGAGGACTTAAAGATGAACAAGTTAGATGTTCATAATGGTGATATAAGTATAAGTGGTAAAATCAATTCCTGTATATATACTTCTGATAAAAAGAGTAAAAATAAAGAAAGCATATTTTCTAAACTTTTCAAGTAGACAAATTTATGCTTATATCGATTTGTTTTCAAATAAGATTAATATTTTTTAGTTTAGTTGCAGGTATATTTACAGGGATTTTATTTGACATTTATAGACTTTTAAGAGGATTAAAAAACCCAAATAAATATATTACGTTTGTAGAAGATGTATTATTTTGGATTCTAGGGTCTATTTTGGTGTTTTTATTTTTATTGTATACTGATTATGCATATGTTAGTATATATATATACTTAATAATTTTTTTAGGTATAGTTATATATATTAAATTTTTTAGTGATATTATTATTTCAATTTTAATTATTGTTTTTGGGAATATAAGTAGAGCATTAAGGATATTAGGTAAATGTATTGTTTTTCCATTTAACATTTTAACATATAATTTAAAGCACAGAAAAAAATAATAGGTTTATTTAATTTTATTATGTTCATTGAATGGAAGTGTGTTATAATGAAAAGGTATGTTAGAATAAGTAATATATTTTTGAGTTTATTACTAGTATATACTGTATATTCATGTATATCACAAAGAATTATTATGAAAGATCAAAAACGTGAGTTAAAAACATGGAAAAATGAATTGAGCAGAGTAAAAAGAGAAAATCAAGAATTAAAAGATATGGTAGATATGATTCATTACAATCCTCGTAAGTGGTATGAAAAACAAGCTAGGGAAAAGCTTGGACTAATAAAACCAGGGGAAATTCCTGTGCTTGATAGTAATAGTGAATTAGATAAAAATACAAGCAAATAGATAAAAGAATATGAGAAAATGCTAAAATTAATTAATATAGTAAATAAATATTTAATTTAAGGAGGATAATTTTTTAATGTCATTAAAACCAGGAAATATTGTAGAAGGTAAAGTAGTTAATATCACCAAATTTGGAGCGTTTGTAGAAGTGGAGGGGAAGATAGGACTACTGCATATTTCGGAAATTTCAAATAGTTATGTAAAAAATGTTAGTGAATATCTAAAAGAAAATGATATTGTTAAAGTTAAAATTGTATCGATTGGAGAAGATGGAAAAATAAGTCTATCAATTAAGCAGGCTAACTTGGAAGAACAAAAAAAGTCATGTAAACCTGAAGAAGTGGATTGGAATAGCAAAAGAAGAAAAGCTAATTCTATTGACTTTGAAGATACACTATCTAAGTTTTTGAAAGAAAGTGAAGAAAAGTTTAAGGAACTAAAAAATTATAAAAACCTTAAGAATGGTACATATGCTAAAAAGAAAAATAGATAGTTGAAATTATATTGCTGGAGATGATTATGTTTCCAGCATTTTATTGATTCTATAATACTCCAACTTCTATAAGTGGGAGATTTAAGCTTTTTGTTTAAGGTGGAGTAGAATCTCCACCTGAAGTCCCAATGTTTTGTTTTAGCAAAACGAGTTCACTATTGAGTTTATAATATTCCCATTTCTATAAAGGAAGATTGAAGTTTTTGCTTTATGCTTTAGGTGTAGTAGAGTTTTTACTTGAAGTTACGATGTTTTGATAGCTAATTTAAAAATGTATTGACATATCTTAAACTATGATATATAATAATATACGTCTTGTTGATATTGTTTTATATGCTGGAGTGGCGGAACTGGCAGACGCACAGGACTTAAAATCCTGCGGTGGTTAAACACCGTACCGGTTCGATTCCGGTCTTCAGCACCAAATAACGCGGGGTGGAGCAGTTGGTAGCTCG
>Ga0114934_10001954_pt1 | contig 13327 bp, 34 predicted proteins | sample 4SBtaG_2_FD_99695 | JGI IMG/M metagenome (GOLD analysis project Ga0114934, IMG submission 99695) | Deep subsurface microbial communities from Kolumbo volcano to uncover new lineages of life (NeLLi) - 4SBTROV10_white metaG | ecosystem: Environmental > Aquatic > Marine > Volcanic ... | reverse complement strand
TTCCTCTTTAACTTTATTTAAAACTTGTTTAGTTTCTTTTTTATCATTATCTAATAATCCCATTTTTAATTTTTTTATTTTTATAAAATTCTTTTTCAGTGATTAATTTAGTTCCATCTTGACTACAATATTTATAACTTTTTGAAAAATATTTATTACATTTAATACATATTTTTAATTCACTCATTTTTATTTCTTTACTTTATATTTCCATATCCTAACTAAATCTTTTAGTAAAGGATAAAACGCCCATATTAATATAAGTATCTGAACAATATAGCTATTATAAAAATTAATAGCAGCTCCTACTCCAACAAAAATTCTTCCTAATAGGAGAATTGTATCTCCAAATAAATTTCTTTCCATTTTATAATAAATCCTCATCAATATTATTACTTGTTCCTAAATCATTATTATATGATTCTTCAATTGAATCAATATTTTCTTTAGCTAAATCTTTCTTTTTATATTTTTCAGGAACAATAACGTTTTGAACGTTAATTGCATATCCTGGCTGACCTTTACCTTTTTTATAAACGTCACCTATAAAAATTAAATTTTCAGCACCTGCAATAAAAGGAACTTCTTTTAATGAACCAGTTAATGAATTTTCAACATCCCAGTCATCTTCATTATCAATAATATCAAATGACATAATATTAGCACCTTCAATTTCACCTACTGAACCTTTAACAATTGCAAACCCATTATAATTTTCTGAAGCAATTTGTGATGTTGTTTTATGAAACTCTTTTAAATTATCTAATAGTTTAATATATTTTTCTTCAGTTAACTGTTCAACATATTCATAAGAATTAAGGTAAACCATTTTATTATTTAACTTAGATTCTTCAACATTTATTCTAATAACATCTCCTGACTTTGCTTTATTAATTTTTTTATCAGTTAACCAACTACCATAAATTTTTACTTCCTTGTTATGAATTTTTTTATTATTTTCAATACCTAAAAATCCAGTTTGTTCCCATTGCTCATCCATAGGAATTTCCTGACCTTGTTGATTACCCCAAGGATAAAATCCTTCTTGAACAACGTATTCTGTATTAGGTTTATATCCACTTTCACCTTCTTTTAATTTAGACATTCTCCTAATTCTATCATTCTCATCAACAGGTCTTGATAACCCATAAATAACTGCTTTCATAACTTTTGTATTTCTTCTTAACACAGGCATAAAAAATCCTTTAATTCTATTTTTAATTGAACCTTCTAAAGCTTCACCTGTAAATCCCATTGAAGAACTTGTTTCTCTAAACTCGTTAATTTTTTCTTCAATCGCTTGACTACTATAACCTTTATCATTTAATTTCTTAATGATACCTTCTGATATGTATTTTTTTAAGACCATCTGTAAATATAATAAATATTGTTTTATTTATAAATGTTTTTATTTTATAGGTAGTAAAGGAATAAATAATGATATAAACATTAAAATTATGAATATATTATTTGATGTTTGCATTGTTAATATTCCTAAGATAGAAAATGTTCCTAATAATAATAACATTGAATTATTACTAACTTCAGTTGACATATATTTATTTTTACTAATTATTTTCATTTGTAAATATAATAAATATTCTTTTATTTATAAATGTTTTTATTTTATGATTAAGTTTTTCCAAGTATATTTATATTTATCGTTAATTTTTTTAACATTAATTGATTTTCTAACTCCTTCAAAACTTTTTTTAATTTTTAAATATTCATCTAATGAAAAAATTAATAATGTTTTATGTTTAACAAAATTAATTAATATTAAAGGCTTAATTAATTTAGTTTTTTTAATAAGAATGTTTAACTTCCTTAATTGAGTTAAATCGTTAAACATAAATAAATCTCCTGACCTTTCTTTACATTCAACCATAAATACTTTTTCATTTGATGTGACTAAAAAATCAGCTTCTTGTCTTCCACCGTGTCCTGTTGATGTATGAGTTAATAACTTTTTGCAAAAATAATTATTTTTATTACACCACTGTTTAAATTTCTTTTCAGTGGTTTCCATATTCAATTCCTTTCTCTTTTAACCATTTATTTCTTTTATCTAATTTATAAATATATATTATCATATCTGATATGAAACTAATTACAAAAATAAATAATAATAATTTATTATAAAAAATTAAAGACAAAATTAAAGGTTTAATTGTTTCTTGTAAGTAAAATAATTGAGGAATTAAGTAGATAACCATTATACAAAAAACATTTAAAAAACTTAATAAAATAAAGAAAATAAATAAATTTAAATTACTAAATACAAAATAATTATTTTTAAATCTTTCATAATATTCTAATCTATCCTTAAAAGATAATTTATTAAATTTTTCTTTCTTTGATTTATTTTGTTTAATTATTTTTTTTATAAAATTCATTTTAAATATTGATTAGTGTAATTTTCTAAACCATATCTGATTAAGCATGATAAATTATTCACTTCAATTTTTTCAACATCTTTTGGATATAAACTAATTGTTGTTTGAATTGATTTTCCTCTATCTTCAATATCACAATTAATTTTTTTATTTTGTTTTTTATTAATTAACCATCTAACAAAATTAGATAATTCAATATTATTTTTATCAATAATAATGAAATGTTTTTCATATAGAGTAATTGTTTTAATAATCACTTTATCAGTATTTGACTTTTTCCTCCCAGGAACTCTTTTTAATGTAACTTCTTCATTCATAAATATAATAAATATAATTTTATTTATAAAACTTTTTATTTAACAAATCCTTTGTAAGAAAAATTAATTAATGTAGGATGAAAATACTTTGCTTGCTTAATTGATACATATTGTAAGTTAACATATTTTTGAGCCTTTGGAGAATAAGCTTGAATATTTAATAAAGGTTTTTTCATCTTGTATTAAATTTATGTGTTCCATATTTTCTTCCACCTGACTTTCTAATTCTATGTCTTGATGTATGTGATTTTCCATAACTTCTTCTAGCCATTTTTATTCTTTACCTTTAATATTTTTAATCAAGTCTTCAATTCTTTCAGGATAAGCTCTTGCTCCATTTAAAAATTCAACCTTGTAATTATGTGGTTGCTTTGTTATTTTCTTAATTCCAAATTTATTTAATTCTTTAATATTCATTTTTTATGTTTTGATTTATTTATTGACGCATTACAAATCGCATAAGGATTTAACTTAGATGATTTCTTACTAACTTTTTCAATACATCTTTCTAATTTTTTAGGCATTTTTATTTTCTACCTCTTCCATTCTTTCTTTTTGAAGAATGACTTTTCTTATAAACTTTTCTAATATATGACCCGCTCATTTTATAATACTCTAACAATATTTCCAGCTGAAGTAAAACTTTTTCTTTTTGTTTTTTTATTAATTAATTCTACATCTTCTCCCATAATTTTACTTACAGTGAATTCAGCACCTAAATTATTTTTAGATGAACCAGGACTTGCAAAAGTTACAATTGAACCTTTTCTTAATGGATTTTTAAATCTATCTACACCCCATCCCATTTTATTTCTTACCTCTTAACATCTCACTCATATTCAAACCAACTTTTGTTGTTTGACCTAGATTAGCTAATTCTAATCCTGCAGAAACTCCACTTTGAATTCCTGAACTCACAGATGTTATCTTACCTGACTTACCTGTAACATTTAATCCAGTTACTGAAAATGCTCCCAACTTTACTGAATCCTTTGCGTCTTTAAATAATGAATTACTTTTCATAATAATATATAATATATTTAATCATTTAAATATATTATTGTTTTTATAATTTGATATTATTTTCATAAAATTTTAATATTACATTAAAATCTTCATAAGGAATATATAATTGTTGTTCTTTAGTTACTATTTTTACTCCTGTTATTGTAAGGCTTACTCTAACTCCATTTATATTCATTTCTTTCATTTTAATTTAATTCCTCTAATTTATTTCTTAAATAATTTTCATCAATAACTAATTGTTTATCTTCGCAAAACTTAGCTAATTCTTCAAGTAATTCCTTTTGAGCATCTTTCCACAATTCTCTTAAATCTTTTGGACTTACTCCATCAATTCTAAAATCTTTATGTACATTTCTATAATTTTTTAATTTTAATTTTTCTTGTATCATTTTTGTTTTTTACTTATTTCACAAAGGAAACATATCTCCGCATCACACCAAGTATAAAATTTGGTTCCACATATCTCACATATCTCCCTATTAGCTTTCATTTTAAAATCATACCACCTGCAATTCCTTCAATACTCCTTTCACAAGAATTATTATCACATTTAACATATTTCACAGATACATTATCTTCAACATTTACAATTCTTATTTTATTACATAAACTACATATATATGTTTGTGTTTTCATCTTGTATCTACATCTCCTATGTATTCATAAATTAAATCCATATTAATTTCATTATTCATATTATATTTTTCATTCTCTCCAATAAGAATGCTTTCAAATTCTACCGTAATATTACTTGTTATTTCTTCTTTTGACATTTTCATTTTAGTTTATTTGTTTTTATACAATCCCAACAAATAAGGGTTTTATTCCCTCTCATATCTTCATCATAAAACTTTTTAGTATTATGAATTGGACAAATTTCATTTGAATATTTTAATTTAGATTTAATTTTATCCAGTATTTCATTTCCAATTTTACGAATAATTTTTATTTCTTGTAAATTTAATTTTTTTAAATTATTTTTTAATTCTTCCATTTTAGTTTATTAAGTTATCCATATCTTTCTTAGTTATCAAGTAAGCATTACCTTCAAAAGTATTTTGCTTTTTAATTTTCTCAAGTAATTCTTTTTGAGCTTCTTTTTTTATTTTGTCTAAACTAACTATAAAGTCTTTATGATGTTTTAAATGAATTAATAACATTCCTTTTTCACCAATAGCTTTAACTAATTTAATATAAGCTTCTTCTTGTTCTTTTGTTAAATTTATATAATCTGCTTTCATTTTTTATTAAAGTAACAATATAAATCAATTAATTGCTTTTTCCCTTCTATTACACCTTTATATGTTTCTAAAAGTTCTATTTTTCTTTTATTCCAATAATTTGCTTTTTCAATATTTGTAGGTAAAGAATTTAATTCTTTACCTAATCTATTCATATCTAACATTATAGAAGTTGCTTTTATTGGACATTTTTCTAACATTTGTTCTAAAGTTTTATTCATTTTTTTTATAATTTTGTATTATTTTCATAAAATTTTAATATTATTTTGAATTTTTAGAAAGTTTTTTTTCTATTCTTTCTAAGACATTTAATATTTCTATTAAAGCTTCTCCTTCAAAACTCCAGTTTATAATTATTTCTTTTTTTGCTTTTCTCATTTTAACCTCTATTATTAATTGCAGGAATATCACTAAAAGTATAAGGTAATCTCTTTGCTTTTAATATTTTTTCTAATTCTTCTATTGTTTTATTATCTTCTACTGTTGTAAATCCTATAATTAATATTTCTTTTTTATTCATTTTCTTTTAAATAATTTATTAATTTTATTTGCTAAAATTTTATTTTCAAAATCTTTATCCTCATAAGCCATTATTTTTGCTTCTTTTAAAGTATTATGTTCAGTTTCAAATCCATTATGAATAACAGAATAAGTTAAAATCACACCATTATTATCTTTATTTCTTCTAATTTTTTTCATTCTAATCTTCTCCAACCCATAGGTTTATGTAATGAACAACTATTAATAATTTCATAATCTTTATCAAAGGTTGTTAATCCTGAAGGATAATATTTCCTTACTTCTTTTTCCTTACAATTTTTATTATGGCATTTCATTTTTATTAATTCAGGAATCTTAATTCCATAATATTATAAATATTCTTTTATTTATAAACCTTTAGGTTTTGATGAATTTACTCAAAAACTTCTTAGACTTAATATTTAAAGAGATTTTTATATGAGTCATACAAATAGGTATTAAATTAAAAATCTCTTTAAATATTAAGTCTAATCCATCTAATTTTAAATAAAAACTTTCATTCATAACCTAATAACTCTCCAATCTTTATTTTCTCTAAGAAAAAATCTTACATAAACAGCTGAATCAAAAAATTTTATTTCAGATGTTTTTTTATTCCTAACTTTAATCAAATTTTCAATCATTTTGTAATTGATGGTTTTCAATTTTTGACCATCTAAAAATTATAAATATTCTTTTATTTATAAATTTTATGATTAATTTTTAATCTTATTATAAATATTCTTTTATTTATAATCTTAAAATTAGCAAAAATCCAATAATAGGGAGTAATAATCAAAATAGGCATGTTTTGTATTCTTTTTTTTGTTTTTTTCATATATATAGTTTATTTTACCTTATTATATATATTATTACATATTATTATATATTATATATTATAATAAATAATAGTAATATTTAATAATTACTAGTAACTTTTAAGAATTTAGGAAAAACCGGAATAATAGGAAAAGCTTAAAAATTTTCATTTTTTTAAACAATAAAAAATGGCATAATAGGGATAATAGGCAAAACAAGAAAATAAAAAGTTTTATAAATAGAAAAAAATTATTATTTTTTAACATGAAAAAACAAGAAAATTTAGATAGAAAAAATGATGAAAAAATAATCAAAAAAGAAGTAGAAAAAACAATTAAACAATCAAAGTTTGATATTAAAAAATTAAGGTCTGATTTTATTGAAATGTTATATTTTAGAAAGGAAGAAGACCTTGCTATAAACATATTTATTGATGCATTATATAACTTTTATAGTTTTAAAGCAATTGCTAATGATACTTGCACTGAATTAATGGTTTACGATAAGAGATTAGGTGTTTACAAGCCAAATGGTAAATCAGTTATTAAAAGTTTTTTTGGAAAAACAATTTCAGTATACAGAGGTAATGGTGGGGATAGAATTTTGAATAAAATAATATCAAAAGTAGCTCATTCAAATTATATTTCATTTGATGATTATTATCATTTAAAAAATCCTGAATTATTGGTTGTAGGGAATGGAATTTTAAATATTGATACGCAAAAATTAAAACCTTATTCAGATAAAAAAATTCAAAGAATTAGATTGAAATGGAATTATAATCCTGAAGCAAAAACAGATAAAATTGAAAAATTTTTTAATAGTATGATGGATGAAAAAAGTGTTCTTCTTTTGCAAGAATTTTTAGGACATACCTTATTTAAAGAATATAAATTTCAAAAATTTTTAATATTTGAAGGAAAAGGTGCTAATGGAAAATCTGTATTATTAAAATTATTAAGATATTTTTTTGATTATGAAAATTATACAGGATTTTCAATATCAGATTTTGCAAATATTTCACCTGACCATTTTATGTTTGCTGAATTATTTGATAAATTAATTAATTTAGGAGGTGATACAGGAACAAGTGTATTTAGTGATTCTTCCTTAATTAAAAGGTTAACAGGAGATGATATTATTAATGCAAATAGAAAATTTTTAACAAGTATTAAATTTTCAAATTCATCAAAATTTATTTCATCATTTAATGAATTACCTGAAACATTTGATACAACAGATGGATTTTGGAGAAGAGTTGAATTTATTGAATTTCCATATACTTTTGTTTCAAAAAATGTATATGATAAAAAAAGCAAAGATGAAAAAAAGTATTGTAAAGTTGAGAATAAAAAAATTTTAAATAATTTATTAAATAAAGAATCAATGGAAGCTTTACTTAAATGGATAGTAGATGGTTATGTTAGATTAACTGAGCAAGGTGAATTTACTGAAAATTATTCAAAGCAAGAACTTAGAAGAAGGTGGTTACATAAAAGTAATTCCTTTGAAGGATTTATTGATGAGCATTGTGAATTTGATGATGGGTGGTATGTAACAGATATTTTAAAAAAAGAATTAAGAAATCAATATCAACAATATTGTAATGATAATAAGCTTAGAGTTCAAGGACCAAAAGCAATTAAAAAAAGTTTAATTGAAAGAAAAGTTAGAACAATCCAAAAAAATAATAACTCAAAAAATTCAAAAGATACATATTATTGGTCAGGAATGAAAATTAGAGAAACGTCTCCTTACTATTGTGAATATGAAGATAATAGTTAAGTTTTACAATAATATATTTAAATGATTAAATATATTATATTATTATGAATAAAAAAAGTAATAGTAAAGTTTCTAAAATTAAAAATAATTTAACAGTGTTAAATGTTGATGGTGTCTATAGAATTGTGAGAGGGAATATGAGATAAATGGGTAAAACATTTATTATAAGAAGGGCAAATGGAAGCACTTACTCCCAAACAAGATCAAGTGGAGGAGGTTATGTAAATAAAAATATTTCAAGAAAAAAAAGTTCTTCAGGTGGTGGAGGTTCATCAAGTGGAACTAAAATTTCTATTATATCAAATGCACCTTCAGATAAAGGAAAACCATTTGGAGGAACTAAAATACAAGCACCTACATTGAAAAAAAGTTCTTCAGGTGGTGGAGGTTCAAGTAATTTATTAGGGACAAAAACATTTAATCCTTTAACAGGAAAAACAATAACAACATATCAAAGTTCAATTCCTAGTAAAACTGTAAAATCAAGTCAACCTTTTGTTGGTCCTGTTAGACCTTTTGTTGGTCCTGTCAGACCTTCAGTAAGTGGAAGTAGTTCAGTAAGTGGAAGTAGTTCAGTAAGTGGAAGTAGTTCAGTTAAACAACCTATTAATAAAAATATTCCTGTTGAATCAACCACTATTTATAGTCCTTTAAAGCAATCAATGAGTGTTAATGAAGCTCAAAAAATTCAAAAAGGAAGAACTTTATTTTTTGAACAAAATAAAGCTAAAAGAGATTTTTTATTAAATAAAACAACTGATAAACAATTTAGAGATTATAGTTCAGGAAAATTAATTTATCAAGGACCTAAAACAACATTCAAAAATGTAAGTGGAGGTGTCTATAAAGAAAAATATACAGGGTTAGGATTAAAAACTCCTGAAGAATATATTAAATCACCAAATACAAAATTAATTAAATCACCATTCAAAACTAAACAATATGAAAGAAATGTTTCTGTTCCTTCAAAAAAAATAGAGACAACAAAAACAGGATTAGTTATGAATCCAAACGAACAAAGATATTATACAGATTTTCAGAATACTATATTAGCTCAGGATAGATTAAATAGAAAAATAAAAGAATATAATAAAAAACCTTTAGTTGAACAAAACGATAAAAAAATAAAAGAATTTCAAAAAGAACAAAATGCTTTAGATACAAGATTTAGATTAAATCCTAATGTTAAAGAATCTGATAATACTTATAATTATATAGGGCCAACTAATAAAACATTAACCTACACAAAAACAACTTCACAAGATGTTAGTGGAAATTCTTTAATTGGGTCATTCCAAAAAGGTAGAAATTTAATAAAAGAAACAGGAAGTTCTTATGTGCCTTCAGAAAAAGGTAAAACATTATTAGAAACAGGAGCTGAAAAAGCAGGTGTTTTATATAGTGGTGCTGAAAGAGCAATTCCTTTACTTGCTTTTCAAAATAAAGAAACTTATTCAAAACCTTTACAAGTAGCTGGAGCATCAGAAGAAACATCTCAAACAGTTGGAGAATATGCTTCATTATCAGGAACAGGAAATGTTTTAAGAAAAGGTGGAACATATTTAACTGAAAAAATTGGAAATAAATTAAGTTCTGCTTTTGGAAATAAAGTTATAACAGGAACAACTAAATCTATAACTACAGCAGGAAAAATAATTACAACAGCAGGAGCTTTTGGTGCAACCACAACATCCACAACTCAAGAAAATTTAATTAAAGAAAAATCTAATAAATTAAGAAATAAATATCCTCAATTTAATGCAGTTGAAGGAGCAAGAGCAGGATTAAAATCAAGGAGTGTAGCTTCACAAAAATCAGGTTTTGTTTCATCATCATTAACAAGTTTATCACCTTTTGGTGGTTATAAAAATGAAAGAGAACAAGGAATAAATAATTATTTAGATAGTATTGGAATGATAAATTTTCAAGATAGACAAAATGCGAAAGCGTTAATTAATAAAGAAGGTTATATATTAGGTGGAACTGAAATTGGAACAGATGTTATAGCTGTTCCTACAACAATTGAAATTTTAGCAACTAAAAATGTTGGAAATACATTCGCTGATTTAGCTAAATCAAATACTCCATTTATAAAAACTGATTTTCAAAACAAATTAGCAGTAGCTACAGGAAGATTTGGAGCAATTGAAGGTGGAACAACAACAGCTTTTCAAGAACAATCAAGGTCAGGAAAAATAAAATCTTCTGATGTTTTAAGTGGAACTGCTTTAGGTGGAGCTTCTACTGCTGGAATTTCTTATGGAATTGCAGGTGCTATAGGTTCAAATGTTGAAAAACAAATTTTGAAAAAAAATATATTATCAAAAACAGCTGGCAAATTTAGAGAGAAAGGAACAGTTGGATTAAGTTACGCTTTAGACCCAACAGAAATAATAGGTGAAGCAGGTAAAAAAAGTATAAGTAAATTATTTCCAAAAAGATATTCTAAATTTATTCCAGGTGAACCAAGTTTAGCAAAAAAAGGAAATTCATTTAAATATTTATCACCTGCTGAAAGTAATAAATTTAAAATAAGAACATTTACACAAGTTCCTACTCAATCACAAGTTCAATCAGAAACCCAAGTCCAAACTTCCTCATATACACAACCACAAACTCAAACTGAAGTTCAATCTCAACCACAAACACAAACTCAAACTGAAGTTCAATCTCAACCTGAAGTTCCTTCACAACCACAAACTCAAACTGAAGTTCAATCTCAACCACAAACTCAAACTCAATCAGAAACGCAAGTTCCTTCACAACCACAAACTCAAACTCAAACTCAATCAAAAACTCAGTCAAAAGTTCAAACACAAATTCCAGTGGTTACATTTCAAAAACCTTCAATAATTCCTGGAAATATAAATAAAGGTTCAAATACATTTAATAAAAATTTATTTACTATTGGAGGAGTTAAGATAAATCAAATTGCAGATTTATTTGGTATTAAAAAATGAAAACATTAGAAAAAGCATATATTGTGAAAGAAAGTAAGGATTTAAAAGATTTAGATGATAAAATAGGAAATGGAATCACAGGAATTGGAAAAAAGAAATTTAATCATACTAATAATGAATGGTCAAAAAAATTTAATCATGAATTAAAAATTGATTCAAGTAAAAAATTAGGTCCATCATTCTTAAGTAAATTTGGAAGCAAATCTTCTTCAAACAAAAAGTTTTATAAAAAACATTAAAAATTATATATTTATATAAGAATGAAATTAAGAAATAATAAAAAAGGAAATGTTGGAAAGCAATGGTTATTTGCAATAACTTTTTTATTTTTTTTAACATTCATTTTTATTATATTTAATAATGTTTATGGTGGTCATTTAGTTCCTTTATTTAGTAATTTATCTGCAGGAGATACTTCAGCAGTTAATGGAATCAATGATTACAATACTAAATATAAATATGTATTTTATATTTTATATTTTATTGATGTATTGTATATGTTTATGTTATTATTAAGAAGAGAAACTAATGTTGAGAGGTTTAGACAATGATGAATAAAAAAGGAGTTTTAGCTTATGTATTTATTTATGGATTAATTTTTTTATTTGCGATGGTTGCTTTATATATAGTATATGATCAGGCAATTGAAGGATATCTAGTTCCTGCGGCAGATAATTTAGTAAGTGATTCAGATCCAAATAAAGTTTTAATACAAACACAAAATAATGAGTATTTATCTTTTTTTAAGTTTATTCCTTTTTTTATATTAGCATTAATATTATTATATTGGATAATTGAAACATTAATAAATAGGTCAAAACAACTTCCAAATCAGTAAAAATGAACAATAATATATTTAAATGATTAAATATATTATATATTATAAGATAGAAAAATGGTTAAATCAATTATATCAGATATAAATAATTTAAAAGTAAATATTAATGGAAATGTTAATTATACGTTTAATTCAAAGCAAAATGCATTAAACATTTTGGATAATGTTAAATCAGTTTTAGTTCCAAATGCTAAAGTAACAAGAGAAGTTTTTAGTTCTAAAATTCATGGAGTGATAAATAATATTGGTTCAAGAAGAGTGGATATTAGTTCTAAAGATAAAATTAAAAATAAAATTAAATCAATTCAAAGTAAAATTGTTTATAATAAATCAATTGATAATAAGTTAACAAGTTATTCAGTTAATAGTTTAGAAAAAATTAAAAGGTTATAAAAATGAAATTAAATGAAAAACAAAAAAAAGAGTTAGAGGAATTAAAAGCACAAGTAGATAAAGATGTATTTAAAGAATTTAAAAAAAAGTTTATAGAAGAGTATAAGGAAAGTCAATTAAATGAATTAAATAAAGAACCTTCAAAAGATTTTAGTGAAAAATTAAAAGTAGGATTTGCTAAAATTGGAACAAAGCTTGCGGAAAATGGAAAACAATTTGGAAGCAATGCTATAAAAAACGTAAAAGGAAATAATAGTGGTTTTGGAACTTCAAGAGGATTTAACTTTGGAGAAAAAACAAGTAGGATTATGGGTAATAATTCCACAAAAAGATTTAACTTAGAGAAATTTAAGTAAAAATTTTAATAAAGGAATAAATAAAGTATGAAAAAGATAAATAAAATATTAATTTTAGGGTTAATGTTAGTTTTATCTTTAATGAGTGTGAATGCTAGTTTAACAACAAATTTAGTTCAATATTATACTTTTGATGTTGATGGAACTGATAGTTTAGGATTATATAATACTACTTCTCTTACTGGAAACCTTGTTACTGGGAAAATTGGAAATGGGAGAGATAGTTTAGGAAGTGGAACTACAAGTCCAAACATAAGACAAATTAGAGCTGATACAAGTTTAAGTTCTAATAATGTTACATTATGTTCTTGGATTAATTTTGGAAATATTCCTGCAGGTGCAAATTATTGGGTTTTAAGGGTTGGAGAAACAGATATGAGTAATTTTGATTTAGCAGTAGCATCAGGTGGAACTGCAAATAATATCAAATTATTTCAAGCAGGAAGTGGAAGTTATTCTTCAACTTCACAATTCCCTATTAATATTGGAAGTTATAATTTTTATTGTTTTATTCGTGCAGAAAACGGTGCAAGAATACTTACTTACGAAAATAATATTCTAATTTTAAATCAAAGTGTTATAGCTAAAACTCCTATTGGAAGTAGAAATAAATGGGGAACTCCTCTACCATCAACACAAAATACTTATGGTGTTGGTGCTACTATTAAATACGATGA
>Ga0114934_10001953_pt1 | contig 13329 bp, 10 predicted proteins | sample 4SBtaG_2_FD_99695 | JGI IMG/M metagenome (GOLD analysis project Ga0114934, IMG submission 99695) | Deep subsurface microbial communities from Kolumbo volcano to uncover new lineages of life (NeLLi) - 4SBTROV10_white metaG | ecosystem: Environmental > Aquatic > Marine > Volcanic ... | reverse complement strand
CGGATTTCAGCCTTGCTTCCCTTCAATTTTGCAATAATTTCGAGCTTAAGCATTTTCTTTATAAAGTTTATGCTACGGTGAAATTCCAGGTCTTTTTGGCGATTCAAAAATGTTTTTAAATCCTGCACTTCTGCTTCGAAAGGCATACCGTATTTGCGTTCTTTACCCGTTTTCTCTAAGGATTTCAGTGCATTTTGGCCTTCAATTTCAAAATAGAATTTTTTCTTCTTGAGATATTTTCGGAATTCCCGAAGAACAGCATTGTCAATAACAACCGGTTTAGATGTGTCCTGAATAGTTGACGCATAATGAACGGCAAAATCAAAGAACATGGATTTCCGAATGAGTTCCCATTCGAAATTGGAAAGTTTGGGGTTTTTAACGATAATATCCGGCTCAATGCCACCGCCGCCGTAAACCACACGTCCGTGTTTGGTGTGATACGCTTTCTTTTTCGTGGAATCGCTACCGCTGGAATCCGATCTAACAAAAATATCGGCGGAATTTCTGAACGTGTGTTTGTCGTTGTTAATACAGCGTCCGCTCGGAATGTAGTATTTTGCGGTTGTGATTTTTACGGATTGCGTTTTGCTAAGCGGAATCACGGTTTGCACCAATCCTTTACCGAACGTTCGGGTACCAACAACCACACCCCTATCCATGTCCTGAATGGATCCGGTGACAATTTCAGATGCGGAGGCAGAATTGCCATTTACCAGGACAGCAAGGCGAAGTTTGGGTGCCACAGGATCATTCTCCGTTCGGAATTCCTGGTTTGAGTTGGGAACGCGCCCTTTTGTGGACACGACAAGTGTTCCTTTCGGAAGAAAATCGTTGGCCACATCCACAGCCGCCGGCAGAAGCCCCCCCGGATTGGAGCGGAGATCAAGAATTACAGAGGTCATTCCTTTGGACTTCAGATTTTCGATAGCATCAGCAACTTCTTGGCCCACGTTTTTGGAAAACCGTCTGAGTTTAATGTAACCCACACCGCTTTGAACCATCCCTGCGTAGCTTAAATCGTGAACGCTGATGACTGCGCGAATCAGATGAAATTCGATGGGTTTCGAAATTCCTGACCGCTTAACCTTAATGACAACCCCTGTGCCGGGACGTCCCCGCAAACGGTTGGCTGTTTCTGAAATTTTTTCGCCCTTGGTCGATTTGCCATCTATCTCAATAATTTGATCCCCCTCACGAATGCCAGCTTTTAGAGCGGGTGTTCCGTCAAAAGGAGGCTCAACGACGGTAGGCCAGCCTTGTCGAATGCTGATGGTCATTCCTACGCCGCCATATTTCCCCCGGGTCATAATCGACATTTCCTCGTTTTGGTCCCGCTCTAATAAAACCGTGTAAGGATCGAGCGCATCTAAAAGCCGATTAATCCCTACGTGCATAAATTTGTCGGGGTCGATCTCTTTAACGTATTTGAGTGTTACCTCTTTGTAAATTCTCACGAACAGCGTAAGATTTTTCTGAACATTCAGGTAATAATCTGGGGTGGCAGAGGAACTGATGTTGGCCATCCAGCCGCCTAACGTAATCATCAAAACAGTTAAGACCACAACCCAAATGCCTTGCTTTTTCCACTTCATTTGAACCTCCAAATGTGTTAAGACGGGTTTTACCTTTTAAAATAAAAGAAGATACAAAATTTTTTAAATAGCAAGTTTTTTATTTATTTCTGTCCAGATTTTTTCGTGAATTTTGTCCGCCGGACGCGAGGCATCCAGGACGACAAAACGGTTTTTTTCTCTTTCGGCGATTTTTAAATATCCCTGACGTACCCGAATGTAAAACTGGATCTTTTCGGATTCCAGTCGATCCAATTGCCTGTTTTTGCTTTTTCGCTGAAAAGCAAAGGCGGGATCAATATCCAGCAAAAATGTAATATCCGGCTGCAAATCACCAATGGCCAAAGAGTGTGCCGATTGAACCATTTTTAGAGGAATATTTCGGCCGTAGCCTTGATAGGCTGTTGAGGAGTCCGCAAAACGGTCGCAAATAACAATTCTACCCTGGGTTAGGAGAGGCAAAATTTTTTCCTGAACGAGTTGTGCGCGTGAGGCGGAATACAAAAGCAGCTCAGTGAGTGGATACATTTCATGGTGTAACGGATCCAGCAAAATAAGTCGAATTTGTTCGGAAATGGCTGTCCCCCCGGGTTCACGAAAGATTTCAACCGCGTGGCCAAGACTTTCCAACCGATGGACCAATTTTTTTACTTGAAGCGATTTTCCGGAAAAATCGATGCCTTCAAATGTAATAAGATATCCTGTTTTCACCTGTTGTTTCAATTCTCTAGATTTTAATGAATTTCCAACGTCCCATCTTGAAACGGGAGTAGTTTAGTGTCAGACGTATCGTTTCGTCAATTCCTTGTACCAGCCATAGCCCCATTAGCGAGAGATGAAGTGGGAATGCAAAAATGTACGTCATTCCGGTTTCCATAATAATTGAGCTGCCGATGGCCCAATACATTAACCATTTTAGGTCACCAGCTCCACGAAGATTTCCACATACAACCCCGTTAATGGCTTTTGGTATTTGAACCAGCGCGTAGATAATCATGACTTTTGCCCCAATTTTTAGCACTGCGGGTTCTCCCGTAAAAAGTGAAATCAGGGGTTTGTCAAAGATCAGGAGTGACGCGACAATGAGTATGACAAAAATAGAGACCACGTAGCCTGCAACATGTCCGGTTTCTTCAGCACGGGCGTGTTCCTTGGCGCCAATATTTTGACCGACCAACGTCATTGCTCCAAGGCTGAAGCCCATGTACACCATCGATAGGATGGCCTGAATTCTCATAAAAACCTGATGCGCGGCAAGGTAGTAAATCCCCAAAATGGCAGCGTAACTGGTAATTATCATTTGTCCGTATGCCCAGAATAATTGTTCAATTGTTGTGGGAACACCTGCGGAAAATAGCCGCTTAAAGCTTTTGTAATTGGGTGTTGTGAGTTCTCGAAACGAGAGAAAGAGAACCGATTTGCGCGTTCGAAGAACAAACAAAGTAGAGAAAAAGCCAATTGTGTGAGCAAAACCGGCTGCTAGGGCCGCGCCCTTTACTTCGAGCCGGGGGAAACCAAGGAGTCCGAAAATCAAAAGTGGAGCCAGCACCAGATTGATTGTGTTGATCATTAAATTGATAAGCATGGTGACGCGCGTATCCCCGGCAGCCCGCATCACGCCCATTGCCACAAAATTGGTCAAAATCAGTGGCGAAAAGAGTGCGATGATTCTTAAATATTGAATGCCTGATTCTTGGGCTATGCGTTCTTTTTCCCGAATGATTGTAAACAAGGTCGTCGCCCCAAAATACCAAATAATGGCAACCAAAACGGCCATTACAATTCCAATCATCAACGCCTGTCCGAAAATATGGTTCGCTTCCCAATTTTCGCCTGCTCCGAGATGGCGGTTGATGATGATCGAACTCCCGACAATGAACGTAAGGAAAATTGTGAAAAAGAGAATAATCACTTGAATAGCCATTCCGACGCCTGCAAAAGCGGCTGCTGAAAGATGGCCGATCAGAATGGCTTCGATTGTCCACATGACCGTTTGCGACGACAAATCTATCACAGCCGGAAGCGAGGTTTTCAGAATATCCCTAAGCGGAGAATATTTTCTCTTAAAAATAGCGGTCATTTTATTTGTATCTATATTAAGCCAATCCCCCATTATGTATGGGGGATTGGCTTAAGTGACTGAATTCAATTAAAGGGCAACAATAAATTGAATTTTATGAAGCGACAGAACGGGTCAATTAATCTTCATAATAATCAAGGCCCAGATGTGTGATCTGCTCTTCGCCCATGAGGTAACGAAGAGTATTTTTCAGTTTCATCAACTGAATAAACAGGTCGTGTTCCGGGTATAAACCAGGTTTTGTAATTGGGCTCTTGAAATAAAAAGACAGCCATTCCTGAATACCTTTCATTCCGGCCCGTTTGGCAAAATCCATGAAAAGAACCAGGTCGAGAACAATTGGTGCGGCCAAAATGCTGTCGCGGCACAGGAAATCAATCTTGATTTGCATGGGGTAACCCAACCATCCGAAGATGTCAATGTTATCCCAGCCTTCTTTATTGTCACGGCGAGGCGGGTAATAATTGATTCGCACCTTATGATAATAGTCTTTATAAAGCTCAGGATAAATATTGGGTTGGAGAATATAATCCAGAACCGAAAGTTTGCTCTTTTCCTTTGTCTTGAAGGAGTCGGGATCGTCCAGTACCTCACCGTCGCGATTGCCAAGGATATTCGTTGAAAACCATCCGGAAAGACCCAATAACCGGGCTTTTAGCCCCGGAGCAATGATGGTTTTCATGAGGGTTTGTCCGGTCTTGTAATCTTTTCCGCAAATTGGGACGCTATTTTCGCTTGCCAATTGCATAAGTGCCGGAATGTCTGTTGTCAGGTTAGGGGCGCCATTTATAAAAGGGACACCCATTTTAAGAGCGGCATACGCATAAATCATGCTCGGCGCAATGGCCACATGGTTTTCTTTCAGTCCCTTTTCGAAACTATCCAAATCTTTGTGAATGGACTGAGCCTCAATAAAAACTTCGGTGCTTCCACACCAGTCCATAACGATGCGATCCAGACCATTTTTCTCTTTGAAATTGGAAATGTCTTCCATCAGCATTTGGGCATAATCCCATTTGGTTTCGGCCTTTTTGATATAAGTGCCGTGCAGTTTCTTAACATAATTCTGGTCGAATACGCCTTTCATTGGCTTGATGGCTTCCAATTCCGGCTTAATCTGATCCAAGAGGCTTTTATCCAAAACACCGGCATTTACAGCGGACTGATAGGCGTTATCTTCAAAAATATCCCAACCGCCGAACACAAGATCATTGAGATCGGCAAGCGGAACAAAATCTTTAATTTTGGGGACGCGATCATCCGTTCGTTTTCCAATGCGAATAGTGCCCATTTGTGTCAGTGATCCGATTGGCTGTCCCAGTCCTTTTCGAATGGCGATAACACCCGCCATAAATGTTGTACCAACGGCACCCATTCCGGGCACTAGAACACCTAATTTCCCCCGTGGTTCTTCAATACTCTTTTTCAAGATGTTTCTCCTTTCTTTAATCGGACTTCTTTGAAATAATATGATTTGTGTCATCAACCAAAACAACGGTCGGGTGAAATGATTTTGCCTCTTCCTCGGTCATAATTGCATATGAAATAATAATTAAGCGGTCACCGAGGTGAGCCATGCGAGCGATGGCACCATTTAATCCAATCTTTCCGGATCCACGCTCGCCCTCAATGATGTAGGTTTCTGCCCGTTGCCCGTTATTAATGTTCAGTACCTGAACTTTTTCATTGGGCAGAAGATGGGCTTCGTCCATGAGATCCCGGTCAATGGTAATACTGCCCTCGTAATTGAGGTCAACCTCGTTGACCAGGGCTCGATGGATTTTTGATTTGTACACATGGTAAAGCATTTTAATCACCTACCCTTTTAGTCAATCTGGTCAGGATTGTTAATTTTTTCATCTTTTTTACCATTTTCCTGGGCCCAAATGTAATAAATACGCTGAATGGCGGTAATGTTGGCAAAAATCGCGATAAAAACAACACCCGCCACAAATACGTATTCATGAATGAGGGCCGTAATTCCCAAAGTTACAATGCGCTCGGGACGCTGCATAATGCCAACTTTGCAGGAAAAACCCAAGCCCTCAGCACGAGCACGAACGTAACTGACCATAATAGAACCACCGAGAGCAATGGAAGTTGCAATTGAGGCAAGCATATGATTGGAAACAATAAAATAATAAGCGATGCCAAAAAATACAATTACCTCAGAATAGCGGTCGAGAGTGGAATCGTAAAGTGCACCAAATTTTGTTACCTGCCCTGTGGCTCTGGCAATGCGGCCGTCGAAAACGTCAAAAATTCCTGCAAACAGCAGAAACGCACCGCCTGCACGAAGCATGCCGGCTCCAAAAAAATAGGCAGCAAGAAGGCTGACCATAAAACCAATGGTTGTAAATGTGTTTGGATTTACCTGCGCTTTGATAAAAATATCAATAATCGGCTGAACAATTTTTACAAATCCATCCTTAATCCAATCCGGAAGAATAACAATCCTTAGTTTTTTCTTTTCAGCATGTTCCAAGAGTTCATTCCTCATTTAGTGAGATTTGGGTTTCCTTCAATTATTAATACGATTTCGCCCTTTAATTTTTTTTCAGATAATTGTTCCAATACCTGAGATAGATTGCCGCGAATAAATTCTTCAAACATTTTTGTCAATTCACGAGCAATCACAATTTGCCGATCTCCGAAATAGTTCAAAATATCTTTCAGCGTCCGTTGGATCCGGTGAGGAGATTCGTACAAAACGATGGTGCGTTCTTCTTGCGCTAATTGCGTCAATCGTGTTTTCCGTCCCTTTTTAAGAGGCAAAAATCCTTCAAAAACAAATCGCTTTGTAGAAAGCCCGGAGGCAACCAATCCGGCGATAAGTGCGGCCGGCCCGGGAATTGGGATAATGGTAACACCCGCCTGAATGGCACGTCTCACAAGATAGTAAGCGGGATCAGAAATCCCTGGCGTTCCCGCATCCGTTACCAGTGCAAGCGATTTCCCCTGGGATAAAAAATCAAGTAGTTCAGGGGCTTTTCTTATCTGATTGTACGAATAAAAACTAGTTGTCGTTGTTGTAATTTTATATTTATTTAAAAGAATCCTAGTTTTACGGGTATCCTCCGCTGCAATAAGATCGACTTCTCTTAGAATACGCAGCGCCCTGAATGTAATGTCTTCCAGGTTGCCGATGGGCGTGCTTACAAGATAGAGAATACCCGTACCCATAAATTAAAGCGATTTTATCACCGACCGAAGCACCGAAAAACCCTGGTCGATTTCATTCTTCGAAATGTTCAAAGGCGGTCTGAAACGAATAGAATCGTGGCCGCTTTTTAGAACAATCACTTTGTTTTCGTACGTTTTCGTCAACAACCGATCGCGTATTTCCTCGTTCGGAAGCGTAAAAGCAGCGAAAAGCCCCTTTGCGCGAACGTTGCTAATCCATTCAGGAAATTCATCTTCAAGAGCCTGCATTTTCTCGAAAAAATACGCTCCCATTTTTGCGGCATTATCCACCAGGTTTTCTTCGGCAATAATTTCAAAATAGCGCTGCGAACGAACCATGTCTGTTAGATTTCCACCCCAGGTGGAATTGATGCGACTGGATTCCCTGAAAACATTATTCTCCACCTCATCGATACGATCCGTTGCCAGAATTCCACAGACCTGCGTTTTTTTGCCAAAAGCCATGATGTCCGGATGAACACCAAAATGCTCATGGGCCCACATTTTTCCCGTGAGGCCAACGCCGGTTTGAACCTCGTCAAAAATCAGAAGGATATCATTCTCGTCTGCAATGGCACGTAATTGCTTGAAGAATTCGGGTCGAAAATGATTGTCTCCCCCTTCGCCCTGAATCGGTTCGATAATAATGGCTGCAATATCATCGGGATTTTTCTGGATAGCCATTTTTATTTGACGAATACTCTCATCCTCTGAAGCTTTCACTTCCTCTAAGCGTTCAAGCGTTAAGGGGAACGTGATTTTGGGATTCAACACTCTTGGCCAATCAAATTTGGCGAAGTACTCGGTTTTCCGCTGATCAGCTGTATTCGTTAAGGAAAGCGTGTACCCGCTTCTGCCGTGAAAGGCTTCTTTGAAATGGATAATCTGGTGTCCCTTTTCCTCTTTGTAACCCTTGGCAAAATTCTTTCGAACCTTCCAATCAAATGCCGCTTTCAGGGCATTTTCTACGGCAAGGGCACCACCATCAATAAAAAATACGTATTTAAAGTAATCTGGTACAGCCGTTTCAAAAAACGTTTTCACAAATTCCGCCATTTCAACCGTGTAAAAATCAGAATTTGAGGGTTTTTGAATGGATGCCCGTACCAATCTCTGCTTGAATTCATCGGTTGTCATTTTGGGGTGGTTAAATCCCAGGGGATTGGTTGCAAAGAAGCTGAAAAAATCAAGATATTCCGACCCATCCCGGGCATCTACCATGTAACTGCCATGACTTTTTTCCAAATCTATTACAATGTCGAAACCATCGACCAACATGTATTTACTGAGCACGCTCAGGACATCATCCGGTTTTACACGTATCATTCTAACTCCTTTCTCTCTGTCAGTCCCTCTAACTTGCGGTACAGGATTTTTTAAAGCACGCCGCTTTTTTATTAGCGATTGTCAATTTGAGCGCGTTGCAATTTTCCGCTAAAATCCACATACATTGTTTTTACTTCTGAAAAGAATTCGTACACTGCCCAACCACCTTCTCGGTGGCCGTTACCTGTTTCTTTTACACCGCCAAACGGCATGTGACATTCGGCTCCAATTGTCGGCCCATTGATGTAGGTAATGCCTGCCTGAATGTCGCGCATGGCCCTGTATGCCAGGTTAATATCTTGTGTGTAGATTGAAGATGAAAGCCCGTACACCACGCCGTTAATGACCTTAATTGCTTCGTCAAAATCTTTCACCTTGATAACGGAAAGAACCGGTCCAAAAATTTCTTCCTGTGCAATTCTCATCTCTGGCTTCACATCCACAAAGATGGTGGGTTTGTAGAAGATGCCCTTTTTAAGATCGCCCTCTTCGGCGTATTCACCACCCAGCAATAAAGTTGCACCTTGCTTTTTCCCAATTTCCACATAACTGTGAATTTTTTCCCGGGCAGCAGCATTAATAACCGGTCCCACATCTACAGATTCATCAAGGCCGTTTCCGAGTTTCAGATTGGAAGCGCTTTCAACCAGCATATCGATAAATTTATCGTAAACTTTTTCATGTACGATGAGACGGCTGGTGGCTGTACATCGCTGACCGGTTGTGCCAAAGGCGCCCCACAAAACCCCTTCAAGAGCCAGGTGCAAATTAGCATCGTCCATCACGATTTGAGCATTTTTGCCGCCCAATTCAAGAGAAACGCGTTTCAAATCTTTGCCGGCCTTTTGAGAAATAGTTTTGCCGACAGCGGACGAACCAGTAAATGAAATTAAATTAATATCCGGGTGCTCAACAATTGGAATGCCAACTCCATTGCCTGTTCCGTGAACAAGATTAATCGCCTGCGGAGGAACACCCGCTTCCAGGAGAATTTCCACCAGTTTGGTTGCCGTTGCCGGGGTATCGCTGGCAGGTTTGAAAACAACCGTATTTCCTGTAGTGAGTGCCGGGAAAATTTTCCAACTTGGAATGGCCATCGGAAAATTCCATGGTGAGATGACGCCCGCGACTCCGATGGGGATGCGCATGGTCATGTTGAATTTATTGGGTAACTCCGAAGGGACAGTGTGTCCGAAAAGTCTGCGACCCTCTCCAAAAGCATAATAGGCTGTGTCAATTCCTTCCTGTGTATCTCCGCGGGTTTCAGCAATAACCTTTCCCATTTCGCGCGTCATCAATTGCGAAATTTCTTCTTTTCGCTTAACCATGATGTCACCGGCTTTTTTCATGATTTCACCCCGCACGGGGGCCGGTACCAGGCGCCATTCGTTAAATGCCTTTCTGGCCGCCTTTACGGCAAGATCGACATCTTCTTTTGTTGATTTGGGGAAAATGCCCACAACTTCATCCCAATTTGCGGGATTGTGGTTTTCAAATGTTTGACCCGATTTGGAATCAGTCCACTCGCCATCGATAAAATTTTTGTAAATATCCGCCATTGGAACCTCCGCGATGTTAAAAGATTTTTTGAAAAAACGCCCAAATTGCCTTTGAAAAATTGATGTCATTTTCAGAGAATAAGAAAATTCCATCAAAACAAAAACAGGGATTGCGTAAAAAAATCCAATTTAAAGAACTAATTTTAAACCTATTAATGATAGGAAAAATTCTTTAAAATGTCAAGTTAATTACGTTCCGGTTTTTAAAGGAAAAATAAAAAAAGCCAACGAGGAACTCGTTGGCTTTTCGTGGTGGGTGGGAATCGATGCGAGGGACTCCATCCCCTATATTAACCCCCTAAAAACTCTTGAATAATATGCCTTAAATCAACAATTCCTTTCAAAAAGTATTTTCTTTCTAATGGAATTGAAGCGTACCGATTAAAGAAATCCTTAAGATAAATAAATTCCCCTCTGTTATTTTTCCCAAGCAAATCTTTTGTTAGATGAATAGCCGTGTTTTGCAAATCCTTTTCATTAAAATACATTTTTTCAGAATTCCCAGCTGCCTCAATAGCATTAAATTTCAGTTGCGCCAAAAAAAGCTTGTAGATTGTATCAACCCACAAAAGAAGATCGGGTGCCCCCGACGGGTGATCTGCTAATCGGCCGGTAACTCCCCGCTTTTTGTAGAAAAAATTGGTTGTCTGCATTTTTGAACCTCAGGTATTAATCCTTTTCGCTGTACTATATAACAACATCTGTGCCAAAAAGCGAAATTCTGTAATACAAGCAAGTTATCATCAATATTATCAAGTAAATAACAATAATTCATAACAGGCTTTTATTAATTTTCCAATGCAGCGGTGTAATCTTTTTGCAACAAACAGCCTTATTTTGTCAGATAAAACAGACAAATAGGGGATAAAATAAGTCTGGTGATATTTTTTTGTCGAAGTCGGTTAGTACCGTAAAGGAATGCTTTGAAACGCTTTTCAGAAGCTGGCAATATGAGAGCAACCTATTCAAGAGAAAAAAGACGCTATTCAGCTATTATTATGCAAAAAGGGACTTCTTTATTCAATAATTTAGCTCAATTCTTCCAGAGGCGATTTTTGAATTCGGAGATGTTTGAACATTTTTCAACTCTGCTACAGTCAAAGAAATTTACTTTTTAGAGGTTTAGGCCTTCATGAGTTTGTAGATTTGAATTTTTTTGTACAGGTATGTTCGGGCAATTTTTAGATCCTGTGCCGACTTTGCAACATTCCAATCATTTTTCTCCAACGTTTTGCTAATTAGATCTTTTTCAAATGCCTCTTTTGCCTCTTTTAAACCCTTATTTAGCTGCTGGCTTGTGTATGCTTTCTCATTGGCGTCGGGAAGTTTTGTATTTCGTTCCCAAACAGCCATAAGCTCTTGTTTGGATATAACTTGCGAGGAAGTCATGATTAAAAGTTTCTCGATCAGATTTTTTAATTCTCTTACATTTCCCGGCCAAGAATACCGCATGAGCGAGTGAATGGCATCGGATTCAAGGCTTTTCGGGGGGATTGAATATTTTCTGGAAAAATAGCGGAAGAAATGTTGGGCCAAAATAGGAATATCGCCGATTCGTGCCCGGAGAGGGGGAGTGTGGATCGTGACAACATTGAGACGGTAATAAAGGTCTTCCCGAAAATTACCAGCCTTCATTTCCGCGTTTAGGTTTTTGTTGGTTGCTGCAATAATTCTAGTATCAACCCGAATGGGTCGGGAGGAGCCTATTTTCTGGATGACACCCTCTTCAATGGCGTGGAGGACCTTTGCCTGGGCGGCGAGGCTCATATCACCAATTTCATCCAGAAAAAGGGTGCCGCCATTTGCCCGCAAAAATTTTCCCTGGTGGTCGGTGATGGCATCGGTAAAAGCACCTCTAACATGGCCAAATAATTCGCTTTCGATGAGGTTGGGAGGAATCGCAGCACAATTTACCTCAATAAAGGGACCGCTGGCCCGGTTGCTTTTTCGATGAATGGCTCGGGCTACTAATTCCTTACCTGTGCCGTTTTCGCCAAAAATCAGTACGCGACTATTGGTTTTTGCGACAAGGGCAATACTTTCCTTAAGAGTTTGAATTTCTTGACTTTCCCCAACAAGGACTTCCTGAATGTCCGCTTTTTTTCGAAGTTCAATGTTTTCAACAATGAGTCGTTTTCGTTCCAGGCAATTCTTAATGGCAAGCAGCATACGTTCGTTTGGAAACGGGCGAATAAGATAATCGTACGCCCCTAATCTCATGGCCTGAATGATTTCTTCAGTGTCGTTGTTGTCGGACATCATAATTACATTGACCGAGATGCCATTGTTTCGAATACTTCTGAGCACGGCGATCCCATTACCGTTACTGATTCCGGTCGAAAGCATCAGAATGTCAACCGTGTGCTCGTGTAAGAAATCAATCAGGTCATGAGGATCCGAATAGGAAAAGACAACAAAATTTTGTTCTTCAAGAAAATTTTTCAATTCTTTCTGACGAGTGGGAATGTCTTCGCCGATTAAAATGATTTCCCCTGCCATTTGGCTCGTCCTCTATTATTTTATGCGTATGAATTCGATTCTCCGATTTTGCGACCGCCCTCTTGCAGTCGCGTTGCTTGCGATCGGATCGTCTTCGCCATAACCGATCGCTCGAATTCGCCTGGGATTAATTCCTCGGTTCACAAGATATTGTTTGACCGCTTCCGCTCGCTTTTGAGAAAGATGCAAATTGAAAGCCCGAGAGCCCACACTATCGGTGTATCCGCGGACTTCGACTTCAACATCTGGGTTTTGAGATAGAGACTCGTAAACCGTGTCTAAAATCGCATAAGAGTCAGGGGTTAAGGAAGCACTTCCGCTCTGAAAATTGACTCCTCTCAGAATAATGCGACCGCCCTTTTTAAGCATGACTTTGGGCTTTTGGTCCGGACAGCCGTCGTCATCCTTATAACCGTTAATGGTTTCTGGGGCATTTGGGCATTTATCGCTTACGTCCGGAATGCCATCCTGATCATTGTCCGGATCCGGAACGCCATCTTTATCCTGAAAGCCATCCAAGTCTTCCGGTTGATTCATCGCCTTATCCAGTGAATCCGGAACGCCATCTTTGTCATTGTCATAATCAGGGCATCCGTCTGTGTCCTGAAAACCGTCCAGGTCCTCCGCCTTATTGGGGCAATGATCCAGGCTGTCCGGAATGCCATCGCCATCATTGTCGTAATCCGGTTCGCCGTCGTAATCTTCAAAATTATCGAAATCCTCCGGATGCATTGGGTCTACGTCCAAACGATCTTCGATTCCGTCTCCGTCTGAATCGCGATGGCTGGTACTGTAAAAGCGTAACTCAATACCGGCTTCCGCAATACCCCGATTATCGTCAACAGTTTCTCCATCGTCATAACTAAGTCCAATGGTATCTTTAGTTCCCTTGAATATATAGTGAAATCTAAAGAAGACTGATGTGCCGACTTTATCGGAAAAGATTTTCTCTAATCCAAAGCCTGCAACCAGCGTGCCATTTACGACATCGCCGTGCCCTGGAATGGATTCCCCTCGCTCAAAAGACGATGTGACATGTGAAATATCCCGGATTTCCCAATCCAAAACGCCTCCCCCAATTGAAAAGAAGGGGCGAAAAGATTCGCGT